>Ga0307507_10000603_pt1 | contig 77640 bp, 20 predicted proteins | sample 7_EM_MG_FD_207223 | JGI IMG/M metagenome (GOLD analysis project Ga0307507, IMG submission 207223) | Populus trichocarpa ectomycorrhiza microbial communities from riparian zone in the Pacific Northwest, United States - 7_EM | ecosystem: Host-associated > Plants > Roots > Unclassified | place...
GCGCCTGTGGTGCGACCGTGCGCCTGTTGTGGTAGAGGTCGTCTGCAGCGCGACGGCTGTAGACTGGTCGTAGTGGAGGTCGTCTGCTGTGTGGCAGACGGTTGTAGTGGAGGTCGTCTGCTCTGTAACAGACTGGTTGTAGTGGAGGTCGTCTGCTCTGTAGCAGACTGGTTATAGTGGAATCGTTGGTTGCGGTGGCGACGCGTTGTGGTGACGCGTCCTTAGAGGGTATATAACTAGCGATTGGAAACAATTATTTTGGGGAGTCCGTGAAGTTTCCATATATAATCTAGGAACAGTTAGGTAATAGCAGGTGTTAACATATTAGGGCAGGCGATCAAATGTCTTATCTTAGATAGTCGGTCTATAACTACTATAATGTTTGTACAGCCTTTACTTATAGGGAGATTAACAATAAAGTTAATTAAGATATCCTTCTATCTTTGGTCTGGAACAGGTAGTAGTTTTAGGAAGCCGTTATACGTCTTATATAAAGCTTTAGCTTGTTAGCAGGTATAGCAGCTAAAGACGTACTTCTGTATTGTATTATATATATTTAGCCAGTAATACTCCTATTAGAGTAGTTTTAGGGGTTTTCCTTAGCCTGGATGGCCAGCTACTAGTAGATCATATACGTATTTAAGAAGCTTAAGCTTAAGTTTATTGTAATTAGGGACAACTAGGCAGTTCTAGTAGTATAAGCGGTTTCCGCAGGCTTTGTATTTACTTAGAGAAATCTTTTTAAAGCATCTAACGCCATCTTAAATTAGCTTAAGCGTTTCTTAGATAAACTTATTGTTTGGATATTTGTTAACTATAATCTATTTAATAGTTCAATTAGTTATTTCAAGGACGTATACCGTAAGATCTTTAGCAGGAGGTTTAAATAGCTTAGGGTGGAGCAGGGTCTAATTATAGTAGGAGCGCGCTTCTTCTTAAGCTAGTACATCCTATAAATGTTAGGTTAGGGCATTAGGCTTTTAGCCTTAAACGCCTAGGCGGTATATAATTAAGAATTGGAATTAGGACAGATATTCTAACTAGTAGGCTTAACGGTAGCTTAGCTATTTTGTGGTTGTAAAGTACTATAGGTTTTTTTTATCACTAAGAACTTTAATTAGGAATCCAGCTCCTTCTAGTTCTGGTTACTATTGCTTAAAGCATCTAATAATAGCCAGCAATTCCTTATTATAGATCTCATAATTGCATTTAGCTAGGCTTAGTTGTTTTAAAAAGTATGCTATAGGGTATAATACTCCTTCCTTGTTATATTAAGACAGAATGCCTCCAGTAACGTAATTAGATAAGTCAGCTTCTATAACACTTATTCAGTCTAGGTTAAAGTATTAGAGCATAGGTGCAGTAGTAAATATAACCTTTAGATAAGCAAAGACCTTCTTACATTCCTTATTAAAGATAAAGGCTTTATTCTTTTAGGTTAAGGCTATAAGGGGTGAAACCAAGGCGGAGAAGTTATTAATAAACCATTAATAGAAGTTGGCAAAGCCTATAAAGGCCCTTACGTCCTTAACGTTCTTAGGTTCTTACCAGTTTACAATTACTTTAACTTTTTTAGGGTCCATTTATACGCCATTTATAGAAATAATAAGTCTAAGGTATAGGACTTCTGTTTTATAGAACTCGTATTTATTTACATCTAATTATAGGCCGGCTCCGCGTAAGGCTTACAGGACCAGTTTAACATATTTTCAGTATTTAGCCAGATTATTACTGTATATTAAGATGTTATTAATATAAGCAGTATAAAAGACGTCTAGGTATAGGCGTAGGGTATTATTTACAAAGTATTAAAATAAACTTAGGGCATTTATAAGGCCGAATGGCATTACTAAGTATTTAAATAATCCGTATTAAGTACGAAATACAGTAAGCTATTTATCTCCTTTTGTGATATGGAGGCGGTTAAATATATAAATAATATTAAGCTTTGTATAGAAGCGAGCCTTACTTAATTAGTTTAGTGTCTCTTAGATTAACGGGATTAGGTATTAGTTCTTAACAGTAACAGCGTTAAGAGCTTAGTAGTCTACGCAGAAGCATAGACCGCTACTAAGTTTCTTAATAAAGATTACTAATATGGCTACAGGTAAAGAACTTGCTCTAATAAATCCTTTATCCAGATATTCGTTTAAGTACTTCCGTAGTACCTAGAGTTTATTTTAGAACATTCTGTATAAGGGTCCAAATCTAAGATATTTTCCTTCTTTAACTACAATCTTATAATTATATAGACGGCGTTCTAGTAGCTTATTGGCTTCCTTTTATAAAAATACATCTAAATAATTATGGTATTCTACTGGTACTTTTGTAGCCAGGTTAGTATACTTCTTTAGTACTAAGGCCTTCTTAATATCGGCCATTATAACAGTAAAGATTGTGTATTTAGGTTTCCTGGCGAGTTATGCTAATAGGGTAGCTCCAATTATATAGATATCTAAGGTGTTAAGTAGGCTTAGATCATCCTTAGTTTCTTATATGGTTTTAGGTTTAGTGTCAGGTACAGAGTTAGTGTTAGATTTAGGTTTGGGTTCTTTAAGTATCCTTTTTATAGTGGAATACCAGTTCTTCTAGTACCTTTGTATATTAAGCTTAAGCTTCTACTTAGTTTGGGGTGCAGCGGTTAGAATTGGTTTATATAGTTTAGTGTAATTTCCAGGTTCTTAGTGGACGTCGGTGGAATTCTTATGTTAGTGGAATTTGGTGGAATTCTTGGGTTAGTGGAATTGGGTGGACTTTTTAGGTATAGGGTGGACGTTGGTAGAAATTTTAGACTAGTAAATCCTAGTAGATTTTTCAGATTTTGGTTTAGGGTCTAAGTAGTAAGTTATAAGGCACTTCTGCTTATAATAGGAGGCGGTAAATAGAAGCTTAAGGTTGTCCTAATTAATGGTTACCTTATATAGCTTTATCTAGGGTTGTTTAAGGATTACTAGGTAACCTAGGGTAGTCACAAAGAGCTTAATTAATTCTTTATGGTTTAGGTATTAGAGTCTTAGGGCCGCTATATAAGTAATACAGCCTAAGACAGTATGTTTGCTATTAAATCTAAATACGTTAATATATCAGTTAAGGGGTGTTAGGGTAAACCTATTATCTTACGCGAAGATCTTATTAATAAATCCTATACCGCTAGCTCCTATGTTAATTAGGACTTAAGTATTAGCCTATTAACTTTTCTAATAAAGATGGCAGTTAATAGTTATACTACAATCCCAAGAGTTAGGGTTTGTAACATCTAATGCGTTTAATAAGATCCTATAACATAGCTGTCCTAGAGAGCGACTTAACTCTAGGACATGCCTTTTAGTAATAAGCGGGAAGGGGTTCCTATAGAACGTTGGTTGTAACTTCATCCTTATAAGTAGTGCTTACTAAACGCGGGGCTAGAGCTAGGTAAAGATTAGGGATAGTAACTAGAGGATCAATATAGTAAACGGTTGTTAGTGTTGGCCGTTTATAAGTTGTATTAGGGCATAGGGACGGAGTAGTATCTTAAGATGTATTCCTTGCTTCCGCATTTAAAGTAAAGGCCTAGCTTAATGCGTTGTTCTTATTTAAGGGACCCTAGTAGAGCGTATCCTAGGGTCCCTATATTAATATCCATGGCGTTAGGGTGCTTAGGCTAAGATAATAACTTAGTAAACATTTACAGGGCTGTTGTATTGTATTAAAGAGTGGACTTTGGTATTAGGCGTAGTATATTGTTATACTGTTTATTAATAACATTTGCGCAGGCGTTAAGGGCTCCTAGTAGGTCTACACCTATTAGGGAGGGTTTCAGTTTAGGACTTAGGGATTTAATAAGGCTGTTAATTAGTGCAGAGTTGTTCTAGCCTATTTCTTTTATATAACGGTTAAATTTAGAGAAGTATACTGGAAAGATTTTTATTCCTTAAGTTATATAGTTTATTTTTCTCTGGGTAGTAGCTTAGCAGTTTAGGTCACTATATATGGCTTTAAGAAGTATAATTAGGCTTAATACTAAGTTTAGTTAAATAGGTTTAATAAGGTTAGCTATATCTCCTTCTAGTTAACTTAGGGCATAATAGAGTTGGTTGGCTTTAGTTAGGTAGTAGTTAGCGTTACCAGTTAGCTTATTTTTAAGCCGGCTTAGAAATAATTAGAGTTCTTATTATTTACTAGTAAATATTAGAGGGTTTGGTAATTATTTAGATTATTATAGCGTAGTAGTTGGTTCTACCGGTAGGATAACTATTACTAGTTTAGGGCTCGCGTTCCGCGTATTGGCTTCTAGTAATAGCGACTGGTCTTAAGGGCTTAGCGTAGGCGTCTTAAGGGTGCGGATTTCTTCTTAAAGGGCCTTAATTATTTTCTAGTACTATGCTTCTTATTCAGCTTGCTGTTAAGCTATAGTAGCTTGGTTTTATACAAGGGCGTCTATAAAGGACTTTTGCATATCTGCTAATTATTCCTAAAGTGCGGATATAATATTAGCGGCCGTTATAGGGGCTTTAAGGTCATTTTGTATTTTAAATAGGGCGGGGCAGAATATAGGTTTTAACGTAATATAGTGTCACGGAGTAAGTATAAGTGGTAATAATATATAGCAAAGTAGATATTATTAAGCTATGTATATAAACTATATAATAAAGTTAAGACGTTATATAAGGAGAGAAGGTAAGGAAACGGGAAGAAAGGGTATATATTATTAGTTTGGTTGCTTAGTTAACACGTACACAGAGCAGAATAGGATTTAAGTAGCGGTCCTGGCAGAACTTGGCAGGATTTAGTGGACTTAGCAGAATATGGCAGAATGCGGCAGATTGCCGTCAGATTGTTATCTCGCGGTTGGTCTCTTCTGGCTGCGTTAGTAGAAATAGGTGGAAACAGGTGGGAACAGGTGGACGTGTATAAGGTGTTACGGAGGTGTCCCGTGACAAGCTCTTTACTATATTCTATCTTTAGACCAATGGCTAAACCAAGATTATAAACTAATACCTTAACTAGCAACTTCGCCCCTTTATTAATTACTACTAGGATAACTGGTTGGAACTACTGCCTATAATAGACTACGCACAGCTTATACTTCCTTATAATAGTATAGGAATGTCGCCATTTAAGTTACTCTATAGATATAAGCCATAAATATCCTTTAATTGGAATAGACCTATAGGACCTATAATGGCCCGCAAACATCTTAGCTATAAAGAGGCCCAGACATTCGCTAAGAGAATATATAGAGCCTAGGAGACTGCCCAAGCAATTATAAAAAAGGCATAAAAGAAGAAAGAGGCCGATATAAACCAATATCGTCGTAAGGTAGACTTCTATATAGAAGATAAGGTATAGGTATTAATAAAGAACTAGAAGACCTAGAGACTAAGTCGTAAGCTAGACTACTAAATAGCTAGCCCCTATAAGATCCCTAAAAGGGTAGGGCACTCTTTTAAGGTTAAGCTACCAGAGTTAATAAAGATCCACCCTATCTTCTCTCTAAACTAACTATAGAAGGCTACAAATAACCCATTGCCTAGATAGTATAACAACCCCCTACCGCCAATTTAGATTATAGAGGACAAAGAATAGGAAGTTAAAGAGATCTTAGCAGTTAAGAAGGACCGTAGTACCTTAAAATACCATATAAGCTAGGTAGGTTATAACGAAGACCTAGAATGGTACCCTATATCTAATTTTAAGTACTCTCTCCATAAGCTATAAGATTTCTACCTAGCCTACCTAGACCTCCCTGGACTACCACGTAAATTAAACAGCTAGATTAAATGCTAGGAAGAGAGGTTAGATAACTATAATAACCTAAACAATAATAAAGAACTTGAATAAAGCCTAAAGGCAGGCTTTTTTAGGAAAGGGGGGTAATGTGACGGTCCTAGAGCGTGTTACCTACTATATTGCCATTTCCAGGGCAATTTGCCGCATTCTAGGGTAATTTACCGCATTTCTGGGTAATCTGCTAGCACCACTTATAGAGCTGACCAATCAGGATTTTCTATCCCTGGGATGGAAAATCGCTATCAGCTCGCTTACTACTAGCGCCTTAGCGACCTCTTTATATCTTATTAGTCTCTAGCATTCTTCTCCTTCTTGTTCTCCTTAGCTTAGTATTCTTGTATAGTAGCAATCTATAAGCTTCGGTTTAGAAGCATTTATATAAGCCCGTTATAAAAGGGATAGATATATTACCTTTTAAGGCAAATTAAGATATAAACTAAGAATATTGCTATTACTATAGTAAGTAAAGAAAATAAGTAGTATAGCTAAAGAAAGAATAGAGAACTTAATAAGTCTTTATAGTTACTTTAAAGAAATAGCCAAGCTAGTATAAATAAGAATAAAAAGATACTATAACGCTAAGAGATCTAAGGGACTAGATCTTAAGGAGGGGGATAAAGTATGGCTACTATATAAAATTTTTAAGAGTTAACAACTAAGTAAAAGGTTAGACTATATTAGACTAGGACCATTTATAGTTTAAGTAAAAATCTTAGAAGTTATATATAGACTTAACTTATTAGAGAAAATAAAGATCTACCCTATATAGTATATTGCAATACTAGAGCCAGTATATAGGAATGTTAAGCTACTAGTCTATAAGGCGGATATATATAGAGGATAAGAAGAAGATAAGTAGGAGGTTTTAAAGATTATTAGTTATAAGGACATTAATAATAAAATATAGTATAAAGTAAAGTGGATAGGCTATAATAAGACTATTTAAGAACTACTAGGCAACCTAAGGAATGTTATAAGAAAGGTATAAGAGTATTAAAAGAGAATAGGTTAGGCAGTATTAATAAAGAAGGATCGCTAAAGAATAAGTTACCTAAGGGGGACCTAAGAGGAGCACCTGCTAAGGTATTTAGAGCTATTTCCCTCTCTATTAGAAGAGAATCCATTCTTTTACTACTAAGTTCCTATAAACCTTATTCTATAAATTTCCACTTCTTAAAACGCACCTTCTTATAAACCTTCTTAAGATAGATTAACTAAGTAGATATAGCCAAATAAGAGTTTAGAGCCTATTATTAAGCGTTAATAGTCTCTTACTTAGTATTATAAAAATAATAAAGTTTAGCCAGCGCTACTAAGAGCTTATTATTAAGTTTTATAGTAATAGATTAAACTTAAAACCCTAGCAGCAATTAATAAGGGTACTTAAAGACTATTAAGGATAGTAGGATGTGTATATTTAGCGTTAGAAACTATGCAAATATTATAGGACAATTAAATATTTACTTTAGTGCACTCTAAATAGAAAGAGGGTTGCTAAGATAAAGGATTTGCTAATATAACGTAAACTAATACCTTTTTCGTATAATAAGAATATATAGACGGCATTATTTTACTAAGGGATAGTATTATAGCAATAGTATAAGACTAGAAAGCTGTAAAGAAAGAAAAGGATATTTTAGGTATAATAAGCAATAACATTAACTAAATTAATTAAATGGATATTACACCTCTAGTAGACAACTTAGAGATATTAGAAATCTTTAAGGACGAAGATAAAGAGGAAAAAGATTGTATTACAGACGCTTTAAGTATAATGCTATAACTACTTAGAGAAGAGTTAGAGAAAGCTAGTTAGTTAATAAGAACACGGTTTAGGATGGAACTAGTAGAACTATATAACGAGGAATGGTAGATAAGATTATATAGTATAATCTATATAATCTATAATAGAGCAGATAGAGCAGATAGAGTAGATAGAGTAATAACTTTCTTAAGAGTATGGATATATATTTAAAGGACTACAGTTCTTACCTAGATAGTTTCTTTTTTTTATAGTAAATCTTAAAATATAATTAGAGTTAATCTGTTAGGCAATTACTCTATTAGTTATTGTTATATTATTGACTTTTTGTTTGCCTATATACTTAGCCTATTAGCGAGTCTACCGTGGTGTTTCCTATAAGGCTTCGTTATAGATGTCCAAGTAGTTATAGATAAAATGCTTATAGAAATTAGCAAAGCCTAAAAACACTTAAACATCTTAGTAGCTTTTTAGCCTCGGCCACTCTTAGATTATTTATACCTGTACTAAGTCTATAACTATACCTATAGGCATTATAATATAACCTAAGAACTTAATCTGCTTAGTGTTAAAGGTATATTTTAATGCCTTAACGTAGAGGCCCTAATTATTTAAGCGTTTCAGCACTTCGCGGATATATTACTTATGCTAATCCTTATCTTTTAAGTAGATTAGAATATTATCTAGATAGATAATATATATGCGGTTAACTAGTCCCCCTAAGGCTCTATAAATATATAATTGGAATATTATAGGCGCATTAGCTAGCCTAAAAGGTATTACCAGATACTTAAAGTGGCCGTATTAGGTTTTAAAAGCGGTCTTTTACTTATCCCCTTTTTTAATATAAAGCCTATAATAGGCGTCTTATAAATCTAGCTTTATAAAAATCTTTGCCCTAAATAGCCAATCTAGTATTTTACTAACTAATAGTTATAGGTAATAGTTCTTAATTATAATCTTATTGAGACTATAGTAGTTTATATATAGCCTTATAGTTCTATCTAGTTCTAGAATAAAAAGGATTAGTACGCCTGCTGGTAACTTATTAGGCTATATCTATCCCTTTTTTAGTAAGCCATTAAGGTACTTCCATTAGATCTTAAGCTCTTTATAAGAGAGGTTATAGATAAAAAGGTTTAGCGGTTATTTACCTTTTTCTAGATTAATTATATAATTATATTCTAAGTTCTATAAAAGGACTTTAGTTTACCTACCTAAAAATACCCTTAGTAGGTCCCTTAGGCCTATTAGGATATTTAATAAATTAGGGTTATATTTATCCTCTGCGTTATTATTAGGTAAGTCCTGGAGCTCCCTTAAAACGCTTATAGGTAGTATTGCGCGCTATAGTAGTTATTTATATATAGTTGCTACTATATATTAAATAGTTTTATATAGGAGCTAGTGGAGGGTAAGGAACTCCTTAACGCAGTATTTAAGGTGCTATAGTATATTCTTTACGTATTACTTAACCTAGAGTAACCTATAATAATAGAAGTATCTTATAAGATCTTTAAGATCGCTACCTCTATATAATGTCTCCGCGACCTATTTAGTAGTTCCCTATAGGGTATCTATTATAAAAGGGTTATCGCCTATACTAGGCTTTATATCCATTTTACTATAGAATAGAGGTTAGATTTAATACTCCTTTAGGTATAAAGTATATACCATTTCGCCTAGAGCTATGTCCTTTAAGCTTATTAGTAATATATACTCTTCTAATTCCTTATTATTCCACTATTTAAAGGCTCTTGTTTTAGAGCGTATCTTAAAATCTACTTTTATAAGCTAAGAATATCTAAGGATAAAGTTATAACTTATAAAGTTAGCCGCCTAGAAGGGTTACGAGCTAACTACCTTAGTGTGGTTATATATATTGGCCACTAACACTATAAGCCTATAGGCACTATATAGTTTTATCTAATACTTATCTAGGAACTCTATAGTAGGTTTCCGCTACCTTAGTAATAGGGTAAGCTTATACTCTTTTACCAAATTATATTATATAAGATTAATTTTGGCGCCACTATTATATAGTACTTAGAATTAACATACCCTACCTATAGGGAGTACTATTTTTAGCTTAATAGTAATATAGAGAGTCTCTTCTTCTATATCTTGCCCTAGTTATAGCTAAAAAAGGTCCATAACTAGGGCTTTTCTTTTTTTAAATTATTAGTATAGTTATCACCCTACTTATTTTTTTTAATTAGGTTTACCTCTTAAGAAATTTTCTTTTAACTTTTTAAAGTATTTCTATAAGGGTGTTAGATAGGTATTAGGTTGGCCCTAAGAGTCTTTTCTATTACTTAAGGTCCCTAACTTTAACCATTTTAGATTTCTCTTTAAAAACGGCTTCTTTAAAGTTTGGGTCTGCCCTATATTACTACTAAAGTGTCTGCGCTTTTAGCTACCCCCTAGCTTCTTATTAGAAGAGGTTTAGTTTCTTACTATATTCTTAGTGTTTAGAACCGCTTGTTTAAAATTAGTATATATAATAATCTGTAATAGGGCTCCTATATACTTTATTTTATTATAAATTGCTAGCTTAATTCTAGCCCAGATAAATCTAATTTTTTCCTTTTTATAAATACTACCATCCTTATTTTTAAAGGGCTTTAGATCTATTTATTAAGCATAAATTTCTATAAAGTTTATAAACTAATGGAAATCTTAACGGTTTAGCTATATACTATTCCAGAATTGTTCTATATTATTATATTATATAACTTATAAATTTTAGGTCTAACCCTTTAGGAAGGTTTATAGCTATAGCTATATAATATGTCATAGTGCTGTAATGAAGTAGACTGAATAACTACGTTATGCTATAAAGAAGAGAAGAAGGGTAAAAGGGGGTATTGTGTATAAAGAGTAGGGCCAGCCACCAAGGCGCTAGTGGTGGGCTAGCCAATAGTAGGAAATAGTATGCGTTAGGTTAGTGCTATAACAGTACTCCCCTCTCTAGAAGGTTTGGTCCCTAAACCAGACAAATAACTTTAAACAGGTAGTACGCGGGACCACCTATTTTCGCTACAGAAATATTAAAAAATCCTAATTAGTCGGCTTATTAAATAAAGTTGGCGTATAGCGCTCTTGGTGAGAATTTTAACTAATTAGACAACTTTAACCGCCGGTTAAAGTTCTATAACATTTTAACTACCATAGACTTTTAACACAGTAGTTGGCCATAACCTCAGTATGGCTTTTCCTTATCTCGTGCCTAATCTAGGGGTCCTAGCTTCTTAGGGTATTGCTTATAGAAGCGCTGTATAGCTTGTTTGCAACCCTTTAGGTCCTCTTCTAGCTGCTAGGTTATGTCCTTATAATATTTCCATTTAATCTTATAAGTTAGGCCTTGGGGGTCTTCATTATATACATTAAGGATTTTCTTAAACTCCCATTTTTCTTCTATATTGCTGTTATTGTCTCTCTCTATTACTCGTCCTTGTATATTACGGCGCTCTATAGTATTAATATTTGCTTGGCCAGGGATCTCTTTAGCAGCCTAGAGGCGGACCTTAGATGTATAGAAGGATTTGTTTACTTAGATATGGTCTAGGAGGTCTACTATAACTGCCCCTTAGTATACTGCAAGTATAGGGTATAGACCGTCCCATTTATCATCCCATTTCTTCTTAAGTCTGTTTATCTTTATATTTTCTAAGCTAACTATAACCATGTCACCTTTATAGAATAACATACTCTTATCCCTATAGGTATTAGCATTATCTTTATAGTATTACTATAAAATCTAGGCTAGGGCCTTAAGCTGTGTTAATATCCACTTAAAGTGGTTGGCCATAAAGTCTACGCAGAAGAACTCCTTCTTTGCTTATACTAATAGTGTTAGTAGGCGGGGGCTAGTAGGCTTAATTCTAAGGTAAGGGTTAAAGCCATAGTTTATAAAAAACAGGGAGATACCTGTACTTTCGTTAACTTGGTTATTTATAGCAAATTTAGTAAGTGGTAGGTAGTTAACCCAGTTGTCCTATATAAAGCTAACAAAAGCACAGAGGTACTTATTTACGGCAGCGTTAACAATTTTAGTTTAGCTATCCATTTCTGGGTACTAGGCTAAGCTTAGTTATAAGATTGTCTTAAGGCGTTTACTTAGTTATTGCCAAAAGTTGCTAACAAATTGTGTGCCATAATTAGAGATAATCATACTTGGTGCACTGTGGAGCTTATATATATTATTAACAAAGCCATTAACTAGCTCCTCTATTAAGAGTCCTGTTACTAAAACAAGGTATTATATTTTAGTTAGGCGGTCTACAATAACAAGGATATATTTATATGCCTTGCCGTGGCATTGGCATACTAGCAGTATTATAATATAGTTAATCAAAATATCGGTCTATAGGTAAGTAGGTAGTTCTAGTGGCTTTAGGAAACTAGGCGGGGCAGAATAGGGGGTCTTAGTGCGAAAGTATAGGGTATAGTCTTTAACAAAGGTAGCCGTAAACTAGGAGATTCCTAGCTACTAGTATATTTAGTTTAAGAGGTTAAGAGTCTTAACCCAGCCAGGGTAACTAGTAGGGCCACTGCTATAAGAGTAATGGATAACTTCTAGGTAGAGGTCTAGGGTATTAGGGACAAAAAGGCATTAGCGGAAGTAGATCTATCCATTAATAATACTACATTCTAACTTATTACAACAGAGTAATTTCCTAATCTTCTTTAGCTAATAGCAAGCTTTCCAATTACATAGAGCCGCTACCATATCTCTTACAAGTTTATTCTCCTAATATCCTAACCAAATTAGCTTATCCAGTGACTTTTTAGCCATTTTAGGGTCTAGAGCGGCTATAAACTCCACGTTATTAGAGTTATAGGATTTATATAGTAATTCTTCTAAAATTATAGGGTTAAATTTCCAGGGCGGTATAATAACTTGGGCTTAGTAGCAGAGGCGTTCGTTATTAGCGTCCTTAGGTTTTATTCTTAGTAGTTGGCTTAGGGCATTAGGGAGCGTAGCTTTGCTGCTAGGTCTATATATAATCACAAAGTTAAACTATAAAAGGAACTCTACCTATTAGACTTGGCATTAGTTTAGCTGCTTAGTAGTTATAAATATCTATAGGTTCTTATGATTAGTAATAATTTTAAACAGCTCCTTAATCCCTTATAGCTTAGGACACCATTCCTCTAAAGCCTTAATAATAGCTAAGAGTTCTTTATTATAGATTTTATAGTTACACTCTAGCATAGAGTGCTTTATAAAGAAGAATGCAACCAGTTTTAGTTTACTGTTATTATTATACTAGGAAAGGACTCCGCCAGAAGCCCAATTTAATACGTCTATCTCTACCACTGTTTTCTTTATATAGTTATAGTATGCTAGTACTGGTGCTAAAGTAAAGGCTCTCTTAAGGGCCTTAAATGACTTAGCTTGTTTTAGTCCCTATAGCTATCCAACGTCCTTTCTTAGGAGTTTTATTATAGGTGTAGTAACAGTAGAATAACTTTAGATAAACCTACAGTAAAAGTTTACAAATCTAAGAAACTGCTATAATTCCTTAACTGAGGTTAGGTTCTCCTATACTTATAAGGCTTAGACCTTTTTAGGGTTTATGCTTATTCCTTCTATTAAGATAATTAAGCTAAGGTACTTTATCTTTGTTATATAGAACTCTAACTTACTAATATTAATTTAGAGGCCAGCAGCTTTAAGGCAGCAAATTACCTCTTTAACGTGCCTAGTATAGTTAGCTTAAGTTTTAGAAAATACAAGGATGTTATTAAGGTATGCTATATAATAGTCGTCTAGTACATTATAAAGAATGTAGTTAATATAGTTCTAAAATATAGCTGGGGCATTATAAAGGCCAAATGGGGTTACTAGCATCTTGTAGAGCCTAAAGCAGGTAATAAATACTATAAGCTATTTATGGCCCTTAGCAATATAGATCCTATTAAATACAGCAATAATATTAAGCTTAGTATAGAATTTAGCGCTGTATAGGGCATTAAGTGTCTTATAAATAAGCAGGAGTAGGTATTAGTTCTTAACGGTAACGTTATTAAGTCCTCTATAGTCATAGCAGATCCTTACCCCTCCTTTTAGCTTAGTAGTAAGTAGGAGCAGGGCTATAGTAGGGGACGTTAATTCTTAGATAAAGCCTTTATTAAGCATCTTATTAATCCATTTCTTAACACATTAGAGCTTAGTAGGGGAAAGTAGGCGGTTCTTATGGTACAGGGGCTGCTTTCCTAGTATAATTTTAATTTTATGGTCCCATGGGTGATATAGTAGGAGCTTATTAGCATTCTTTAGGAGAAACCCCTTAATATGGTGCCTATGTTCCCTTAGGAGGCGTTATACAATATTATCCCTAGTTAGAGCAGGTTTGCCTTTTATAAACTTCTTAACATCTATATCCATAACTTTATAGCAGAGGAACTTAGTATTTATAGTTTAGAGGTTTTCCTTAAGGAAACGGTGAAAATAACTAAGGAAGACCTTATAGGCTTCTTCCATTATATAGTTACTATTAACCAAGCAGTAAAAGGATTCCTTTATTAGGTCTGGTATTTTAACTAGTCCAGTAGGGAGTTTATTTATTAATTATTTCCATTCTTCTTATTCTACTAATTCTACCAGCTCTGCTATATAGATCCTTATTACTTTTACACCTTTTTATTTATAAAACTAGGCGAAATTTATAGTATATATATTCATAATATTGTCCAGGTTAGGGCATATTTAGTCTTCTCCTAACATCGCGGTTGGGCTAGCTTATCTTAGTCAGCTCTTAGGAGTAGTTCCTAGGCGGCAGCCTTGTATAAGGCGTGTAGGGAGTGGGTACAAGGTTAGGCATTATAGTGGCGCGGTTTCTATTATCCAGGTCTTAGTAATTCCCTAGCTAGTCCTTGCTATAACACAAGCTATAGTATACATATATAGTATATGGCTTAGTTCCAGGTATTAGGCTAGGTAGCTAGGGTTTAAAGGGTGTCTAGGTTAGTGTTAGATTCTTAGTAGTAGTGGCGCAAAGCGGACCTTCTTCCTTAGTCTCAGCAAGGCCAGCTAGCCCATTGTTTTAGTCTTAAGTGCTAAAGTAGTCTAGTTTTCTACTGTCTTATTGCTTTGCAGCTATATAGGTTCCCCTTTATTAGGAACATCTTCTATTATTAAGGCTTTATATATAGTCCTAGGCACTAGGCTTAGTAGTGCCGAGTATCTATATAGGGCGTCCCTACTACTATTAGCTGTCCCCTATAAAAGGCAGTTTTTAGAGTAGTAGTCTAAGTTAAAGCGGATCTTAAGCTCTCTAAAGCTAGGGTGGGGCTTATGCTTCTAGAGCCAAGGCATGCCTAAAATAATTAGGGTACTAGGTAAGAGTTTTATAATAAGAAAGAGCATAGCTTCAGTATAGATGCTAATTAACATTTAGGCAGTAAAGTAGTCCATAACAAGTAAAGTCAGGATGCTGTCTATAAGGTATAGTGGCCTAGGTGCTAACAGTTTCTTAGTTATAACATTATATTTTCTTATAATAGACTGTACATTAGTAAATGCTATTACAGTACTACCTAAGTCTACTAGGCTTACTGTGTTAATAAAAACTTAGGGGCATGGGTTGCGTAATAAGGAGAGTTGGGTTTAAACAAGGATTAATTTCTTATTACTATTTACTAATCTAAGATTAAGTGGCAGTTTACTAATAGAAAGGACTAATTGGTCTAGTAATAGGGACCTAATCTTCTTATCTTCCTCCTTATATAGTTTAGACCCTTAGACACAACTTAATCTAAAGGTTTGCCTTTTAACAACTAGGGTATAAGGCTGTCTTAGCAGGGCAATCTAGTATCTATCTAGCTAGCAGTATTAGTCTTAGTTAGGGTATAAGGAGACGGCACCTCGCTAATAATATAGCCGTGTTTATATTTGCTAGCGCGGAGTCGCTAATTCTAGGCATTATTAATAGGTTAGGCTTTTATATAGAGCATTATTTAGAGTAACTAAGCCGTAGGGTTAAAGGGGGGGAGTTATCTACTACAGCCATAATGGACTCCGCGGTTGCTATGTCCGCGGTTATTAGTTTACATTATTTAACAGGCTAGCATTAGGACTGGGTTTGCTGTTATGGTAGGGTTATAAGCATCCTTCTAGTGGCTAGGCAGGCTATAGGTAAGGCACAGTCTATTATTAAAGCAGCGCTTACACTCCGTGTTTAAGATTCTATTAAGGTCTATAGGTTCTCCATTTGCTGCTAGGGTTAGGGTTAGGGTTAATATAAGGGCAGGAGCTTAAGTAGGTGGACGGTGGTTAGTATTCTTAAGGTTAGCTTAGTATATATGGTTTATAAGGTTCTTAGTAAATATATCCATCTACTTACTCTAACCTATATAGTCGCTGTTATTAATTTTATAGGCAAGTCCAAGTACCAGCTCTTCTATCTTTAGAGAGATAAACTTTTAGAGTAGATCTACCTTCTATTTGTCTGTCTTCCTAGCGCAAACTATTAACTTATTAAGCTCTCCCTTCCAGGACCAGTAATTACACTCACCCTAGGGAAAATAGTTAAGCTTATTTTTTGCAACCTAGGTTATATTAAGGACCTTATAGTAGGCAGTAAGCTCTTTAAGTATATCTTCTTTAGTAGGCCATTTCCATATAGACATATTATCTAGGTTTTTGTATATAAGCTCTAGGCCCTACTTAATAAACTTATAGGCCTTGCCCTCTAGTATATCCAAGATATAAAGGATCTGGGATTAGACTGTATTAAAGTAATCTTAATTATAGTTAAAAACTCCTTTAATCTTAATGTGCCAGGTCTTAAAGTTGGCTTATTGTTCTAGTGGGGTGCCTTTTCTACTAAATATTGGCGGGTCTTTAGACATCTATTTTTTCTGTTAGGTTACTACCGTTATTATAGGGGTTGATTATTTAAGAGTGGTGATAGTTTCTGTCTAGGAGGCAATAAGGGCATTAAGGCTTTTATTAGCTTTCTTATTGGTAGTGTTTATATTATACATAAACTATAGTCCCGCTTTAATGTTACTAAGGAACTTATTGGTATGGTTAACAAGGGTATAGTAAACTTTATTAGCTTTAAAGGTTTTAGGGTATAGTAGGGAGCGGCGGATTGTCTATATAATATTAGGGTGTGTCTATATAAAGAAGTCTATAAAAACTTTATAGGGGTTCTAGGTTTCAGCCATTTCAGCGTCATTAATGTCGCCTATTTAGGTGATCTTTGGCGCTGGGAAAAAACTAAGGATTGTTTTAGGACTATGGTAAGTTATAGCGTGTAGATGCGTTATATATAGGTTGCGATTGCTCTGGGGCGGGGATAACTAGGATATAGGGAATTAGTGATTGCGATAGGGCGCAATTAATAATAGCACAAACTGTTACAGTGCTGCAATAAAGTAGACTAAATAACTACGTTGTGCTATAAAGAAGAGAAGAAGGGTAAAAGGGGGTATTGTGTATAAAGAGTAGGGCCAGCCGCCAAGGCGCTAGTGGTGGGCTAGCCAACAGTAGGAAACAGTATGCGTTAGGTCAGTGCTGTGACATAATAACTTGCTCTTTATTAAGTTAATTAAGTGCAATTTAGTTTAGTAATTGGTCTTTAATCCTATTAATAATCTATTATATACGCTCTTTAGTATTACCTTATATTATTAGTATCTTAAAAGAAGTTGTCTACTTTATAAACTCAGTTATCTAACTATTAGGCGCTAGGTTTATAACGGAGTTCTAAACTACTGAAGGCCTTAGCTAGTTAGTCTATATCCTTTTTCTATTTGTTATATAAATGCCTTTTTAAGTCTTTTATACTTTCTTAGCTAGGTATTAGGTAGCCCCTAAAAAGCCCTTAGCCCTAGCTAGGTTATAAAAGAACTTATTTAGCTTAGATTAAACTCTACTAAATCTAAATTTTCCCTTAAATGGTTCTAATATATTTATTAGTAGTTTCCTCCTATATAGCTTTTAAGAGCCTTATAATAGCTTTTGTCACAGAGCAAGTATAAGCGGTAATAATATATAGCGAAGTAGATATTATTAAGCTATATATATAAACTGCGTAATAAAGTCAAGACGTTGCGTAAGGAGAAAGGGTAAGGAGACGGGGAGAAAGGGTATATATTGTGAATTTGGTTACTTAGTTAATATATGCACGGAGCAGAATAGGATATAAGTAGCGGTCCTAGCAGAACTTAGTAGGATTTAGTAGACTTAGTAGAATATAGTAGAATGCGGCAGATTGCTATTAGATTGCTATTAGATTGCCGTAGATTGCCATTAGATTGCTGTTTCGCAGTTAGTCTCTTCTTACTATATTAATGGAAATAGGTAAATATATATAAGGTGTTACGGAGGTGTCCCGTAACAGTACCCCCCCTTTAAACTTAAGCTTCTGCAAGATAGGGCTGTAGTAGTTCTAGGTGGAGTTTATAAAAGTCTTCTATAGCTTATATAAGTCCTATAGAGTTAATAGGTTCCTATATAGACTTAGTAAAGCCTCTCTATTTTATAAGGTATATATATTTACGTTTCTGTTTATTATACTTAATGTTATTAACTCTTTTAATAAAGTACTTATCCTTACTATCTATTTTAACTAGTAGGGGAGGGTCCTAGATCTATCTAGGCAGGGCATTTAATATAGGGGCGGTAAAGCGGAGGACTGATATATAGAATACAGGGTGGATTTTAACTATATTAGGGAGCTTTAGTTAGTAGGCATAAGGAAAGATAACCTTTTAGATCTTATAAGAGTTAGCGTTCTTCTAATTAAATTTCTTAGTAGGTTATTTTATATTTAGGTTTCTTATATCTAGCTAGACAAAGTTACTAATTTAGTAGGCTAGTGCTAGGGTTTAATTCTTATTTGCTGTGGCTTTATAGACAGATTAGGCCTATATCATTTTATTAGTAAGGAACTCTTATAGTTCTTCTATCTTTTTTATAAATTCATTTGCCTTTATAACTTATAAGATGTGATAAACTGGGTAAGGAACATTACTAAAGGGTTTAAAACCCATTTATAGGTACTAGCTGTAGTTGGCTAGAAATGGAGAAACCTTTATAGTTTCTAAGACGGAGTTATTTATAGTAAACTTAGTAAATATAAGCCAGTCTATCTAGTCGTCCTATAAATATAACGTATATATCTAAATATACTGTTCTATTATAGCATTTATATATTCCGTTTAATCGTCCGTTTCTAGGTAGTATGCTTTAAATAATAGTGCTTTAATATGGAGTTAAGTAGTTAGTTCTTTTTAGAATATAAAGATAAACTAGCTGCCATTATTAGAGATAATCGTTTTAGGGAGTCTATGGAGTTTCTATATATAGTCTAGGAACAGTTAAGTAATGGTAGACGTTAATATATTAGGGTAGGCAATTAAGTGTTTTATCTTAGATAGTTGGTCTATAACTACTATAATATTTATACAGCCTTTACTTACAGGGAGCTTAATAATAAAGTTAATTAAGATATCCTTCTATCTTTGGTTTGGAACAGGTAGTAGCTTTAAAAAGCCGTTATATGTCTTATATAAAGCTTTAGCTTATTAGTAGGTATAGTAGCTAGAGACATACCTTTATATTATATTATGTATATTTGGCTAGTAATATTCCTATTAAAGTAGTTTTAGGGTTTTTCCTTAGCCTAGGTAACCGGCTACTGGTAGGTTATATACATATTTAAGGAGCTTAAGCTTAAGTTTATTATGGTTGGGTATAACTAGGCGGTTCCTATAGTATAAGCGGTCTTTATAAGCTTTAAATTTACTTAGAGAAATCCTTTTAGAGTGTCTAATACCATTTTAAATTAGCTTAAGCGTCTCTTAGATAAACTTATTATTTAGGTATTTATTAACTATTATCTATTTAATTAATTAATTAGTTATTTAAAGGATATATATTATAACGTCTTTAATAGGAGGGTTAAATAGTTTAGGGCAAAGCAGGGTTTAATTATAGTAGGTACACACTTCTTCCTATACTGGCATGTCTTATAAACGTTAGGTTAGTGTATTAGGTTTTTAACCTTAAATGCCTGGATAGTATATAATTAAGATTTGGAAATGGGATAGATATTCTAACTAGCGGGCTTAATAATAACTTAGCTGTTTTATAGTTGTAAAATACTGTAGATTCTTATAGTTGCTAAGGACCTTAATTAGAAATCCAGCACCTTCTAGTTTGGGTTGCTATTATTTAAAATATCTAATAATGGCTAATAACTCCTTATTGTAGATCTTGTAGTTATATTTAGCTAGACTTAGTTATTTTAAGAAGTATGCTATAGGGTACAGTACCCCTTCCTTATTATACTAAGACAGAATACCTTTAGTAATATAGTTGAATAAATCGGCTTCTATAATATTCTTTTAGTTTAGGTTAAAGTGTTAGAGTATAGGTATAGTAGTAAATATAACTTTTAGATAGGTAAAGATCTTCTTATATTTCTTATTAAAGATAAAGGCTTTATCTTTTTAGGTTAGAGCTATAAGGGGTAAAACTAGAGTAGAGAAGTTGTTAATAAACCATTAGCAGAAGTTAGCAAATCCTATAAAGGCTCTTACATCCTTAACATTCTTAAGTTCTTACCAGTTTACAATTACTTTAATCTCCTTTAAGTCTATTTATATGCCATCTATAGAAATAATAAGTCTAAGGCACAGAACTTCTATTTTATAGAATTTGCATTTATCTATATCTAACTATAGGCTAGCTCCACACAGAGCTTTTAGGATAAGGTTAACGTATTTCTTATATTTAGTTAGGTTATTACTATATACTAAGATATTATTAATATAAGCAGTATAGAAAACGTCTAGGTAAAGTTATAGGGTATTATTTATAAAGTGCTGGAATAAACTTAGGGTATTTGCAAGGCTAAATAGCATTATTAAGTATTTAAATAGTCTATACCTAGTATAGGATATAGTAAGCTATTTATCGCCCTTTGCAATATGGAGGCGGTTAAATACGTAGATAAGGTTAAGTTTTGTATAGTAGCGAGCTTTACTTAATTAGTTTAATGTTTCTTAAATTAATAGGAGCGGATACCAATTTTTAATAGTAATAGCGTTAAGAGCTTAGTAGTCTATATAGAAGTATAGACTGCCGCCAGGTTTCTTAATAAAGATTATAAAGATAGCTATAGGCAAAGAGCTTACTTTAATAAATCCTTTACTAAGGTGTTTGTCCAAGTACTTTTTATTATTTTTTATTTATGTCCATTGTATTATACTACGTATAATACTGCGCATGCAGCCTCTAGGCTATGGCGCTATAGTCCTATATATATAAATCCTTTCCAGGTAGCTTAATATATACTAGTAACTATGTCCTAGTAGTTTATAAACCCTTAAGGGTTTACAGCTCCTTAGTAAAATACTAAGTTACTATGACTACTAGGGAATAAGAAAATGATAGGAAAAATCCTAACACCTATCCCTGTCCTTTTGCTATTTATTTCTGTCCTTTTGCTCTCTAATATCTTTTTAAAAGCCTAGTAGGAGTTGCCTCCTTCTAGAATCCTATATTTTGTCTATTCTTCCATAGAACTCTCTAAGCTAGTACTGCGTACTAGTTTAGCTGCTTTAAGTATCTTGCAGTCTTTGCTATTAGTAAAGTGATTTCCTTTACAATTAATGCAAAGAGAGGCAGTATATTAATAAGGCTTGCCTGTTATTGTATAACTAGAACAGGAGTGGTCTTTAGATAGATATATAGCCGCACAATATCTACAGGCTCTAGTAGAGCATCTGTCTTCTATATGGCCAAATTTTTAACAGCTAGTACACTGTGTAGTAGGAGAGATATCTAGGTATTTTACTACCTTAGTAGCTATACCCGCGATTGAAATTTCTTTTTGCTTGAGGATTTCTTGTCTTTTCTCTTCGTTCTCTATAGTAAAAACTATAGAGCCAAATCTGGTTTATGGATTGTGTCTTTTTACACTAAATAAGATCCATCTAGGTAGTCCTTGTATCTCTATAGGATTAAAGGTCTTAATATCTTCTTTTAGAAGCTTAGAGCCTCCTTCTTCTAGAAAAGGTAGAGTAGGAACACTATGGGCTATAATTTGAACCCATGGTTCCAGTTTTTGCTCTCTTTAAAAGTTAAAGCAGCTATGCTATATTTCCTTGTATTTAATTAGGAAATCTGCATTGTATCTTTCTGTAGTTATAAGGAGAATGTTTTGTTTTCCTTTAGTTCTAGCTATAGATGCTAAAACTGGCTTTTCTACTTGCAGTTTTGATGCAAATAGCTAATTGACTTTGTTTCGTATAGAGAAGGTATCTAGAGGCTGGTCCTTTTGGTCTGTAATTAGGACTAGCTTCCTTTCTTATAGCTGCTTTTTCTTGCTTCTAGTAGAAGTAGAACTTCTACTAGATAGAGGAGAGGTAGGAGATGATAATAAGGAGGGCAGGGAGGACGTAGAAGGGAGGCCCTTCTTTAGCCTCTCTGCGTAAGTTTCCTTTTTAGTAGGAGCTACCTTTTTACGGAGAGCTCTTACTTCTTCTACTAGTCCTTTTAGGACATCTTTTGCCTTTTCTTTAAAGGGGTTTTCTCCTGCTAGGATACTCCGTGTATAGTCCTCTAGCTGTTTAACTTGTTCTTTTATTTCTTCTTCTTCTAGCCCTTTATAGGCCTGGGTTAGGCTTTCTAGGGCCTTTTATAGGTGTTGTTCTGGATATAGAGAAGAGAAAGAGAGGTATACTAGGTATACTCTCTATAGTAGTTGTTGGTTTCTTTTTTGTGGGTTTTTATATTTCTTTTTTAGGAGAAGATTAAGGATGTCCTCTTTTTTCTCCTATCCCAAACAGGCTAGTAGAAAGAGAAGACTGAGGTTGTCCTCCTCTTTCTCCTGTCCTAAACAGGTCAGGAGAAGAAGAAGGGAGAGAAAAAGTAAATATAGACTTATTATCACTTATTTCTATAGGAGATTTCTTCCTAGACCTATTAGGCCTTGGCATTTTGTATCTTATAGGGGGGTTTTCTAGTTTTTACTATCCTTATACCCTTTCTCCTTACTAATCCTACCAGAAGATTTCTGGGGAGATTAGGCTAAAAGGTAGTAGAAAATCTAGCCTCTATATTTTATGGTTTTGGTATTTAGTTTTGGTGTTTCTGTCTGTGCCTCGCTTATAAGCTAGGACTACCCCTAAAAAGAATTTTCTGTTAGGGAAAAGAGGGTAAAACGACAAATAAATCCACCTCTAGCTCGCTAGGCAGTAGGAATTAGGTCTTGAAAGTTGGAAAATCGATTGTTTTTAATAGAAAGATGGTTATGCGTAAGTTTTGAAGTGTGGCGCTACCTTTTGGTAAGGTTACATGTGTGGTAAAGCTCTGTCCAAGTACTTCCACAGCACTTAGAGTTTATTTTAGAACATTCCATATAGGGGTCCAAATCCTAGCTATTTTCCTTCTTTAAGTATAATCTTATAGTTGTATAGTTAGTGCTCTACTAACTTATTAGCTTCCTTTTATAAAAATACTTCTAGACGCTTATAGTAGCATACTAGTACTTTTATAGCAGGGTTAGTATACTTCTTTAGTGCTAGGGCTTTTTTAATATTATCCATTATAACGGCGAAGATTATATATTTAGGTTTCCTGGCAAGTTATGCTAACAGGGTAGCTCCAATTATGTAAATATCTAAGGTATTAAGCGAGCTTAGATCGTCCTTAGTTTCTTATATAGTTTCTTATTTAGGTTTAGGTTTAGTATTAAGTATAAAGTTAGTATTAGATTTAGGTTTGGGTTCTTTAAGTATCCTTTTTATAGTAGAATACCAGTTCTTCTGGTACTTTTATATATTAAGCTTAAGCTTTTGCTTAGTTTGGGGTGCAGCAGTTAGAGTCGGTTTATATAGTTATATATTATTTCTAAGTTCTTAGTAGACGTCAGTGGAAATCTTATATTAGTGGAATTCGGTAGAATTCTTAGGTTGGTAGAATTTGGTAAAATTCTTAGGTTAGTAGAATTGGGTGGACTTTTTAGGTATAGGGTAGATGTTAATAGAAATTTTAAACTAGTGGATCCTGGTAGATTTTTTAGATTTTAGTTTAGGGTCTAAGTAGTAAGTTATAAGGCACTTCTGTTTATAATGGGAGGCGGTAAATAGAAGCTTAAGGTTATCCTAATTAATAGTTACTTTATATAGCTTTATCCAGGGTTGTTTAAGGATTATTAGATAACCTAGGGTAGTTATAAAGAGCTTAATTATTTCTTTATAGTTTAGGTATTAAAGTCTTAGGGCCGCTATATAAGTAATACGGCCTAAGACAGTATATTTACCATTAAATCTAAATATGTTAATATACTGGTTAAGGGGTATTATGGTAAACCTATTATCTTATATAAAGATCTTGTTAATAAATCCTATGCCGCTAGTTCTTATATTAATTAGGACTTAAGCGTTAGCCTATTAACCTTTTTACTAAAAATGGCAGTTAATAGTTATACTATAATCCTAAGAGTTAGGGTTTGCTACATTTAATATATTTAATAAGATTCTATAATATAGCTGTCCTAGAACGTAACTTAACTCTAAAATATACCTTTTAGTAGTAAGCGGGAAGGGGTTTCTTTAGAATATTAGTTGTAACTTTATCTTTATAAGTAGTGCTTATTAGATATAAGGCTAGAACTAGATAAAGATTAGGGATAGTAACTAGAGGATTAATACAGTAAACGGTTGTTAGTGTTGGCCGTTTATAAGTTATATTAGGGTATAGACACGGAGTAGTATCTTAAAATATAATTTTTGCTTCTATATTTAAAGTAAAGGCCTAGCTTAATATATTATTTTTATTTAGGGGATCCTAGTAGAGCATATTCTAGGGTCCCTATATTAATATCTATAGCATTAGGGTACTTAGGCTAAGATAATAACTTAGTAGATATTTACGGAACTGTTATATTATATTAAGGAGTGGGCTTTAGTATTAGGCGTAGTATATTATTATACCGTTTATTAATAACATTTACGCAGGCATTAAGGGCTCTTAGTAGGTCTATACCTATTAGGGAGGTTTTTAGTTTAGGGCTTAGGGACTTAATAAAGCTGTTAACCAGTGTGGAGTTATTCTAGCCTATTTCCTTTACGTAATAGTTAAAATTTAAGAAGTATACTAGGAAGCTTTTTATTCCTTAAGTTATATAGTTTATCTTCCTCTAAGTAGTAGCTTAGTGGTTTAGGTTACTATATATAGCTTTAAGAAGTACAACTAGACTTTATACTAAGTTTAGTTAAAGGGGTTTAATATGGTTAGCTACGTCTCCTTTTAGTTAACTTAGGGCGTAGCAGAGTTAGTTAGCTTTAGTTAGGTAGTGGTTAGCACTACTAATTAGCTTATTTTTAAGCTAGCTTAGGAATAATTAGAGTTCTTATTATTTATTAGTGAATATTAGAGGGTTTAGTAGTTATTTGGATTATTATAGTACGGTAGTTAGTTTAGGGTGGATAGCTACTATAGGTTTAGGACTCTTACCCCACATGTTTATCTTTAGGGAAGGCGTTTAGTCTTAGGGCCCTAGTGTAGGCATTTTAAAGGTGCGGACTTCTTCTTAGAGGTCCTTAATTATTTATAGGTGTTATACTTCTTATTCGGCTTATTATTAAATTAAAGTGGCTTAGTTCTATGCAAGGGTATCTATAAAGGACTTCTATATCTTTACTAATTGTTCTTAAAGTGCAGATATAATGCTGGCGGCTATTATAGGGACTTTAGAGTTGTTCTATATATTAGAGGGTAGTATATAAGGTTAACGCAATATAGTGTTATAGAGTAAGTATAAGCGGTAATAATATATAGCGAAGTAGATATTATTAAGCTATGTATATAAACTGCGTAATAAAGTTAAGATATTACATAAGGGGAAAAGGTAAGAAGATGGGGAGAAAGGGTATATATTGTAAATTTAGTTGCTTGGTTAATACGTGCATAAAGTAGAATAGGATTTAAGTAGCGGTCCTAGCAGAACTTAGTAAGATTTAGTGGACTTAGTAGAATATAGCAGAATGCGGCAGATTGCCGTCAGATTGCCGTTTCGCGGTCGGTCTTTTCTTACTACGTTGGTAGAAACAGGTAGACGTGTATAAGGTATTACAGAGGTGTCCCATGACAGCTTCCCAATATCTATCTTAAAGGATATTAGTATAAGGCTCTTAACTTTCCAAACTTAGGCCTAGAGAAGCTCCAGCTATAGAGGTAATATTAGTACTAGTAACTAGTGTAGGTTTTCTAATAAGCCTTAGGTTTTAAGTTAGTATTTAGATTAGATTACCTAAAGAGGTAGGCCCGCTTAGCTTATAAGCAGTCTATATACTACTACTATACTAATTATAGGCTAATAGTCTTCTGGGAGGGTTCTGGTTAGGTCCCTAATTAGATATATTAGTATATTTCTTTAGTATTTTTAGCTTAGGGGAAAATCTTAAAGTTGCCTTTAGCGCTTAGTCTTCTAATTAGCCTAGGTAGAGTTAAAGGGGTTCTAGTTACTTTCTAGTAGTATTATATTCGTTATAGAGGGTGTCTATGTTTTTTTTAGTAGTAACTATAGGTGTATAAAAGTCTTTAAGCTTTTAGTGTATCTGGGTATTAGGGCTTATTTAGCCGTCTTACCTTGAGGTTTATATTATCGCAATCTCTTACTATTAGAGGGACCTTTCTACCTTAATGCGACGGCTTTCTATAAGGTGTTTATAGAATTTCCATTTAGGTTATCGTGAAGTTTTTTAAGGGAGAAATAGTGGATGTAAATAAAAAATATAAACAAATAATCTGGTTCTTAAGCTAGCTACCCTTCTAAATAGAGTAGGAAGGATTTAAATATAAGGGGACTTTATAAATAGGGGGCTATAAGGCACAATTGTAGGAACAGGATAGATTGGTAAGAGAGATAAATCCTTAAGGAGGTAAGGCCTCTGGGATTGTAGAGACTATATACTACGGGCACGTGCCTCTATTACGTAACTAGTAACCAACTAAGGGGCGTTTAGAGGTTGTCTTGAGGACAGCCCAAGGTGACTATAATAATATCCCTTACACTAGAACTAATTAAACTATAGAATAAGGGGTAACTAAGTTATATATACCTATGTACTTAACGTACTAAGCGTTCTTATGTACTACGTTCTCACGTACTAAACGTACTGATGTGCTTAGTATATTTCTTAGGAGTTAGGATATGTATTTAAAGGACCATAGTCCCTACTTTAGATCTTCTCTCTTTATAGTGAATCTTAGAATATAATTGGAGCTAATCTATTGGGCAACCACTCCACCAGTTGTGTTTACGTTGTTGACTTCTTGTTTACCTATATACCCAGCCCATTAACAAGTCCACCGTAGTATCTACTACAAGGCTTCGTTACACTAACTACCCTCCTACCTACCCAGCCGTCTTCTACCTCTTCTTCGCCCGCTTACTATCTTTCCATATCTGTGGATGTACTATTGATGTTCCTTTCACCGCCCAAAAAACACGCTTAAAGGTTCGCAACTTTACCCTATATAGCTTCTAAATGGAGCTCTTGGCGTCATTTCAATATGTAGCTCAAAACTCCCCTTTCAGATTCCAGTTCAATATGGAGGCTTTAGTTAAAGCCACAGACGCGTAACAAATTAGGAAGGAACGCGTTCTTTTTTTTGCAACCGAACGAACCCTTAGTGTTTGTTGGGTGCAATTTTGGTGAGGGACTTCAAAAGGCACATATATATCGCTTAGCAGTATCTGGGCCCGAATACCTCAACACTCGCAGTCACATCCCACGCCAAGACTTCAAGCTCAAGCCAAACTTCAGCCTCGCAGCCTTCTTGATGCTGAGCCTCCAGCGGAACTCTGCACAATGCATTTACATCTTAAGGCTAGCCAGGCTTTACTCACCCGACAGCGACCGCCACCGCAGTGCCTGCTAGCTTGTGGCGTGAATAAATGGTGAGCGCAATACTGCTGAAGAGAGGGTTAAGTGTTAACAATCGCAGAGCTAGAATCGTGCATCATATGCTCTCCCTCCGTGGCGGTGCTGAGCAATTAGCATTGTGGAGGCCTCCCATTCCAAAGCGAATATGTCCTCCCCGACCACTTTACTTGATACCACGAGCGTCACGCATACAGTCCGACAGAGCATAATTGAAGCGTCTTCATTAAAGCTAGAGAGCGATGGAGAAATGTCAGTCTCAGTTGTGAGCGAGACTTCAATTTGGGAAGACTGGTCAGGCAGGGGTTCTCATGTGGACTTTGGGGCTGACGAAGAGGTTCCTTTGAATGAAGGGCGCTTACTGGGTTATGGCCTTCAGGGTGGTGGTGAGTCCAAGTCTCGCTCTCCTGGTCTCACTGAAACAATCTAAGATGAGCCAGTCTTTGAAGTTCACTGTAAGGGAATTGCCTTGGCTTGGAAGCGCAGATACTGCCGATACAAAATTGGGCCAGCCGAGAGGAAGGAGATTGAGATCCTGAAAAGACTCTCCCACGTCCATATCATTCGATTAGTCGGCACTTACACTCACCGCCAGTTCCTTGGTCTGCTTCTCTATCCGGTAGCAGTCTGCGATATGGCCACTTACTTTGAGGATGTTGAAGTCTTTCATTCTCAGACGACCCTTGACTCAGTGCGAAAAAATAGGTTGGCACAGCTTGGCCTTCCTTCGGATTCTTGGGAAATTTTTAGTGGACGGTCCGTCTCCTTTCTATTCTCCAAAATAGGCTGCATTATTGCTGCTATCGAGTATCTGCACAACCAACGTATACGCCACAAAGATCTAAAGCCGCCCAATATCCTACTCTCTAGTGATAAAATGTGGGTAAGCGATTTTGGCAGCGCAACAGACTTTTCCATGCTATCGGTAAGCAGTACAGAAAATGGAGAGCGCGGAACACCGAAATACTTTGCGCCAGAAGTTGCAAGATTTCTACCAAGTGGTAGAGCAGCGGACATTTTTTCCCTAGGCTGTATTCTACTCGAGATAGTCACACTAAATGTTGAAGGGACTCTAAACGGCCTTAGAGCCCTGCGGACGGCGCAGGACGGGTCTTTCCAGGCAAATCTCCAAAACATCGATTCTTGGTTTAACTTTCCCAAATCATCCCCAGGCGGTCGCCGCTTCCAGCATTTACTTTTACAGATCAGGCAGATGCTTGCCGAGGACCCACAACTCCGACCCACCGCAGGTGAAATCCACGAGCTCCTGACAGTCCTCGATCAGTTTTTGGCGTCCTCTGTGTCTGGTCCTCTCTTCGGAAATTGCTGTTCAATGCCATTCATCTCGAGACAAGAGCACATTGAGAGCATTCGTCAGGCAGGGGCACAGCATAAAACCGAGATTGCCTTGTTAAATGACAAAAAAGAGAAAGAGTTACATTCTTTAAAAGAACAGTTAGAGGGGTGTGAAAGTTTAAGGTTAGCGTTGTTATGGCAACATGAAGAAGATCTAACTGTATTAAAGACGCAGAATGAGGCGAGAGTACGTGGTCTGACAATGGAGTACGAAGTGGAACTGCAGCGCGAACGGGGCAGGCTTGATGGCACGCACAGTCGGCTCCAGCAAGAGATAAACGAGTTGCAGTGTCTACCTCATCGCGCTGAAACGGAGAATGGCAACTTGGAGCAGATGATGAATCACAATATCAACGCCTCGATGGACACGCTCGAAGGGGTGAATAGATCCCATGCTAAGGAGATAACTCACTGGAAAGAGGAACTTCGGAAAGAAAGGGCACAAAGGAAAGTTGACGACAAAATTCTGGAGAGTGAAACGGCTACGGCAGAGGAGTGTGGTGCAAATGTTCCGCAGGTCCTTGGAGCCCAGCAGGAAACCAAAGATGGAAGAGCAGTCAAGTACAGACCTAAATTCGAAATGGCAAACGGGCTTGTCCAAAAATACCTTGGAGCAGATGAGTCCTACGCGGAGAGACCAGTGTCGGAGGAAGCAAAACCGAAATACCAAGAGAATAAAGTCTGGCGGGAAGCCACTTCCCCAGCAGAACAAGCGGCGAGGCGTGCAGTACAGCAAAAGGCGATGTTCAAACAAGTAATGTCTGGAGCGGCTGCCGGACCCAAGACCGACAATTTCCGGACACCTCTTATGAGCTCACCCAACGACCGCGCCGTTGCTGAGCACCAAGAGCCAGGGTCCGAGCTTGCAGCTGACATTATTCGCGCTAGTGGAGCGATTGTGCGCCCGACATCAAGTGCTAGTGACCGCAGGCAGGTAAGAGAGGCTAGGGGACCAGCAGAAGAGCAGATGGAGCCCAACAACGACAACGAGCAAGTTGAACGGAATAAACTACGCAAACATAAATCCATTTTTGACATAGTTCGCTCAGCAACCCCTATACTGCGGAAACAAACGCCTGTTAGGCCTCTGGGAATGTCGCATTTTCCTTCACCAACAATATCAAAACTCTCGGATACCTCCAAGGGTGACGCTTCGACAGAGCCCTCACGACCACCCCATTAGTTCACCTCACTAGACCCCTGTGGGATGAACACCGTTACCGTTATAAGCGATATGCGCTAGAACCCACCCGAGGTATGCCATGCTTATCGAGTGGAGAGGGCTAGATATTCCTTCCAATATGTGGGAAGCCGTAGGTTCGGCGTTCGACGAGCAACTAAAATTATGGGAGATAATTCCTAAGCCCCGAAGGACGTGCGGAAGAGAACTTATTGGCTAACGCGCACTGTACGTATAAGCCTGGCCCAGGCCTTAGTTATATAGAGAGGAGCCGCCTACAGCAGTAGGGAATCTACTGCGTTCAGCCCTAAGAGCTCGCGGGAAGAATTGAATAGCAGGCCGTTTCAACATCATTAAGATATTTAGGCCAGTTTAGAGGCCCCAGGATAATAAGGTCATGAATGCCCAGGGTTGCAAATCAATTAACTCAACTCAACTCAACTAAGGCCTCGAGTTAGTTAAATTGAAAGCTTTGTAGGCAAGAAGCTCAGTTAATTAAATTGATTGACTTAATCTTAAGATCTTGGCAACTATTTTAACTAAATTTAGCTAGTAGTAGTTAGCAACCATTATCAGTCTTAGTGTAGTAGTAATATAAAAGGACCTACTTAGGTATATACTAAGTAATATCTAAAATACTACTACCCTTCCTATAGCCCTTACTATTATTATTATTATTATTTATATATTGCTTAGCGGTATACTATAATAAGAGAAACGGGCGAACACGATACCTTAAAACGGAGAAACCCCTACTAAGAAGGTATTTACAGGGTGGGCAAAATCCTAATTGATAACGATTGATACGATACGCGAGATTATATCATGCTGTCGCAAAAGATAGGAAACTCGCTAAGAACCACGACGCGCGCATCCACTCCACCATGAAAACAATATTACCCCTATATCCCTACTAATATAGCCCCAATTTATATAAATAAGAGCTTATTTTATAGCTCTACTTTAAGGCTATAAAATAAAGTTTTATTTATATAATTTGAATCCAAATTGGCAGAGCTATATAGGGTGCTATACTAAGGCTATAAAACTTAAATTGAGGCTCTGCGCTAACTAATCTAGCCCCTCTGCCCCCAAAAACGAGCACCCCCTATAGCTCTACCAATTTGGATTCAAATTATATAAATAAAACTTTATTTTATAGCCTTAAAGTAAAGCTATAAAATAAGTCCTTATTTATATAAATTGGGGCTATCTTAGTAGGGATATAGGGGTAATATTATTTTAATAGTGGAGTAGATACGCGCGTCGTGGCTCTTAGCAAGTTTCCTATTTTTTGCAACCAACAGTATTACACCCTCTTGTCAATTCCGGTGGTTAGCGCCTTACTGGTGACGCCTCTTGGGCGGAAACCCTTATATAGATTAGTACGAGTTTCCCCGTCTTAGCAGTGAGCTTCAAAAGACCTTAATATAAAAAATTTATAAAGCTTTTTAAAACGAATAATTGTATAGTAGATTGCCTATATATAAATATTTCTAAAGTTATAGTAGCTAAATAAGTGTTAAAATTAACGCTTAGCAATTAAATAAGTGTCTAAATATCTCTTCCAAGCTCCTAATTATCCTTAAAGATCCTAATTATCCTAAGCTTTCTACTGTCCTCTACTACTTAGTAGATCCCCCTTCTGCTTTAATTACTGCCTAAAGGCGTACAGGTATAGAAGTAACTAGATCCTTAATATAGCAGGCCTCCAGATTCTCCTATTTAGATTTAATAGCTACTTATATTACTTCTTTTATTAATAGGCAAGGCTTCTACTTAGCTAATTAAGTCTTCATTAAATTCTAAACGGCCTTAATTAGGTTAAGATCTGGGCTATTTACTAGCCACTAAAGTAACTTAATATCGTCTTCTTAGAACTTAGTAATGGCAATATAAGCTCTATAACAGGGAGCTCCATCCATTTATATAATTATTAAAATACTTCTAAATTTGTAATTAAGGAAATATATACTATACTTAGCGTTATAAAAGTTATAAAAAATTTTAAGCTTTAGATATATATAATCTAAGAAACCCTACGCCGTAATATTACCCCATTCTTCCTTATTCTAAAATAGTAAAGGCCCTTTTTCTACACCATAGAATACAGCCTATACTATTATATAAGGTATATTAGTAAACTTAAAACGGAGGCAATTAGGATAAAATTATTTACTAAGTCTTCTAAAGATATAGAGCCGCTAGTACCCACTATAATATATAGCTACCTTATCTATCTACATAAGTCTCTACTAACCCTCTTTTTAGAAGTAATAGTAAGCTAATATAAATGCTAACCAGGCGTGACGGTAAGCTGTAATAAGCCAAGGCTTTATATAAGCAACGCAGCATTAAAAGCCCTCCTCCTTAAAATATTAGGCGACTATAGAGTTGGAATAAGAGACTTCTGCATAGAAGGAAAGCTCTAAGTAGGTAAGGCAACGCGCCCAAGTATTTAACTCTAGGAAATTAACTAGTTAACGCTAAATTGGCAAGCTATATATAAGAGCATTATAATAGTCACCATATATTAGGGTCTACGCTTTATTAATAATACGGTAAATAGTAGAATATAGTAGCTTAACTAATGCAGTAATGCAAGAGGCAGGTTCTTAAAGGTAGCGATAGAGGCCTTTAATTATATATTTTAGGGAATAAGGAACAAGCGCTCAAGCATTACTTTCCTAAAGCCATTAGCGACGTTAAATACGCTCTATAGCTCGCCCCTCCCGCTCCTATTCCTTGCATCTTTCCTATTTATTAAAATAAGCAATTACTTAGCAAATGTAACAGTTTAGGGTAGTAGGCGTTAAAGTAAAACTAAATACAGCAGAGTAAGCAGAAGGAGTATTTGGCATAGTTATGTTACTAAGTATATAACTAGGTAAGAAAGGAGTAGAGAAGCTAAAGAAACTTCTAAAGCTAGGAAGGCGCAGTAAAGCTCTAGGAGGATTAGGTAAAATAAGTCCTAGAGTTCTTTCTATATAGAAAAGGATTATACCTAAGTATAGTAGATACCTTTAAGGATAGAATCTAAAAGACTTTAGTTGGATTTTATAATAGGAATATCTAAATTTAGTATAAAAGTTAGTAAAAATAGTATTAACTTATAATAGGCGCAGATAAATATCTTTATACTTATATCTATAGAGCTATTTAAAGTCCCTTATAACCGCGCTAAGACTTAATATTTACCTAAACTTAGAACCCTTATCTATAACTACCGCTATTAATATCTGTCTTAATAGCGTAATTAATATACCTAAGGCCTATTTCCAACTTTTATAAAGTTACTAGGGACAAAAGCAAGCTATTTTTAAACTTTGTTACCACTAAAAAGGTTATTTAAACGCCAGAATAGAAGAATAAGGCAATTATTATAATAAAGGCTTAAGGAAGTTAAGAATTGTTATAAATAACGCGTCGGCGGCTTAGAAGAGAGGTAAAAAACTAGAAGACGCGTTATTAATTAGGACTTCCTAAGTCAGGTTCCTTACTATATAGAGTCCACTACCCTACCAAATTATAATGCAACTGGTAGAGGCGTCAAAGAGCTTTAAATTAACTATTAGGTAAGGTTGTTCGGTAGTCTCTTTTTAATATTTAGCAGCCAAGCCGGAGAGACTAAATTCGTGTTAATTAGTAGCTTAATTGTAAGCGCTAACCACTGGAATTAACGAGAGGGTATATATTAATCGATTTTTTTTTATCCGCTACTAAATAAGCGAGTAATCTACTAACGTCCTTAGCTTCTCTATTAATTAGGTATCTCCTTTTTACCCTCTCTATTTATACTTCTCGTTATATAAAATACTATAAAATAAAATAAAAGTAGTAAAAAAGAGAGGAGATTAAATTTATTAACTTTTATCTATTTTTTATTATCCTTTAGTTCTATAATCTAATTCTTACTCTAATACTCTTGTTACGGACCTTATATTAGTAGTAGTAAGGCTACTTAAAGAGGACGTAAATGGACTAGTAGTGAAAGCGCGGGAGGCGCTGGAACTAGTTAAACTATAGGACGAGGGGTAACTAAGTCACGTAATAGATTATATTACCGTTTTGGAACGTAGGATCTATAGAATCCATAAGGAACGTTATATACTAAGTGTACCTTATATACCTTACGTACTTAGTATTTTATAGAAGTCACGTTATGTATTTAAAGGACTATAATCCCTACCTAGATAGTTCCTTTCTTTATAGTAAATCTTAGAATATAATTAGAGTTAATCTGTTAGGCAACTACTTTACTAGTTATTATTACGTTATTAACCTCTTATTTACCTATATACCTAGCCTATTAGTAAGTTTACTATAGTATTTCCTATAAGGCTTTGTTATATATTTACTACCTAGTTATAGTATTAATAAGGTTAAATAATATGCTACCAAAAGCACTAGTTATAACACTATTAATGGTAGCTATAACTTTAGGGTTAGAAGGAGATACCAGTATAAGAGATACTAATTCGCAGCTTATTACGGTGGGTTAGTTATAAGAAATAGATAATAATTAAATATTTAAAGATAGAATTAATGGCATCAGAGTAGCTAAGGTTAAGTTACCCTTAATTAAACAATTCTTAGGGGAAAAGTTAAAGCTTAAAGGATTCCTTATATAAATGCACTTTAAGGTTATATAAAAGGAGGCGAAGCTAGCTATACCTATAGACCAAGTAGTATATATAGGATTATTCCTAATAGGAAGAGCGCTTAAGTAGTTTAAATCTTACCTTACTAAAATCCAAACCAATAAAATAATAATTACTAATTAGGAAGTATAGTATATGTTTATTAACTAGAATGGGTTTATAGAAAGGTTAATATAGATATTATTAGGTAAAACCTAAGTAGATAGTTATATAGCCGTAAGGGATAGGCAACCCTAGGGCGACCCAGGGATGACTTACCCATAAGGCATATGCGCTACATATGCCTAGGGAAAACCTCTCCTACCTTATACACAGACTCCTTCTTTTTCCCTTAAGGATTTGTCTGTTTATACAATATACCCTATTATTCTATTATTAAGCTCCCTATTTATATTCTTACCTTATATTTAAATCTTTACCAATCCCCTTAGGAGGATAGCCGGTTTAATTTTTCTATAATGTCTCTAAAAAGAAAACCAATGCCTACACCTAATGGTAATATGCTAACAATATAACCGCCAAACGCCTTAGGATCTAGTGCAGACAAAACCGCTAGAAATATACTAGCAGAATCTAAGCCACCTTCTAAACCTTAAAATAATTAGCTACCTGCAAAAGCTAGAGACTAGTTTAACTTATATACCTGGGCTTAATAGGAGCTTAGTAAGATTACTAGTGTTTTACTAAATACTACTAACACAAAGGAGCTAGATAAGCTGGCTAAGAAAATAGCCAATTTACGGAGTATCATTAATTTAATAAAGCCCTCCCGCCGCCTCTTTAGTAAGGAGCATAAGTTACATAGCGAATATATACGCCAAATAAATCTTAACGCCCTAGTTAAGAAGTTACCACCTAATATTAGTGGTACTACTTAATAGCATTTTAACCGCTGGATTGCCGTAGTTAAGAACTAATTTAAGGTTAATAATGCTGACTATAACTATAAGTGACGCACGCACTGGGCCATTAAAGGACTTATAAAAGAAAAGACAATCGCCTAACTAGTTTATTGCTGGTTAAGTACTAAAGATAAAAGTCCTTTACTATAGGACGAGTTTAAGACTATGGTCTAAGACTAGATCAGAAACCCTACAGTAAGACGCTTTAATAATGCTACTATATACTATATGGCTGTTATAAAGGAGAACTAGAGGTTTGACGTCTTCCTAGCCCATATATATAGCTTAGAGGACCTCTTTTTATATACCCCTTTTGTTAATCCTAAGAAATAGGTAAACTTTTGGTTCTTATATCTCTTAGCCTACCTATAAGCAGAGCTCTTCCGCTAGAACTTTGCCTAATGGGTAAGAACTACTAAGGACCTCTTTAACAAAATCCGCTATGTAGAGCAGTTGCTTAATACTATAAAGCTCGCGGAAGATCGCGTAAGTGATAGTAGTAAATTATTGTATGTAAAGCGTGGTTGCAGTATAGGCTCTGTAGAGTTAGGTTTAGGAAATAGAACCTAAAAAGGGCGACGCTTTTTAAAGCAAACTTTAGGGGAGACTACTTAAAAGCTGGATGGCCTAGAGAACCCCTTAGACGCTAGTAGTACGTACACAAGTTAAAAAAGACCCGTAGGTAACTACTGTAAAAAAAACTAAAAATAAGCTAGTAAGAATAAGTTAGGCCAACCTTTAGAAAACCTAAAGCCCTAGTACAGTAGCATATCTCTCTTAACTATAACTAAGGCCTAATACAGAGGGAGAGAAGAAATGTATTATAGTATATATTGTAATGGATACGCCCTAGGGTAAAGTCCGCCTATATTACTTATATAATAATAGGTGCCAAATTAACCTTATTAACTAAGATATTATCTATAGGTTTAACCTGCCTGTAAGCCACGCGCTATATTTACGTAAACCTATTATATGTTTCCTTAATAGTAACTAAATAACAATCTAGGATGCTTATAATCTGATGGTTACCACTAGCGACTCCTAGGGTACCCCTCGCACTATTAGCCCCCAGACCTTTTAGGGTGGCTTATTTAATGGTTATAATATGGTTCTTAGATAGGATTGGCTCTCGGAAGCAGATTTATTAATTGGCTTTTATTCTAGATAATTTGTCTAGAGTACTTTAGACCCTAGATACCTCTAAATAGTTACCCTTAATGCGCTCCTAGCAGACATTAAGGCTAGTGAAATAGTTTATTTGCTATAGCTAGAAGACTCCTTCTTTATACCGGTTGTAAATATAATAGAGGACCTGTTGTTACTAGTAGTAAGGATCTATACAGACCCTCTAAATATAGAGATATTAGTTATAAACATAATAGAGGACCTGCTATTACTGGTAGTAAGTACCTATAGAGACCCTCTAGTGCTAGCGTAGATTACCTTAACTTAAAGGGAAGGTAATTAAAACCCTAAAACTATTAAGTATACTACAGCAGAGCTATATGCACTCTTGATGTAAGCACACCTATAAAACATATATTGGCTGCACCCTTCTCTTTACTGGCTCCCGGAAGCACACTACTATATAATAGTTGTCTTAACCTCCATAAACCCTAGCCTACTAGATATATATAAAGAGGAGATTAATGTCTTTTCTAATAAGCTAGCAAGTATACTACCTTAGAACTCTAAGTATAACTATATAATTAACTTAGAAGAAGGCAAGACGCTACTATAAATGCCCCTCTATAACCTCTTATAGAAAGAGTTATAGATCTTATAAGAGTACCTAGATAGTGCTTTTAAGAAGGGCTAGATTAGGCCCAGTAAGTCGCCTACTAGAGCGCCTATCCTCTTTATACTAAAAGTAGAAGGTATAATATAGCTATATATTAACTATAGATGCCTAAATAAGATTGCAATTAAAAACCGGTACCCCCTACTGCTAGTTGGCGAACTCTTTAATAGGCTTAGCTATGCGAAGATATTTATAAAGCTGGATCTTTATAATGTGTACTATAGAATTTATATTAAAAAGGGAGATAAATGGAAGACTGTATTTAAGACACGCTATAGTTACTTTAAGTACCTAGTAATACCCTTTAATCTTGCTAACGCCCCTATAACTTTCTAAAGCTATATTTATAAAACTCTAGAAACCCTAGTGGATACTATCTGCATAGTTTACCTAGATAATATTCTTATCTACTTAAATAATAAGGACAAACACGTTAAGTATATTAAGTAGGTACTGCAATAGCTCTGTGCTTGGGGCCTATACGCCAAACTATTAAAATGCATTTTTTATACTAAGAACGTTAAGTTCCTGGGCTTTATTATTAACCCTAGGGGTATTATAATAGACCCTGCCCGTATAAAAGCTATTAAAGAATGGCCTAAGCCTAAGTCCTATAGGGACATCTAGGTCTTCCTTGGCTTCGCTAACTTCTATAGGCAATTTATCTGGAACTGCTTAGATACTGTATACTCCCTATACGTATATCTTATATAGGCGCATCGCGACCTAATATTAAATAGGGAGAAGAAGTAGAAGTGTAAGTTAAAAGGGCCTACTAAATGGTATTAACCTTGGTCCTAGCCTAATAACGCTTAGTAGGCGTTCTGTAAGCTATGCGCTGCGTTTATATAAGCTCCTCTACTTCGCCACTTTAACCCTAATCTACCTCTAATGGTAATTACTAACGCTTTTAACTATACCTATGGCGGTATACTTCTACAGCCTTTAGGGTAGGGAGATTAACTCCACTAGCACCTAATTACTTATTACAGTTAGAAGCTTACTAGCCTAAAAGTACAGTATAATACGCATAATAAAGAACTACTTGCTATAGTGTAATGCTTTAAGACGTGGCGCTATTACCTTAAATACGCCGCATATATAACGCGCGTGCTCTGCAATTATAACAATCTTAGGTACTTTATAACCACTAAGAGCTTATCTACTCGCTAGGCCTAGTACGCCAAGGAACTAGCTAAGTTTAATTTTAAAATTAAATATAAGCTAGATAAAGCAAATTCCGCTAACACACTATCCTGGCGCCTAGATTATATTAAAGGCTTTAAAGATAGCAGCAAGAGGACAGTCCTTAATGCTATGCTGCCTATATTATAGCAAAAGTTGCGGGTTATAGGCCTTGTGGGCGGCCCTGGTGCTACTATACCACACTAGTAAGTAGTATACATGTAGCATGCGAGCGACTTTTATAAACTTGGCGCCGGTAGACTAGGGCGTCCTACCATTCTCTCTAAGACTACTTTAACTAGCCTAATAGCGCTTAACCCTAGGGAAGACCCCTTGGCCTAGGCTATAGTCCCCTATAATAACCTAGTAAGTTACTTGTATATTATACATTACTTTACAGGCACTAACTTTGCGTGGAGTCTTATGCTACAGCAAGAGGTAGTAGTAGCTACCTTAGCCGAAACGGCGTTTACGGAACACCCCCCTAAGTTACTGGTTAATTTTACTTATAGAGTATAAAAAAGGGACGCCTTTATATACTCTATATATAATTAGTTAACTTAGGGGCGAGTCCCTACTAGTAATAAGGACTATACTCTTAATAATTAAGGACTCCTAAGGCAAAATAATAAGGTCTGGGTGCTAAATTGTATACTACTGTAATAGGAGATCCTTAAGCAGAATTATAATGATCCTATAGGCGGCCACTATAGTTTTAACCATACCTTTAAGGTAATTGCATGAAAGTATACTTGAAACGGCCTTACCTAGGACCTCCGCAAATACCTAGATAACTATAATGCCTACTAATGCTTCAAATTACACTATTATAAACCCTATAGTAAGCTGCAGCCTTTTTAGGTCCCCACCTAAGCCTAGTGGTATTATTTACTTAACTTTATTACGGATCTCCTAGAGTCTAAAACTTCTAATAGCGTACAGTATAACTCCGTTCTTATTCTTGTAGACTATTTTATAAAGCTAGTACGCTACTATTTAGTGCGTAAGATAATTAATTCTATGCAACTTGCAGAACTCTTATTTAAAGTCTTTACTTAAATAGGGCCTCTAGATAATATTGTCTCTAATAGGGGTAGTGTATTTATAAGCGAGTACTGGAGCACTATATGCTACTATCTCTACGTTTAATGTAAATTTAGCACCGTATTCTACCTGTAGATAGATAGTTAGACGGAGTGTTAGAACTAGGAGCTTAAGGCATACCTACATATATTTATAAACTGGGAATAGTTTAATTGGGCCTCCCTACTTAAAGAAGTAGCCTTTACTTATAACTTTAAGGTCCATGCCATGATAAAGCGTTCCCTTATTAAGCTCGCCTATAGCTAGCTACTAAATGTCCTAGATGGAGTCCTAGATGGCGTCTAAGACGCCTAATAAGGTAGGGAGGGGCCTAAGTTAATAAATGTCTAACTTATAGAGACGTATCTATAACGCCTACGCCTTACATGTAAGGTAGTGGTAGTGTTAATAATACACGCCTAAAAGCTTTAGGTAAAATACTATAATCGTTACTATCTGGCTAAGCACTTTGCCGTTGGTAAACAAGTCCTACTCTCCTCTAAAAATATTTATATAAAACGTCCCTATAGGAAGCTTAATTGTAAGTTTATGGGACCGTTTTAGATCCTAGAGCGCATAGGGTAGTAAGTATATAAGCTAGAGCTCCTACCTACTATGGTATAGTTCCACCTAGTTTTCTATGTCTCCCTACTAAAGCCTTATAGGTTACGCCCTAGGTTTTAACCCCTAGTAGTAGAAGAGTTTAAAAAAGGCAGCTGGGAAGTAGAAGCAATTATTACCTACTAGGATTATGCTAGAAAACCGCAGTACCTTATTAAATGGCTAGGATAGCCAAATAAGTATAATAAATGGAAATATAAGACAGAACTTAAAAATTGTTAACAGTTGCTGGATGAGTACTGTAAGTGGGATACCTTAGCCTTGCAGCTAAAGCATAGGCGAAAAGTAAGCGCCACTATTAAAATATAACCTGTATAAAAGCAGAGCAGAGGATATCCTAAGGGATTAAAAAATAAGTTAATACTTATAGTAAGAACTGTGGTATATATATGGGGTAAAGTATAATTTATTAATATTCTATATAAGCCACACTTTAACGCAACCTAGTTGTGCTGGCAACTTATAGGCAACTTACAGGCGAGGCTATGGCAACACTAACAATGAAACTTAATTTAGAAAATACCCTTTTTAGACCTAGTCTATTACTCTATGCCAGCTTAGCAGATTATTTATATTAGAAAATAGGCCCGCTTTAACTGGGGTCTACTTAACTGGGGTTTAAGACCTTTTGGTAACTTGCTAGCAGCAACCTATATTAACAACTTATACTATTCTATATATATGCTATATAGATAACGCATAAGGCTAAAGTAGGGTTAGCGGCGGATTTGATGGGCATATAGCCTTACTGTCTATAAATCTGGCTATATATAAGTAACCTACAACCTACCTATAAAGTATATATGTCGCTATACTAGTATAGCGCAAGGCTAAAGTAGGGTTAGCGGCGGATTTAATAGGCGTATAGCCTTACTGTTTATGAATCTGGCTATATATAAATAACCTATAACCTACCTATGAGGTACCAGCGACCTACCTATACAAGTAAGCTTTTAGAATATTTCTAATAGTTTACCAAATTTAGGCAACAGTATTAAGCTCTACTAGCTCTAAGTATTAAATAGACCAATTAGGATTTTCTATACTAAGTATAGAAAATTACTATTAGCTTAGTTAAATGTGGGGGAGTCTTAGTAAGGTAAATCTAACTAATTAGACAACTTTAACTGCTGGTTAAAGTTCCTTAATATTTCCGCGCCGCGTATATATACTACCTGTCTCTCTATGCGCAAAATTAAGATGCTCTTTCCCCTCTAAATTTTTTCCTTATTAAGGTTTTTTATGGGGTTTTATTAAGGCTTAAGTATATAAAAGATTAGGGACAATCCTTTTAAAGGGGGGGTATTATTAGGTAAAACCTAAGTAGATAGTTATATAGCCGCAAGGGATGGGCGACCCTGGGGCGACCTAGGGGTGACTCGCCCATAAGGCACGTGCGCTGCACGTGCCTAGGGAAAACCCTTCCTACCTCGCACACAGACTCCTCCTTTTTCCCTTAAGGATTTGTCTGTCTATACAATATACCCTATTATTCCATTATTGAGCTCCCTATCCACATTCTTACCTTACAGATATTTAGAGACCTAAAAGTAATAACTATGGTAAAAAGAAAACTCTAGAACCTAGTATAATATACTTTAGCAATTAAGTATATAATGCAGTTTTAGACACTTATAACTTAGGTTAAGTAGAATAATAAGGCGCTTATAGCATAGTATAAATAAGAACTTAAAGTAAAAGTCTAAGACGTAATTATCCTAATAGAAGACGCGGAAACTCTAAGAGAGTTAATTAATTAGTTAATAAAGATTAATAATGGGATTTATTAAAGGGAATAAGCCAAAAAAGGGCAAGATAGAGTTCTATAGTTATATAAGGCGCAAAACACGCATTAATAAAGTTAAAGTTATAAACTATAAAACGGTGGGCTAGAGCTAATAGACTTAAGCAGTACTAAAGAATTTAAGAAGTAGAATAAGAAACTATGGAAACCTAGAGGTTAAGGATTAAGTAATTATAGGACTAAGGAGTAGAGGCTAAACTAAGGATCTTAGTAGTAGAAGATATTTAGGCGGACTCTATAATAAGAAGAATGGTTTAAAAAGGGAGCTTATATAAATTATAGAAAATAGGGTTATTTTACTAGAGACTATAGAGGTAGTTAGAGTAACTATACAGTAAAAGGTATAAGATTGTTAGAGTATAATAATATAGATATAAGTGTATTATGTAGGACTAAGAAGTGTTTAATTAAGCACTTTACGTTTTATTATAATAATATATACTAAATTTACAAGGACGCTAAGTATAGCGTAAGCTATTAGCTATAAGAGCCAGAGTTATAAAAACTTAAAGGAATTAAAGAGTTAGATAAAGAATAAGATTAACTCTATAAGCTAGATTAAAATATTATAGTAATATACGGATAAAGATTAGCAGAAATAACAATAGAGTTAGAGTATTTATTAATTAGTAGTAATAAGGAAGAAAAAGGGACTAACTAGGGGTACTTAAGCCTTAATAATATAATAGAAGCAGAGACTAAGACTACTATAAAACACGGTTTAGTAACGGGTATTATAATACTATTAAATACGGCATCTATTACTTTATAAGATAGAAGGAGTAATATCTAAAGACGATTAAGTAAGCAGATAACTGCTAGTGCTAGCTTACTACTTAATAAAGGCAAAAGGCCATTGGCTTAAAATTCTTAGGACGAGATAAGAGATACTTAAGACTCTTAAAACAAGATAAGATATACCTAAAAACCCATAACGGATAAAAACCAATAGAAAAGGGCAGTAGTTTAGTTTAAAGGTAAATTGTCACGGGACACCTCCGTGACACCTTACACACGTCCACCTGTTTCCACCTGTTCCACCGACGCAGCAAGAAGAGACCGACCACGACGAGACGGCAATTTGCCGGCAATCTACGGCAATCTGACGGCAATCTGCCGCATTCTGCCACATTCTGCCAAGTCCACTGAATCCTGCCAAGTTCTGCCAGGACCGCTACTCGAATCCTATTCTGCTCCGTGCACGTGTCGACCAAGCAACCAAATTCACGATATATACCCTTTCTCCCCGTTTCCTTACCTTCTCTCTTCACGCAACGTCTTAACCTCATCACACAGTTTATATACATAGCTTAATAATATCTACTTCGCTATATATTATCACCGCTTGTGCTTACTCCGTGACATAAATAAATAAGCACGGGACGACAATTTTTAGAAAACTAAAAATTTAAAAAATGAATAAGGTCCATAGCAGTTCTAGGTAAATATAGTGTTTAGCCTAAAGGTTAAAAAGTTAAGATAGTAATTAAGAAGAATAATGACTTTAAAGATCTGGCTCTAAGACATAGAAAATAAGAAAGTATAAATAAGTTTAGATAATAAATTATTGTATAGTAAGAATAGAAGCTAGACCAGAGATTAGCTATATTAGGATATATAAGGGATAAAGCATCTATATAGAAAATTATAAATAGGCTAAAAATAGGTACGTTAAGAGCTAAGTGGCTAGATAATTTAGAACAAGAAGAGGATCTAGGGATTCCAACTAGGTTTATAAAAAGATATATAAAGGGTTGCAATAACGCAGTGGTAAAGAGGTACTTCCTTATAGATAGGTTGTATATACTTACGAAGCTATATTATAAGTGGTATAAGTAGTAGAAAAACAATAAGTGGGAAGACTTTAGCATATAGCTAGATAAGAAAGTTATACTAGATTAGGCTATATTAAAGAAACAAATAAGTTATTTGGCGTATGCGTAAATTCCCGCAATCCTTGGCACGATTTTCCCCGTCCCCCCACGCCAAAAATATAGAGATTTCAACACCTGCAATTATTTAACTTTATCATTAGCAATACGCGTAAGGCTTAAGTCTATATATAAAATAAAGTTCGTGTACTAACTTTTAGTATTCTTATAGTTATGGATATTATTCCTACGCGTCCTCGTCTACGTTACGGTCTTCCTTCTTTAAAACGAGCACGGATTATTAGATACCTCTAGCTTGGGTGGCGGCCTGATGCAATTACTAAGGATCTTAATATTAGACTACAAACTATATATAATGCAATGAGCAATATAGTGAGATATAGAAGTGTTATAAAGCCTCTATATATACGACTTGGGCGGCCGCCTAAGTTTACTAAGGCAGATAAAGAGGCTGTACTAGAGTTACTGCTATAGGAAGGCTGGAGGCAGCAAGCAGAAATTATATACTGGCTTAACTATAAGCGTGGAGTTCGTGTTTCTTAGTCAGCGGTATTATATATATTAAAGAGCAGAGGATAGACTAAGAAGTTATACTGCCTATCTCTTACGCGTAGTAAGTTGCTCTATAAAGACTGGTAATAAGATATATTACAGTTTACTATAAACAACTTAATCATTCTAAACAAATTAATCTTTAATAAGAGGACTGGCTAGCGTAGCTGCAGATAGGCTCTAATTGGCGAGGACGCTTAATATTAAGGTAATATTAGAAGAGGAGATATATAGAGTATCTGCGCTATAATGAGCCTTAAAGGATATTTGCCTTATACAGGAGTTTAATAAGGATACTTTAATAGCCAGGAGTTTCTTAATTGGTTAATTAATATACTATTACTAGAGGTAATAGTAATATACAGCCGTTGCCTAATGGTTATTATCTTAGATAATAACTCTATATACATTAATTAGTAGGTTATTAAGGCTGTTTAGAGAGCAGGTTACCTTATTCACTTTTTACCGCCATATTTACCTAACTTTAATCCTATCAAGTTAACCTTCTTAATTTTAAAGTCTTAGATAAAACACTATTATCACATCCTAAGGCCAGCTTACTTAAACTTTAGTAAATTCCTATAAGCGGCAATTAGGAATAGTAACTATAATTAATTTGCAAGGGCGCAGTTTTGTTACTTAATATATAGTTACTATATTAAACAGGTGGAGCTAGATTAGGTATATAAATAGCTGGCCGCCGTTAAGAGGGGTAAACTTAATATTATAGAAATAGAAAAACCTAGTAATAAAGGACTTGGTAAGGGACTTAGTAAGGGACTTAGTAAGGGACTTAATAAGGGACTTAATAAGGGACTTAATAAGGGACTTAATAAGGGACTTAGTAAGGGACTTAGTGAGGAGTTTAGTAGTTAGGAGCTTTAATTAGCTTTCCTTATATCTACTATTATATATAGTATATTCTAGTAAAAGATCTATTTTAAATCTATATATATAAACACCAATACGCCAGTAATAACACTTTATCTTTAAGTAAGCCCTCCTAATATAGCTATAGTAGCTTACTACTTATAATATATAGGCTTAAAAGCAGACAACTCCTCCCTAAATCCTTATGCTAATCTATTATTAATACCAAGCTAAATAGTAAGTTAATATATCCTTAATATACAATCCTCCATCTACGTAAGTGTGACGGGCTCGTACAATTGCTTCTGAACCGAAGCTTGTAGATTGCTACTATACAAGAATACTAAGCTAAGGAGAAGAAGAAGACTGGTAGGGACTGGTAAGATACAAAGGGGTTGTCAAGGCGCTAGTAGTAAGCGAGCCAATAGCGACTTGGCAGAATTTAGCAGAATTTGGCAGATTGCCCAGAAAATGGCAAATTGCGGCAAATTGCTTAGGAAACGGCAATGTAGCAGGTGACAAGCTCCAGCACCGTTACATTACCCCCCCCTCCTAAAAAAGCCTGCCCTTAGGCTTTATCCAAGTTCTTTATTATTGTCTAAATTATTATAGTTATCTAACCCTCTTCCTAGCATTTAATCCAACTGTCTAATTTACGTGGTGGTCTAGGGAGGTCTGGGTAGGCTAGGTGGAAATCTTATAGCTTATAGGGAGAGTACTTAAAATCGAATGCGGGGTACTATTTTGGATCTTTGTTATAACCTACCTAGCTTATATGGTATTTTAAGGTACCACGGTCCTTCTTAACTACTAAGATCTCTTTAACTTCCCATTCTTCGTCCTCTGCAATCTAAATTAATAGTAGGGGATTATTGTGCTATTTAGGTAACGGGTTATCCGCGGCCTTCCGTAGTTAGTCTAAAGAGAATATAGGGTGGATCTTTATTAACTCTAGTAGCTTAACCTTAAAAGAGTGCCCTACCTTCTTAGGGATCTTGTAGGGACTAGCTATTTAGTGGTCTAGCTTACGGCTCGGCCTCTAGGTCTTCCAGTTCTTTGTTAATACCCATACCTTATCTCCTACGTAAAAGTCTACCTTATAACGATGTTAATTTACATTAGACTTTTTCTTTTCTTATACTCTTTTTATAATTGCTTAGGCGGTCTCCTAGGCTCTATGTATTCTCTTAGTAAATGCCTAGGCCTCTTTATAGCTAAGGCGTTCGTGGGCTATTACGGGTTCTATAGGTCTATTCTAATTAAAGGATGTTTGTGGTTTGTATCCATAGAGTAGCTTAAATGGTGACATTCCTATACTATTATAAGGGAGCGTAAGCTATGCGTAGTCTATTATAGGCAGCAGTTTTAACCAGTTATCCTAGTAGTAGCTAATAAAGGGGCGGAGTTGCTAGTTAAGGTACTAGTTTATAATCTTGGTTTAGCTGTTGGTCTAAGGGTAAAATGCGGTAGAGAGCTTAATCTAAATTCTAAGGATATGGTAGAATTTATCCTAAAAGTCTAATATAAATTAGGGTCTATAGTTAGAAACAATTAACTTAAGAGCGCCATGGATCCGATAGATATTATTAACGTATATACGGGCTATATCCTTTGCGGTCATAGTCTTAAAGCAAGGGAGGGAAATAGCTTGCTTACTTAGTCGGTTAACTACTATAAAGGCTATATTATAGCCGTGTTTATCCTTTAGGAATAATTTAAAGTTTATTATAATATATTACCAAAGGTATTTAGGGACTAGCAGTGGTTATAGCTATCCAGGAGTTCGGTTCTTAGGGGTATTTACGCGTTTATAAGCATAATAATTTTTAATAAATTGTTCTATATCGGATAAGAGTCCTCGCTAATAGTAACGAGGTAATAGTAGTTGGTAGGTCTTGTCTCTGCTAGGGTACGCTATAAAGACTTAATAGTGGGCTTTATAGATTAGCTCTGTTTATAGGTTGTTAATATCTAGAACTATAAGCCGTTCTTAGTATAGGAGCAGTCCGTCTTCTATTTCTAAATTAGGGTTACCTCCCATAGCTTAATCGCGGAGGACTTTTAGGGATTTGGCTATGCGGTTTGCGGTTAAAATACGATTAATTAGTCCTATTAGTTTATCTAGGGCCTCTCCTTCTATAGGTGCTACCTTATTTTATTTAGAGCTTAGTTTCTTAAGAATATGTAGGTCGAGCTATTTAGAACGGAGGAGGGCGCGTGTCTAATACTAAGCCTTTAGCTTATCTTGTGGCCCCACGTCCTATTCTCTTTAGGTTAGGGCATTAGCTTTAGCATTTTGCCTACTAGGGCGGTATATAATCGTAAAGAAGAATTAGAAGAGTATTTCGGCCCACTAGGCCTATTAACTGGTAAGTTGTTTTATTATTATAAAATACTTAAGGGCTTTATAATTGGTATAGACCTTAATCTAAGAGTCTAAGCTTCTAAGCTCTGCGCGCTACTAGGATAATAATTGTATAATAGCCAACATTTCCTTATTATGTACTTGATAGTTATACTTAGCTAGGGCTATTATTTAAAAAAAAAAACGCCATAGGGTACCATTCGCCGTCTAGGTATAGCTATAAAAGGACTCCCACTACTACCCTATTAGAGGCGTCCATTTCCAGTATTAATTTAAGGTCTAGGTCGTAGTAACGAAGGATTAGGGAGGAGATAAGTCGGTCCTTTAACTCCTTAAAGGCTTTTATATAGTTATTATTAAAGATAAAAGGCGTGTCGTTCTTAGTTAGTTATATAAGAGGCTTAGCTATGACTCTGTAGTTATGGATAAACTAATAGTAGAAATTATAGAAGCTAAGAAAGGACTAGATACCTTTTATAGTGCAAGGGGTGTCACAGTACGTGCGGAGGGTCAAGGTACGAGGTGACTGTATAACATTGACAAACGATGTCCTGTGAGGATCTATGTACAGAGGTGAGGCGGTATATATACGTGTCGCTCAGTGGTCAGGTCCGTGCTCATGCATACGCGTAGCCACAATAACGTGTTAAGTCAGTGCCGTGACAAGGGGGTTTCTAGTTATAGATTACCTTAACCTTCTCTAGGTTAACTTTAATCCCTTCTATACTAATAATAAACCTAAGGTACTTTATGCGTTTTACTCCAAATTCGCATTTTTTTTATATTAACTTATAGGCCTATATTTCGCAGTCTCTCTAGGACCTTATTAACATAAACTTAGTACTTAAGTTCGTTGTCCAAGTATATGAAAATGTCGTCTAGGTATGCCGTACAGAATTTGTTAAGGTAATTAAAAAGAATATTATTTATGTATTATTAATAAGTAGCTAGCCCATTCGTTAGTCTAAAAGGAAGGACTTTATATTTATAAGACCCGTAATAGGTATAGAATGTTATTAGATTTTCTAATACAGGGTCCATCCTAATTTGGTAAAAAGCTTAGCAGATATTAAGCTTAGTAAAGATTTTGGCTTAGCTTAGACGTGTAAGGGTCTCGTTAATTAGGGGGAGAGGGTAGCAATCTTTCTAAGTAATAGCGTTTAGTTTCTAATAGTCAATGTAAAAATAAAGGCCTTTATTAGATTTCTTTATAAATAAAATAGGGGAAGTAAAAGGGGCCTAACTTGGCTTAATAAACCCCTTATAGAAGTTATTGATTAAGTACTACTTAGTTACTTTTAGTTCCTTTATAGTTTGCTAGTAAAGGGGGCTATAGCCTAGAGAGTTATCGCCCTCTAGTTAAATCTTATAATTATAGGTTTAGTAGGGGGGTAGTATATCCGAGGCTGCTTTTAAGAACGCGTCTCTATAGTTTAAGAGATATATAGGGAGGAGGCGCTTAACTAGCTCCTTGTTAGTTTCCTCTACTAGCCCTTTTTTCTTCTTATTAATAATCCGGTTAATTTTGTATAAGCTAGTTATAAAGATCTTATTGTCCTTCTAATATATATTAAAATGGAAACCTATGGCGCTAATTACCGCGATGTCTACTATAGGGGGGTCGTGTAATAATAAGGGTGTCCGCGGCCTTAGGGGCCTTTAGCGTATCGGCGTTGTCTTTACTTCTTTTAGCTCTTATTGCATCTTCTAAAGGTTATTCTCTACGTCCTATTAGTACGTCCTCTTCTCTATTGGCTGGATCTCCGTAATTTAGAAGTTATCTACGCCACTATCCATTTCACTTCTGTAAGTAGAGTCCTCCTTAACTACAGTCCCTTAGGGGAGTATTCTTATCAGTACGGAGTTCCTACTAGCCTTGCGGTAGACATCTTCTTAAGCAAAGGCTAGGTCGCAGTCCCTAACATCCTGCTAATAAATAGGGTTAGCCTTTACAGCTAGTGTCTTGCGGTTAGTATAGATCTCTCTAATAAAAAAGGGTAACTTTGGTCTATTCTCCAGCTAAACAAACTGTCTTTATTAAACGTTTAGCCAAATATTAAAGTAGGACATCTATTTTTGGCTAAGGATTATATTATGGGACCCTAGGTCTAGGATATAGAAGGGGATACCAAATTGGCGCCGTCTATTAACAGCGATATATAGCTTTAGGACATAGGTAACCGGCTTACCAGCTTAGCTATTATAGCCTTTTACTTAAACAGGCTTCTCTAGTCGGGCAGCGTTTATATTTAAGAACTTAGCAATGTTATTTATATAAGTAGTGTTTATAAAGGCAAAGCTATTTGCTCTAGTGTTAACAAGGGTAGTTATATTAACTCTATATCTATTTTAAGATACTATATATAGAACCGTAAAGTATTTTCTACCTATTAGCTGACTTAGATTAATTTCTTTAAGATTAATAGGACACCCTAGGGGAGAGTCTTTCCCTAGGGTTCTTCTTTTCCTAACTCGTCGGACGTTTCTTCTTCCTCTATCTCCTTGATATTATCCGTATCCTTTAACTCTGGGCAGGACATGGCAAAGTAACCATCCTTCCCGCAATTGAAGCACGTGACCGTAGCAGGGTCGATTGGGGTGTTGCGACGAGCATTGGCTGAAGGCGTGGTACGTGGCAAATTGGACGGGGGATTTATCTTCGAATTTGGCTTAGAGGTGCCGTTATGTATCTCCTATAGCTCGTCTAAAGACATAGAGCATCTTGGCCTCTTTAGAAGTGAAGTGGTCTTAATTAATGTGGAGTTTTCCTTGTACCTAGATTCTCTAGTTCTTAAAGGTCGGGTCTATGCTATCTGATAGTGGTAGGGGGTTAGGGAGCCTAACGGACTTTAATTACTTCATTATTATATCCGTACTCTTTAGTGTATCGTATTTGGTCAAGTAAATAGGTTAACTAAGGCTTTATAAAGGGGAGGCTGGGCTATTTTATAAGGTAGCAAGGCTTTCTAGGATCTCCTTTAAAGTCTCTTATATGCTTTAGGCTTGAAGATAATTAACCTTTTAACTAGCTGTAAGGGCACAAATCTGCTTGTGTATATCTATAACGCCATTATTGTCTTTAATTTCTAATCCTAACTAGATCTCGTGTTCCTCTTAGGTAGAGGTAGGTCTTTTAGATAAGCTCGCTTTAGGTACCATTGTTGGCTTCCTAAGGTTTATCGGAATTATATGATTTGGTTTTAATTCTGGGGTTCTTTTAGGGGTGTAGGTTAAGTACAGTCTGGCCTATAAAAGTAGGATATTGTCAAGGCCTTTCCAGGCGTAGTAGTGTGAATTTTTTCGGTATCTAAGTATAATGCGTTAACGCGTTGTTATAGACAAAGGTCTTCTTTTAAGGTGGGATATTATTAAGACCTTCCTAGGTAATGTAGGGAGAGCTTAGTATAATATAACGGGCTTATATAATTGCTTCTAAACCAAAGCTTATAGATTACTACTATATAAGAATACTAAGCTAAGGAGAAGAAGAAGACTGGTAGGGACTGGTAAGATATAAAGAGGTTGTTAAGGCGCTAGTAGTAAGCGAGCCAATAGCGATTTGGCAGAATTTGGTAGAATTTGGCAGATTGCCCAGAAAACGGCAAATTGCGGCAAATTGCCTAGGAAACGGCAATGTAGCAGGTGACAAGCTCCAGCACCATTACATTATAATCCTTAATTTTCTAGTCCTGCTCCTCTATAACCTCCTTTATCTGCTCCCACTTTAGCCTCTACTATAGATTTTATACTAATTCTATCTTTTAGTTAAAGAACCTTTATATAACTTCCACCTTATCCTCTATATATAGTTAGACAATTAGGCTTAAATTTAGGGCTTACTCTATTAGTAAAGTAGTTTAGATATTAATAGGAGGCGTAGGCGGTATATAGATCGGATAAAGAGGCTACTACTTAGGCTATTAAGTGTATGCTTAAGTTAGAGCTTAAGGTAGTTGGGTAGGCGGCTAAGTGTATATAGGAAGCTGTTACTAGAGCGGTTGTATATAGGGAGGAGGTAGCTGTTACTATAAAGAGACCTACTACTATAACTCCTGTTACTCTTATTACTATTTACAAGCCTCCTAAGACCTCTATATAGAGCTTATATTATCCATTATTATCTACTAGGTGCTTATTTCCATCTATATCTTCTATATTTCCATTATCTGCTATATTATACTCTTTACTTCTTTTACGGCAGAAGTCTTAATTAGTTATTAGTAATCTTTTCTAATAGCGCCTTATTAGTCTTTAAGGTATATATAAAGCTTAATAGGAGGCTAGAGAAGTATTACTGTTGGTATTACTTCCGGTGATACGTATTGCTATTGCAATAGTGTTGGGTGGTAACTGATTTAATTAATGCTTTTTTTTATTCTCCTATTCTATAGGTGGAATTTGGTGGATTTCCTAAGCTCGCTTAGCTTACGTAACTAACCCAATTAGTTATAGACAACCTCGTTTAGACACTAGGAGTATTTAGTTTTTAATAGTGCTTAAGCACGCCTCCTGCCAAATTCTGCTAAGTTCTGCTAGGTCCTATTAAGTTCTGCTAAATTCTGCCATATTCCACCAAATTCCATTAAGTTCTACTAAATTCCGCTATATTCTACCAAATTCCATTAAGTTCTGCCAAATTCTGCTAGGTAGTTAAAGTAACTAATTACGATTTTCTATCCCTGGGATGGAAAATCGCTATAGGCTCGCTTAGTAATAGCGCCTTGGCGGCTGGCCTTATATCTTCGCGCTCTCTATTCCTACTTTAACATCTTCTCTCTCTACCTACTTAGTAACTTATAGTTTAACTGTATTTGTATTAATTAGGTCCTTTAGCGCCTAGCAAGGTTTAGATTTTGTTATAGCGTCTATAGGGTTACTACCTCCGTTAATCCATTTAATTTCTGCTATCTCTCTTCTTTTATATAATTGCCGTAGATATATTAGGTCAACTATAAGTTGTTTCTCTTATGTTGTCCTGAGTTTAACTAAGCAATTATATAAAAACTTTAAATCGGTATAGAGGATAAGCGGTAGTCGTTTAAGTTGTAGGATTTTCTTAATAGTTACTTTAATCGCAGCTCCGGTGTTAAATCCGTAGGCCATTCTATATAATTTAGATGCTAAGACACTTCCGCTTGCATTTAATAGATAACTAGTAGAGGATATTAGCCTTATTATTTTTATCCACGAGTGTAATAATAAAGCTAATTTAGGATAAGAGGTTGTTGTTAAATAATTTATATTTTCTAAAGGCGTGGGTCACGTGCACGGGTCACGTACACTGTAAAATCTCTTTGTAGCTCGCAGCCCTAGGGCCCCAAGACATTAGATATTAATTAACAATTAAGTTAAAATTATCAATCAATTAACCCATTTTATTAATAAGCAGCTCTATCTAAATTATCTAATAGTTATAAGCCTAGTCCGCCGACTTAAGAAGCTATTTAGCTATTATTTAATTATTTAAAGAAATTCTACCTTATTGTCAGACTCTGACACCTTATTATCAAGATGTAGGCTCTAACAGAAATCCTACCTTAATTATTACAAGACGAGTCTTCGACGAGATTCCACGAGATTCTATGAGATTCCACCTTAATCTAATAACAAGGACGATCCTAATAATAGGACAATCCTGACAATAAAATACTATCTTAATCCCTCTTTTGCCTATTAGTTAAATAACTCCACTAATATTAAGCTTGTCGATGATGATCATCCTTAATAAGCCAGAAGACTGGAAGTAATAGCTATAGCAACTCCAAGCCCTTATAGATCAGCAAATTTGGGCCTATATTAACCCAGATATAGAAGCACCTTAAGAAGGTCTATTTGAAAAACTACCTCTTCTAAAGGTTACAGATTTTAATAAGAATGCAACCTTATATGCATAGCTCTCGACGAATTAATAGAAAGCGTATAAGAACAGCAGACAATACTACGACCAGGATATAAAGTATTTCCTAAGATAGAAAGATCGTCTTTAATAGATCCGCACCCAGATTATATCTACAGTATTAATTTAGAAGAAGCTACTACTTAACCCTTCCTTAATAGTTAAAGAATGGCTATCTCGGCTAAAGGAGAACACAGAACCTACCTTATTATTTATTAGGAAGCAGGTATAATACCAGTACACGGAAGCCCTTAAGGGGTTTAAATAGTTGTTAAAATTAAACCAGTGGCTAGATTAATGGGAACACGCAATGTCCTTAGGAGAGAAGTATAAGATCCCTTAAATGTCCGATGGAATCTAGCTTTAAGATTTAGCAGACGTTATTTAGCCTTTTAGCAACACCTACTGTGTGAAGTACACTACCGAGTTAAATAACCCTTAGAAGTTGAGATCTTCTAAATACTATAGAGTAGCAAAGGAGCTACAAGAAGGACTTAGAACACCCTTAAAAAAAGCTAATGCTACTATAAGAGGAAGTACCTTTAATACAGACTTCGCAGAGCAAGCCATTGAGGATCACTCTAATACTACTAAAGGTTTATAAAGAGGAAGAGCTTTAGTATATAATAGACGCTTAAAGAGAGCCGGGACACTGGTGGATAAGGAGACGTTCTATAAGAAGCTAACGCCTAAGTGCTTAGCATGTGGAATACGAGGACACTCCCTACAGGACTATTAGTATTTATTTAAAGATAAGAGACCTATAGGAGTTACGATAGGATATGCGCGTATTAATAGGGCACTAAAGAAGGTAGAAAAGAATAAGAATCTTACTAACTAAGTTGCGAAGATTAGACTTAAAGAACGAGAAGATAAGGCCTAATAATAACAGGACAAGAGCCAGGAAGTTAAGATTAAGGGAGAAGCTAATGTAATATTCCTAAAATTGTATTACACCAGTTAAACCCATCCACTAAAGCTATTAACTATTCTTAACTTAGGAACTACTCTCCATATCTTTAATAACCTCTCTTATTTTTATAATTTTAGGAAAGCTCTAAGATACAAATATATTACCGCCGGCAGCTTAGAAGTGCCTATACTAGGCTATAGCAATATTACTATCTAAGTCACAAAACCAGACAAGAGTAAGGGAACCCTACGTCTCAAAGACGTTGCCTTTTATATAGACTTTAATACGAATCTAGTGTCGTTCCATCTGCTTTAAAAATAAGGGTTTTACTAGGACAATAAAGGAGACAACAATCTTCTAGTTTAGAAGGATAACATAATCCTATATTAAATGGAAGAACGTTATAGATAATAGACTATTAAATATATCTGACCAGAAAGTCTATTAGCGTTTAATATAAGCCAACTACTACGCCGCTAATGAAAGCGCAGAGCATCGTTAAGAGACACTTATCTAGACTTAAAAGGTAATACGTATCTATAGTACCTGCGTCTAGGTTATCTAGGACCTATAAGCCTTTATTATTTAGGTCTTAATGCTTTAGGAGTTAAGCTTTAAGGCCCAAAAACGACGGAATGTTAATATTACAGTCTCGCTAAAATTAAGCGTTAGGTCTTAAGAAGGTTCTTAAAATAGAATATTAATAAACCTTATCTTAACCTCTATATTGACTGGACTAACCTTAAGGAAGCGCACGCTGGATTTATATAAGTTATATTTATTCACAATACCTTCTTAGGAAAAACCTTCCTGTATTTTATAATAACGCATAGCAAAGAGAAAGAGACACTATAAGTGCTTAAAGATTTTATCTAATAGATTCGTCTAAGGTATAACCTTAAGGTTAATACTATTAGATTAGACAACAAGCTAGGGAAAAGGAGAACCTTTAAATAGCTACGGACTTAAGGGATTATATTTAAGCCTTTGGCGCCTTATACCTAAGCTTAAAACAGTACCACTAAACGCTTAGGGGGTATAATTATTAAGAGAGCACGAGCAATGAGAATTACTGCTAATCTACTATACAACCTATGGAACGAGATAGTTAACTATATAGTCTACCTTCGAGATTAAACGCCACTAAAAAGCAACGGTTGGAAATCGCCATATAAGAGGTTCTATACCTTCCTAGCCAATAGGTTAAGAAAGCTGTAACTAGCGCACCTAAAAGCCTACGGCTGTAGGGCGTATATAATAACGTCAGACGCCTAGCTAAAGAAAAAAAGGCTAAGCAAGCTAGATCCGCAAGCCCATATCGGCTACCTTATTAGCTATAACTCTACTAATATCTACAGGATCTAGATCCTATATAAAGGTATCGTCATCTCTGCTAGGGATGTTATCTTTAATAAGAAGACGTTTTTTAACGGCAAGTAAACGGATATCTTAAAGGACCTACACGCTAAGTTAGACACGCTAATTAAGAAGATTTAACTCCCTAATACCCTAACTAAGAATAAGGTCCTTTTAGAAGATAATAAAGAAGTATTTAAACTGTTAATTTAAGAGGAAGACGACAACATTAATAAGCCAGTTTAAACCTTTAATAAGTTAGCAGATCTTAAGCTTGCAAAAGCTCTTAAAGATGCGTATTATATACTACCTCTAACAGAAGAAGATAAAGAATCTCTATATACCTTTTATGTTAAGTATCCTACAAAGTTAGATATACAAGGTACTAATTAAAACATTATCAGCCAAATAGGAGATGGGTTTTACACTTAGGGGGTGTTTAATAACTCTGTCAAAGACTTATTTAAGGAAGCCTGCAATGATAGGTTTGAAGACTTTGTTACTAAAAGGATTATATTAGCCTATTACGGCGCCTTTTTAGCTGGAAGGAAGTTTAACCTTAATAGTTAACTTAATAACAGCAAGCTGAAATTAGGCAGAATACACAATATTAGATTATATAGGAAGAACCTACCTCCGCTACTTTAGTTAATCTAGGACCTTAATACGCATTCTCTTTAAGATTAGTTCCAAGAGGCTTAACAAGCCCATCTCCAATCTTATTATTAAATGAGGTCGTTTTAAGAAATAGATAAAAGTATATAAAGGGACAGTAGGTCCTTAGCTTAATATAGGTGTTCGTCTCTAAGACGGATAAGCACGGATCCAGAAATGCAAGGCACGCTTAGTAGTATGCGGAAATTAATAGACCCCAGGAGACCTACCTACGAGAGCTACTACATTAGCTAGTATGACCTTCCGAACCCTTATGGCGATCACCGCAAATTTTAACCTGGAGACGACACAGATAGATGCAGTTAACGCGTTTATCTATTGCGATCTTAACAAGGTTGTCTATATAAAGCTACTACTAGGGTTTAATAAAGGAAAGATAAACAAAGTACTGCGCTTAAGAAAAGCCCTATACGGACTATAACGATTACTACTATTATAGCAGAAGAATCTCACGAGCTCGTTAAATGAATTGGGTTTTAAAGAGGTACCTTAAAAGCCGTATATTATGCTAAAAGGTAGAATAGTCGTCTTCTTCTATGTTAATAATATTATCTTCTGCTATTAAAAGATAGATAAAAAGAAGGCTTAAGAAGCAATTAAGGAGCTAAGCAAGGAATACCAGATAAGTACCCTTAGCAAGCTAAAATGGTTCCCAGGAATCTATATACTACGCAATTATAGCTAGAGGCGCCTATAGCTATCCTAGGAAGCCTATATCAAGAAGATAGCTAACCAGTATAAGATAGCTCTTAAAGGGCGTCTTTTAGACACTCCTATAGCAGAATTAGAACTCCTCCCTACTAATTACCAATTAATCCATCTGACGCGTCCGTCCCCTAATACAGACCTATTAGTCCGTCCAATATCCCTACTAGCTTCTACAATGCTATATTAGAGAAAATTGGGTTTAGTACTCTATGCAGCCACTACAACACGTCCGGATATTGCTTTTATAGTATTATAGCTAGTAAGGTTTAATTAAAACCCAAGTTAAGAGCACTATTAAGCGGTAGACAGAGTTATCTAGTACCTATATAGCATAAGGAGCAGAGCAATCTGCTATAGAGGAGATAAGGAAGGAATAAACGGTAGAGGGAGAGACAAAGGAATACGCGATAAAGGACAAGATAATGGAGACGGTAGAAATAAAGCGCAATCATTTATCTGTACTAGCGACGCATTATTTACGAACAACTCCGTTAATAGAAAGAGCTTATAAGGATATATTATAAAGCTATTTAGGGGGCTGATTGCTTAAAGAGCAAATAAACAGGGTACGGTTATAACGTCAAGCACAGAAGCTGAGTTGTTAGCCCTATTATAGACAGTAAAGGAAGCTATCTTTATTAGTAGGCTGTTTAAAGCAATAACGTTACACCTAAACAAGCCCTTAATTATTAAATGCAATAACACGCAGACGCTCTAACTAATTATAGAAGATACGGTAAAGCTAATTATAAAGCTCCAATATGTTAACATCTATTAATACTAGCTACGTTAGGAATACGTAATAAAATAAGTATAATTTTAATAGACAGCGACGAAGGAGATAATTGCTAATGGACTTACAAAGGCCCTGCCCAAGTAGAGGTTTCAAAGCTTTGTTAATATAATTAGGATGGTGGATATTAAGGAGTAGCTAGATAAAAAGAAGCAACTAGAGGACCTAAGGGATAGTATTAGAGCAAGACGGAAGGATTTAAATAAGATTACAGTTTAATTAACTCATTAACGGACATAAGAAGGTGGCTAGCTTTAACCTTAAAGAGCTCAAAGCTAAGGGGGTGTGTTAGATAATTTGTATTCTCTAAAGGCGTGGGTTACGTACACGGGTCACATGCACTATAAAATCTCTTTGTAGCTCGCAGCCCTAGGGCCCCAAGACATTAGATATCAATTAACAATCAAGTCAAGATTATTAATTAATCAACCCATTTTATTAATAAGCAGCTCTATCTAAATTATCTAACAGTTGTAATTATTAGCAAAGAATAAGTCTGTAAAGATTATTAATTTAAGGGAGTCTTTACTAGTATTAAGTTGTACAAAACGGAGCCCTCTTAAGGGGTTATCGATTTGCCACTATAGCTGCTTATTAAGCTGCTTTACGTGTTCCTCCTTTAGATTAACGACTTATGCTATAAATAAGAGGTTAAAGGCAGCTTCTGGTTGACAGACTGTGGCAATATAGGCCCCTCTTGCTCTCTAAGCAATATACTAGTCCTTTGGTGTAACTGCCTTATAGACTTCCCCTCTAGAGCTAGTTAGGTCTATAGCCTTTATAGTAACCAACTTTAGGTTCTAGCATTAATGTTCTTAAGTAAGGGTTATTAAATCCTTGTCTTACTTAATATGGCCTCCATTGAACTTAATTAGGGTATTTAGTGTAAGCTTCTCTCTCTCTTTTACTAAGAACTTTGCCTTTTAAAGTCTGGCTTCTTTATCCTCCGTAAATATTTTATTAGTAAGAAATAGTGTATTATTGGTCTGCAATTCTATAATTCTAAAGCCGTTGCTGTTTGTATATAATAAGCAGGGGTTATATATTAACTGGTTTATTTGTAGCTTATTAAGGTGGTAACGGTAGTATATATTAAACTAGTGGTTACTAGCTTCTGGGACGCTATATAGTGGTTTAATAACTCTTAAAATTAATCCGTTCTTTAGTTTAAGTTCTAGTGGCAGGCGTATAAAGAAGTCTCTGTTTAGGTAGGTACTGGATTATATATAAGCTTATAAGATGTTGCGTAGGTATAAAGAAGCTAGTTTTCCTTTATTTCCCTATAGGGTTGCTATAAGTGCTAGGATAATTCTCTAGCTAACACGTTAAATGGTTGGTAACTATATTAGAACTAGATCTTTGCCGTAGTTGTTATAGACTTATATAACTAGTCTGGACTTCTTAAAGGCCTTATCTATTCCGTCGTTCTTAATCTTATTAATAAACTGGGAGTTAAAGATTCTGACTCCTTTTAGGACGTCTGCTATATTAATAAACTTAAAGACACCTTTCTTAAGTAAACCGTTTATCTCTTTGCGTTGTGACTCTGTAAATAACGGTAAGGTACTCTTAAAGGTTATAGTATTGGGTTTTGTTAGGCTGTCGTTAATAAATATTAATACATTTATGATGTTTTGCTAGGACTTTATTAGCGGTTATTATATCCGTTTTGATCTTTGGGGGGATACAGTAGTTACTAGTTTCTTAGTTAGTTTCTTAGTTAGTTCCTTAGTCGGTTCCTTAATTAGTTCCTTAGTTAGTTCCTTAGTCAGTTCCTTAGTTAGTTCTTCTGGTTTAGGTTATAGGTATAGCTTTACTACTATGGTCCTAAAATCGGTAGGTCTACTAGGGAGTTGTACTTTATATGTCTCTCTGTTAATTCTAAGTAACTTAAATAGGCTAGTCTATCTGCCGCTCTATCTAGTATTGCCTTTACGCTATATAAGTACATCTAAGTTAAGGGGGAGGTTGTGGATTGTGGTAACAGATGGACCGTTTTGTTAGTTTAGTACATTATTAACTTACTTCTTTGCCCTGATCCTTGCGATCTCCTCTATTGTCTTCTTTATAGCTACCGCTCGCTGTATAATAGAGGGTGCTGGTGGGTTAAGTTCGCTTATTTAAAAGTAGGCACTAAAGATAAGAAGTATTGGGACTAAACTATCCGGGCCAGCTATGTTATTAGTGGCTTTTACTACTATTTATAAAGCCAGTTCTTTAGTTATTTCTAAGTCCTATAGTTCCTCTATAATTATCTGGTATGATTAGCGTAGTATTAAATAAGCTCTTTCTACTATTCTAATGGACCAGTAAGCTTTTACTAGGACGCTCTTGGTTAATATAGCTATTGCCATAGCGTGTTATTAAAACTTCTTGCTTACGAAGTTCTTCCTGGCATTGTAGGTAATATAGTTGGGTGGTCTAATATAGGTGTTAATCTAGCACAATTATAGGATGTCCTAGGTGTGCTTTGTAGAGATATTGTATAGCTATCTTGCGGCTTAAAATCTGGTGGCTTTGTTAATAACATGGAGGATAGGGTTTCTATTAATGTATATAATATTAATAAAGATAGAATAGTTAAAATTGGAATCTTAGTCTTCTTATAATATGAACTTAAACCATCTAAGGGATTTGCTGTATTTCTGGCAGTAGGAACAGTACTTTATAAGGTAGTTGATGACCTGCTTGTTAATATTATCGTGGCCAGAGTGTTCTAATACCCTATATAGCTTGTCTGCCGATAGATATCTAAGGCGGCGGTAGAGTTGGCGAAGTTCCGTGGTAGTTAGGTAGTAAGGGTTTTGATTAAATAAGTGGGTTATAAATAACTGCAGTAACTCTTCCTATAGTAAGAATGGGTAAACAAATCGGCGAACTACTGGCACTAATTTTGTTGGGGTGACTAGGACGTTCTTAAGGTTATTATAATAGACCTTTAATATATCTATATCTGCGAGACATAGTAGAAAGGGTGTGTTGGCCTTTATAATATAAAACTCAACATTACTAACTGGTGTATTAACTGTGACGGAGCTAATAGAGGGGGTAAAACTAATGCCAAACTGGACGTTAATAGCGCTAGCCTTTAAGGTATTAATAACGGTATTGTGGGTCTTCCTGTATGTAAGGTATTGTCTATAGCCTACTGTTAATCTCTTTAAAGCTCTGGTATTAATTATTACTCCATAGAACTTGTTGGAGGTATATTAGCTGGTAGTAATATAGGCAAATGGGTCTAAGTTATTGTGGTAAGTAGTTAGGTTAGTGCCGGTAATTGCATAGGTAAAGAATCGGTCCGCTAAGTTAGTTACAGTATTAATGGATCCTTTGTGCTGTATTGTTCCGAAAAAGATAAGGAATAATTTAGTCTATTCCTAAGTTGGAGATAGTAGTAGTAACTTAATATTAATTATAAGAGCTTCTATTACGTTATTAGTAGATTCTAAGTTAAGTTTATTATTGTGATCTGTTCCCTTATACTTAGTAATATATTGCTTAACGTGCCTGTTAAAGCAGCGGTTAAGTCTATCTTTAAACTTCTTCCTTAATTTGTTGCGTTCTTCTCTTAAGTGTTTAGATAACTAGTAGCCTTCCTTATAGCAGACGAAGCAACGCTTCTTTAATAATATATATTGGCTAGATAAGGATAATTGTGTTCTATAAGGTAATTAGGGGTATTATCTGTAGTAGCGGCGGTTAGTAAAGAAGGCTTAAGGGTTCTTACTGTTTAACTTTTTAAATATTATAATAGAAGATTATAAGTCATTAATTAGGCCAGTTAGGCTGTTAGAAGGTTTAAAGCAGGTATATTAACACACTGGTAACTCCTGGCAGACGTTAATAAGTTTGTTATAAAGGAACTTATCTATGTATAAATCTGGGTTAAGACCATGCTAGAGGTGTCTTAGTTCTTTAATAAGCAACTATAGGCAGTCTAGGGTTAATTTTCTAGTATTTTCGCCTTTGCTTATTATAGACCTTAAGGTTATTAAGTTCTATTGCCCTAGTATACAGTGCCTCGCCAAAAGTCTGTGCACACGTGAACCAAAACAACACGGTCGCGATATTCTTACCAAATCCCACCACTTACAACGCATCAATGCAACGCTTATTTGGCACAGTAATTAGTAGAAATAGAAGGCCTGGTGGTGAGCTTTCAGATATATAACGAGCTGGAATTCTTTCCTGTGTAGAAGTGGGTGAAAAAAAGGCTGAAATCGCGTCCAAATATCACTGCAGTCGTCGTGCGATTTACACCACAATTCAACGCTGGAACAACCACGAAACAGTCAACTCCTTGCCTCAATCTGGTGCACCTAAGAAGCTTACTCGTTATCAAAAGCGTCTGGTCCTTCACATTGTCCAACAGCACCCTTATATTCAGTATACAGCTCTTAAATGCAAAGCGGCCGGTGTTAACGTATCACATAGGACTTTACAACAATTCCTTAGTAAATTCTATATTATAAAGTGGCTTGCGAAGAAGAGACCAAAGCTAACGCCAGCGGTAGCCCATAAGAGGCTTCGCTGGGCTCAAAAGTTTAAGAGATTTCTATGGACACGCGTTAAGTTTTCTAATAAATGTTTATATAAACGCGGAGCATAAAAGGAGCCTAATTGGGTCTTCTAAATAACTCTAGAAAAATGGGACCACAATAAGATTAAGGAAGTATTTCTAGGGAAGGCCCTTACATAGATGATCTACGCAGTCTTCTGGTACAACAGCCGATTAGAGTTAATTGCTATGGAAAGGGACCCCTTGGCGCAAAAGCATGGCTATAGCACCCAAAGCTACATCTGGGCCTTAGAGGAGGGCCTTATTCCAATCTATAAGCCTCTTAACGTCTATTAAATGGATAACGCTCTAATCCATAACTTAAATCTTGTAAAGGAGTGGCTTAAAACGCACGGCATCTAGACCCTAGAGTTCCCTCCCTACTCCCCTAATTTAAATCCAATTAAAAACCTTTAATGGGCCCTAAAGAAGAAGATTATTAAGCTTTATCCAGAGCTTAAACAAATGGGACGCAGTCGTGAAGACTTGGATTGTTTAATTGAGGCGTGCAAGGAGGCGTGGATGGCTCTTGATTAAGACCTACTACGAAGCTTAATCAACAGTATGGGAAAACGACTACGCGCAGTACGAAAAGCGCATGGCTGGCAGACAAAGTATTAACTGTAGTTGAATTATCTATATATCAATTTGGCTGTATTTAATTGCTGCGGTGTTATATGGCGGTTGGACGGGGTGGTTGGTTTTGTTGAGAATTCGGGTGTGCACAAACTTATGGCGAGGCACTGTGCCACGCCTGTACTTAGGTCCCTTAAAGTAATTATATGTGGCGTTATAGATTTAGTTAAACAAAAGGGTTAGGGTGACATTCTTAAGGTTAGTGTAGTAGTGGTTAAGTGCTAAGCCGCGTAATATTATGGGGTAGGCTTTAACCTTAGCTTCTTGGGGTATATTAGCTCTGCTATAGAGGTCGTGGAAGATAGTAAGTTTAAAGTTAAAATTGTCGTCTTCTCTGCTGTACTTGTTGTCTTCCGTATATATCTTTATAAGGTTTATTAACTCCTTGCCGAAACCCTGGCTTTGTCTAGGTGGTTCTGTTAATGTTGGCAGGTTAATATAGGGTTGGTTTTGTTATATTAACGAGGTAGGTTATACCGGTAAGATTAGTTATATAGGTAGTATTATGGGTAGAATGGGGTTTATGGGTGGTATTGTAAGTAGGGTAAGGTTTATGGTTGGTAAGGTTAAGATTGGGGTTTTGATGGTACTAGTGCTAATAAAGTTATTCTTAAGGAGGTATTTAATTCGTCCTAAATTGAACTCTCCTCCGGTTGCTATATGTTCCCTTATCTTAAGCTTAGTCTATTCTATAGGGTCTTCTTCTTATAAGGTGTTAAATAGTGATTTAGGGACTGTGGCATTCCTATGCTTCCTTACCTATATGCCATTAGTCCGTAGGAACGTTTGAAGCTTTTAGATGCCGTGTTAGTTATAATCCCTTAAGGTTTATAGTGTGAAGTTATTAAAATCTTCCTTGTAGACCTCCTATAGTTTATTATCTTTAAAATTATAGGCTTCGTATTCTAGGATCTTAAACTTTATAAATTTATTAATATCCTCTGTAGTGGTTTTGTTGGATTATAGGTTAATGCCCTTGCCCCATTTCTTCTGTCCTGCGTTAACTTATGCCCTAATATCTAATATGTCAATTCTTGTCTCGTGACCCTTATTAAGTTCGATTTTAGGTTCTAAACGCGTAATAGACGCGAGTTAATTAAAATGCGTGATGGACGCGAACCGAGGGCCTATTAGATAGGGGTTAGCTTTTTAAATATACGTCGACTAATGCTCCTTAACGTGATCTGGGTAGTATAAAATGCGTCATAGACGCGAACCAAGGGCTTATTAAAAGGGGTTGGTTCTTTAAATACCTAAGGGCTATGTATAAAGAGTTAAGGGCCTATTAGATAGGGGTTGACTTTTTAAATATATGTCGACTGATGCTCCTTAGCAAACGAGATTGATAGAGGCCTTTAGCAGGGACTGATTGAGCTCGTCTCTCTTCGTAGATGATACGTCTCCTAATCTGTGATTACTGATCAGTGTCGGTATCACTTCCGGTGATACGTATTGCTATTGCAATAGTGTTAGGTGGTAACTGATTTAATTGATGCTTTTTTTTAATTCTCCTATTCTACAGGTGGAATTTGGTGGATTTCCTGAGCTCGCTTAGCTTATATAACTAACCCAATTAGTTACAGACAACCTCGTTCAGACAATTACATTACTAGCTAGTATTATATTCCCCTAGGTCTTATGTTAAGAAGTAGTAAGCTTATAAAAGCTTTAGCTAATCGGATCTATATAGCAGATATTGTTATAATTTAAGCAATTCTTATTATTATAAGTCCACCTCTCTATTATCTGCTTTTAATAGGTACCTGCGAGGTAAATAAATTTATAACGCACATTTAACTACTCCTATAGCCTTAAAGTATAGTGCCGCCTTAAGGGTGTAGAGTTAACAGGTGTAATATCCAGAGGAGCTACTTTCTTTTTTAACTTATATATTTTGCAGGTAATCTTATACTTAAAGACAGCTTTAATAATATCCTTTAGATACTAAGTTGTACGACCTTCTAATATAGCTTTAATAATTTGACTAGTAATTTTATTAAAGTCGGCCAGATAATATATCGTTCTCTTTATATAAGCTACTAATAGCTTAAGAGCAATAATGCATTGGTAAACCTTATAATCCTTATCCTCTACTAGCTCATCTACCTTTATATTTAAAGCAGTTTCAACATCTATAAGGCAAAAACTAGGTATTAGTATAGGAGGTAGAGGCTTCTGGTTAGCCAGCTTAGTATTTATAAAAAAATTTATAACAGTTTGTACAAAGCCAAGAGTAGTATAAGTTAGCTTAGTGGTCTCCTCTTCTAGATTAGCGGTAGTAGGGTTTAAAGAGCAAGAAGCTAACGCTTTTTCTTAAGCTACGCCTTTATAAGCGCCTTATTTAACTAAGAGGACTAAATAAGAGGCAGCTCGGGCAATAGATCATCATTGTTATTGTCTACCTCTATAACCTCCTCCGGTTGCTCCTCCAATTTCTTAATTTCTTTATACTTCTCTACCTCCTCCTCCTCCTCTTCTGCGTCAAGGCTCTCTAGCCCCTTAGTACCTATACTACCTCTATTCTTAAATTAAACTTGTCTTTATATAGAAGGAACTTAGGTTGGCTTTCTTATAGGCTTTAGGGCAGGCCTTACAGCGGCTTTTACGGTAGGCTTTATAGAGCGCTTTATAGTAGGCCTTATAGGCTTTATAGTAGGCTTTGCAGTAGGCTTTGCAGTAGGCTTTACAGTAGGCTTCGCAGTAGGCTTTACAGTAGGCTTTGCAGTAGGCTTTACAGTAGGCTTCGCAGTAGGCCTTACAGTAGGCTTCGCATTAGATGGAGTAGCAGGTTTTAAAGTAGATCTTAAGGAGCCTCCTTTCCTCTTCTTAAAAGGCTAAACACTTACACGGGTGCTAGATGCCACTAAAACACCAAGAATTAGTATGTATAACGATTTTACCATATAAAAGGTGGCCTTACTTAATGATAAAGTTGAATAATTGCAGGTGTTGAAATCTCCGTGTTTTTGGCGTAGGGGGACGGGGGAAATCGTGCCAAGGATTGCGGGAATTTACGCATACGCCAAATATTAAGGGAGCCTTAATTATAATATTAAAAAACCTAGAAGAACAAGCTATAGACTAGAGAGAGATAATATAAGTATTAGTACTAGTAAATAAGACAGTAGCGTTTAGAATAACATAGGAGAGGTTTAAACTTAAGGATAAAGATAAACTGTAAGTTAATCCAAGACACCTAGTATATTATATATTAGTATAGATCGCATATATAGATAATATATATAATATGCATAGGACACCAAAAGATAAGTATTGTAAGTATTTAATAAGAAAATATTAGTTAATAGAAGAAAGGCGGACGCTAAGTATATATATAGTTAGCACCTAGTAGAAGTTTAGGAGCTAGGCGACTTAACACTTTAATTAGAAAGGTTCCTTATAGAGAAATACCTAGATAGATAATAGTAGTAGGAGTACCAAGAGAATATATGTCTATAGTATATTAAAAAAAAGAAGCAAACTAAGTATTAGCTTAGAAAAGACTAAGTATAAATAGGATCTAGCAGCTAATAGTTAGGAAAAGTTAAGGCCTATAGAACTAGAGGAAGCTAGTAGTAGAGTCTTAGACCCTTAAAGGAATTATAGGACAATACCTAAATTTACGCGTTAAATGGTAAGATTAAAAGTTTAAGGTGTTAGTAGACAGTAGAGCAATACGGAACTATATATTACTAGCAGCAGTTGAATAAATAGGATTACTATATAGATAGAAAGAACACCTATACCCGTTAATAATAATTTTAGAAAACCTAATAGCCTATAGAGGAGACATTATTAATTTAAAATAGGACCTATTTAGGTAACCATTAAAGAAAGATAGGTTAAGATATCTTTTAATATCCTACTATTAGAAAAGGATAAGGCGATACTAGGAATGCCTTGGTTATAGAAATATAATCTAAAGATTAATTGGGTTATAGGTTAAGTTAATATTAAGGATACTTAATAGTATAAAATACGATAAGCTACTAAGATAGTATAGTACTAAGTTAGAGCAATGTATAAAGAGACTAAGCGAAGCTTAAGTTATATACTAAAGAGATACCATAAGTACGGCAAAAGGTTATAGAGCCTAGAAAGTAAAAAGCTGTTAGAATATATAGCATAGGACTATAAAATAGAATTAGAACTAAGAATAAGCTTAAAGATCTTTCCAATCTATAAGTTAACAGAAAATAAGTTAAGAGCACCTAAGGAGTTCGTCTAAGAAAACTTATAAAAAGGGTATATTAAACCGTTATAGTTAATAGCAGGATATCTAGTGTTGTTTATACCAAAGAAAAACAGAAAACTTAGGCTATGCATTAACTATAGATAGTTAAACAGTATTACCAGAAAGGATAGGTATCCTTTACCCTTTATTAGTGAAATCTAAGATAGGATTAGTAATATACAAATCTTCATAAAGATAGATCTAAGGTGGGCATACTATTAAATTAGGATTAAGGAAGGCAATAAATAGAAGGTAGCCTTTAGGTTAAAGGAAGGACTATATAAGCTATTAGTTATGCAATTTGGACTTATAAACGTACTAGTAATGTTCTAGAAATAAATTAATAATATATTAGAAGAACACTTAGATAAGTTTATTATGGCATACCTTAATAATATAATTATCTACTTAGTGAATAAGAAAGAATATAGAGGATATATTAAGTGGGTCTTAAAGAGACTATAAGAAGAAAAGATGCTAGTAACAATTAAGAAATGCGAGTTCTTTACCAGGAAGACCAATTTTATTAGATTTGTTATTAAACTAAGTAAGATCTATATAGATCTAAAGAAAGTAGAAGCTATAGTAAGTTAGTAAGAACTAGAGAACGTTATATAGTTAAGGTTGTTCCTAGGGTTTTACAACTACTATAGGAGGTTTATTACATAGTAGTTAAAGAATATTAAACCCTTTATAAGGCTTATAAAAAAGAAGGAACTATAGATATAGGGTAATAAATAAAAGAGGCTATTTAAAGAACTTAAGGGGCTGTTTACCTAAGATCTAACCCTTAAGATATATTAACTAAAGCTAGATACAGTTGTAGAGACGGACGTATTGAACTTTATACTAGGAGTATATCTACTATAAAAGCACTAGGACGCATAGTATCTAATAGCGTATTATAGTTAAAAGATAACACTACTAGAACTAAACTATAATATAATAAAGGATAATATTAGTAGGATCTAAACTTATAATCTATTAAGTCTAAAGTTAGTATATATTTATATACGCCACCTACGCACCTTTAGTGGTTACCTTTTACCTAAAATTATTTTGTTTATATATCTTATACCCCTACTATTAGGTAAAACCTAAGTAGATAGTTATATAGCTATAAGGTACGGGCGTGTAATAGTGCTAGAGCGCGTTACCTACTACATTGCCATTTCTAGGGCAATTTGCTACATTTCTAGACAATCTGTCAAACTCTACTATATTTTACCAGCACTACTCATAGAGCTAACTAATTAGGATTTTCCATACCCAGTATGGAAAATCGCTATTAGCTCGCTTGCTACTAGCGCCTTAGCATCCGCTTATATCTTATTAGTCTCTAATAGTCTTCCTCTCCTTCTTCTCCTTAGCTTAGTATTCTTATATAGTAGCAATCTACAAGCTTTGGTTTAGAAGCATTTATATAAGCCTATCTTATTATACTAAGCTCCCCCTATATTGCCTAAAAAGGCCTTAATACAGTACCAAGACATTAGTCTCCTGACACGCGAATTCTTACCAAAATCAACACAACTTTAAACAACCGCACAACGCCACAGTAATTAAATTGAGCCAAATCAGTATGCAGATTATTTAATTATAATTAATACTTTATCTACTAGCCGCCTACTTTTCTTACTGCCTTTAGCCTTCGCTCTATACTATTAATTAAGCGCCGTATAAGGCCTTAATTAAGGGCCATCCACGTCTCCTTGCATGCCTTAATTAAACGCTCTAGATCCTCTATACTTTGTCCCATCTGTTTACGCTCTAGATAAAGCTTAAGGATTTTTCTTTTTAGTGCCAGCCAAAGGTATTTAATTAGGTTTAAATTGGGTAAGTAGGGAGGGAAATCTAAGGTCTAAACGCTGTGCCTTTTTAACCACTCCTTTATAAGTTTTAATATATAGATTAAAGCGTTATCCATCTGGTAGATATCTAAAGGCTTATAGATTAGTATAAGACCGTCTCCTAAGACCCAGATATAGCTTTAAGTGCTATAGCCTTCTTTTACTACCAAAGTATCCCTTTCTATAGCAATTAACTCTAAGCGACCATTATACCAAAAGTAAGCGTAGACCATTTATGTAAGATCCTTTCTGTTAAACACCTCTTTAATAAATTTATAATGCTACTTTTATAGAGACATTTGGAAGACCTAAATAGGCTTTTTTCCTAAGCTACGTTCGTAGGAACATTTATTAGAGAACTTAACTTTTCTTTAAGGGAATCTCTTATACTTCTAAGCCCAATAAAGCCTTAATTAAGCTGCCGCTGGCGTTAGCTTTGGTCTCTTTTTAGCGCGCCAGTTTGTAATATAGTATTTTTTAAGGAGACGATATAATGTTTTATGCATGACGGTAATTCCTATAACTTGGCACTTAAGAGCTGCATAGTTAATTCTAGGGTTCCTATGTACAATTTGAATAAGTAAACGCTTCTAGTGTTGAGTAAGCTTTTTAGGCTGTCTGGGTCTTAGTAGGGATTCAAGCGTATAGTGGTTTTTCTATTAATTAATTATATTGTAAACAGTTAACCAATTAACGCGATACTCTACGGCGATTTCAGGCTTTGGTACCCCAGCCTCCGACGCAGCAATAATTCCAGCTCTTGCAGCTTCTAAAAGCTCAGTTCCAGGCCTTCTATTTCCACTAATTTGGGTACCAAATAAGCGTTGCATTGTGGTGCGCTAAGGGCGCGATCTTTGGGTTGGAATTTTCGCGATCGCGATTTTATGTTCCTGTCGGGAGACTAATGTCTTGGCACTGTAATATCCTACCCTAAAAGAAGACCTTTATCTGCAACGACGCATTAACGCGTTATACTTAGATAGCAAAAAACTCACACTACTACGCCTAAGAAGGCCCTAATAATATCCCACTTTATAGGCCAGACTGTACTTAACCTATACCCCTAAAAAAACCCTAGAATTAAAACTAAATTATATAATTTTAATAAACCTTAGGAAGCCGACAATGGCACCTAAAGTAAGCTTATTTAAAAGACCTACTTCTACCTAAGAGGAATATAAGATCTAGTTAGGATTAGAAATTAAAAATAATAATAACGTTATAGATATACATAGGTAGATTTATACCCTTACAGCTAATTAGAAGGTCGATTATCTTTAAGCCTAAAGTATATAAGAGACTCTAAAGGAGATCCTAAAAAGCTTTACTACCTTATAAAATAGCTCGGCCTCCCTTTTATAAAGCCTTAATTAACCCATTTACTTAACTAAATATAATATACTAGAAAGTATAGATATAATAATGAAATAATTAAAGTCCGTTAAGCTCCCTAACCCCCTACTATTATTAAATGGCATGGACCTAACCTTTAAGAACTAGAGAATTTAGGTATAAGGAAAGCTTTATATTAACTATAACCATTTTCCCTCTAAAGAAGCTAAAATACTTTACCTCTTTGGTTAAACTATTAAGGACGCCTAGTAATACCTTTAGGCTAAATTTAAGGATAAGTTACCTATTTAGTTTATATTTATTAATAAAATAATACAGTATCTAGCTACTATTTATATTAACCTAAATAAAGTATAGGATGCCCGTTATAACTATAACCGCCTAATAATAAAATTAAACTAATCCTTTACTAAGTTTTAGACTTAATTCTTATACCTGGCAGGCGAAGGCTAGGTCCCTCTTAAAAACTACTGTTTAGACCTATATAATAAGCTAACAGTCTAACTATAAGAGAAGATTGTGGTAGCCTTAGATAACCTACTAACCTACTAAAGACTTACAGCCTAATATTTATTGCTGGATTTAGAACTAAAATAAATTAATACTTATTCTAATTAACTAAAGTGTCCCTATAGCGACTGGAACCTATCTACTATACTAATGGGAGCTAGCGTTGGAAGATAAACTATAACCGCCCCTATACTAAAAGCGGTTATAACTACTTGCCTATAAGCCTTGCCTAATCTACTATACACTATACCTTTAACCAATGCTTATTATAATACCCCAACTAACCCTATTATAGTTATGTACTTTAATTGCGGAAAGGATAGCCACTTTATCTTGTCCTGCCTAGAGTATAAGGATATAGGTAATATTAAGGAAATAGAGGAAGAAGAAATGTCTAATAAGTTAGGAAAAAAAGAACCCTAGGGAAAGAATTCCCCCTAGGGTATCCTATTAATCTTAAAGAAATTAATTTAAATTAGCTAATAGGTAGAAAACACTTTATAGTTCTATATATAGTATCTTAAAATAGATATTGAGTTAATATAGCTGCCCTTATTAACAATAGAGTAAATAGCTTTACCTTTATAAATACTGCTTATATAAATAATGTTACTAAGTTCTTAAATATAAACGCTACCTAACTAGAGAAGCCTATTTAAGTAAAAGGCTATAATAGTTAAGCTAGTAAGCCAGTTACCTATATCTTAAAGCTATATATTACTATTAATGGACGGCACTACTTTAGTATCCCCTCTTATATCTTAGACCTAGGGTTATATAATATAATCCTCGGCTAAAAATAGATATCCTACTTTAATATTTAGCTAAATATTTAATAAAGATAGTTCGTCTAGCTGGAAAGTAGACTAAATTTATCCTTCTTTATTAAAGAAATCCGTACTAACTATAAAACATTAGCTGTAAAGGCTAATTGTTACAGCACTGGCAAATTGCCGTCAGATTACCGCAACTTGCCATTATAGGATGGTAAGTTACCATCACATAACTAGAGGATTGTATATAGCTTTAAGCGGTACTTCTATTCTTCCTGTAACCGACTACCGGTACTATGCTGTTGTTAACCCAAGATCGGACTTGCTTACTACCATCTCACTACCTCAGCTGCTTACCCCTGCATATCTCACCATTTCAGCTGCTTACCCTTGTAATTCTTGCCACCTATCTCTATTCCCTGTATCTTCCTTATGTATATATAGAGACTCTAGAGCTACATTCAAAATTAAGTCGCTCACTTAATTCTCCCACACTTGCACTGTTATAGTTATGAGTCCAGATTGCACTACCTGCTAAACCAATTAATCTACTACCTTATTTACGAAGTTACTACTTCTACCACCTTTGCAAGTGTCTTAAGCTTCTTCACCTACTAAACAAATGGACGATTGTACCTGGCCGACAAACGTACCCAACAGACAAACGAACTGACGAATTAAAAAACGTCAAAATAAGGTTTCGCCAAGACGCTAACCTAGGACCCTACTTAACCTATTAAATTCTAAAAATAATAACCAATACAGACGGACCTCATTTAAAATTCAACCTTATCCTTGAAAAGCCATCTGATTAGATATAATAGTTCTTTATTGTTTAAGATACTGCTAAAACAAATAATGTATGGCAGTACATCAACCTATTAAAGAAGAAAGACAAGCTTCCGAAGCTAGAACCTCTGAATTAACCTATACCAAGAGACATGCTTCCTACTGCTACGTTAATAGCCAAGCTAGATCTAAACCAACTCACTGCCTATAATCAACTATACGCGGAATACAAGAACAACCTCTGCGTGCACTAGAAGCAAGAGCAAGCCATAAACAATATCAGTAATTATATTATCTGCACAACATCAGTAGCCTACCTCCCTCTTATTAAAGACCTTGGAACGGTATACAAACGCCTTTAAGAATTGAAGACTGTACTTGCCCCTATTACCTTAGGTTAAAAACGCAACGTCCTTAATTAATATATGGCTCTTAAAGCCTATAACAAAAAGCAGAGTATTAAAAAATGGTTAAACAACTAGAGGAGCGTCTATAAGCTAGTAAAGGAATTGGAGCTTCCAGACGTACAGGGATTTAGGCCCCACTATAACTTTGTATAAGCAATCAAACCCATCTCTTCTAGCTTCGTAGGAGCACTAGAAGTAAATCTTATTTAAAAAGAACGGAAGGATAAAGAGGCCCTATCTATTATTGACCTCATTAAGGAATTTAAGGAGCACTACTGCATGCAGTAAGCATCGTCTACCTCAACTGCCAATAACTCTGCATTTGCAACCCTTTAAAACAGTTCCAATTCAGACTCTAATGGCAATTCCAATTCCAACAGCAATTTAAATTTAAATTCGAGATGGAATAAGGAATGTATATACGGCATTGTACATCGGTTTAACGACTGCTATTACATTGCTAAGTATAAACGCCCTTAAGGGTGGAGACCAAAAGCAGACGTCTAGAAGAAAGTAGATAAAGCTATCTTATCTACACCTTGGATTAAACGCATTATTAACTAAATTTAAAAAAGAGAATAGAAAGTAAAGGAGAATAATCAGAACATAGAATCTATAATTAATTTTAATTCTAAAACCCTACCTTCTACCAAACCGACTAGCCATGCTGCCGTATTTAGTACTGGTTAAACTTCTTTTAAACTTCAGAACACCTAGATACTTAACCCTGGCGTAGATACCCACGTCTACAACAACGAAGAAGACTTTACCTTCTCTTACCTAGCAGCAGAAGACGACTACCTAATTACTGGCAGAAATTTTAAAAAAATACAAGCTTACAGAACAGTAACCATTACTATTAATATACCTACTGGAAAGCTAAAAATGAAGCTATCCCATATAGCGCTAGTGCCTACTATATTTATAAATATTATAGCGCTATTAAGAGCCACTGAGAACGACATCCATTTCAACTTAGGGCGAAATTTGCTCTACTGTCTAGCAACTGGTGAAACAGTCTGCTATGTGAAACGACTAGGGGGCCACTGGGCACTAATATATAGAGAGCCTACAAGTACCCTAGATTCGACTTAATTAATATTCTTAACCTCTAAGAGGTACTAGCCTAGCCGCATGGCCCGTAAACTAATTAGAGCCACAGCTACAAGATGGTATAAAATACTTGGCCATGCAGGACCTAATGCTATTGCGCAGCTTCCTAAGTACGTTATTAGCGCAGAGCTGACCGAATTTGAAACTAATGAATGAGTACCGCTTAAAATCAAATGTGAAGTTTGCTTATTAGCAAAGCATACGTAGCAGATCTCTTAAAGACGAGAACACGAATTTCCAGCCACTCGACCATTTAAACGGCTAGCATTTAATATTATCTACCTTGGAGTACTAGGGTATAATGGCGATAGATATATTATGCATTTCTATTACACGTATTCCAAATTTAACTTTATATTTACCTCCAAGAATAGGGACAAAGCTACCGTCCTACCTACCATTTACAAGACTCACTGCTTAATTAAGACACGATTCCACCAAGATGTTATCTTCTTTTAGAGTGATAATGAACAAGCATTTAGATAAACGGAAGATACCCTAAACACGTAGTGTACAGACAAAGGCATTACCTTTAAATGCTAAGCACTATATACCAAAGAATAGAATGGTGAAGCAGAATAATCTAGAAGAACCCTTATAGAACAATTAAGGTCTATACAGCTGGAAGTATCCTTACCCCCATCTCTAGGACCAGAGGCTTTCCTTGCTACTAGCTATGCACTTAATTAAACACCAAATAAGCAGCTAGGGTGGAAAACTCCATACAAGGTCGCCTACAGCAAGCTGCCATTACTTACCCATATATATAAATACGGTTGCAAGACCTATACGCTAAACAAACAAGTTAGAAAGGGAGACAAGCTAGCTCCTTATGCATTAATTAGACATCTAGTCGGCTATAATTCAACTAATATCTACCGAATCTGGATTCTAAGCCTTTACAAAGTCATTTAAACTAGAGACGTTATATTTAATAAGACCTCGTTCTATAACCCTAAGGGTTAAAACATTAATTACCTACTTAGGGAAACATTAGAAGACACTATCCAGGCAATTAGTTTACTAGAACCTCTCTACAAGGACAAATCTAAGGATAAATCTATCTTATATAGACCTACCTCAAATACAAATCAAATGACTACATTAAACGATTTAGCAGAGCTTCCTACAAAGGACACTAAATAGCTATTAACTCCTAGCAGAATGGTATCTCCAGATCTGCCAGAAACAAATACCACACCGGGAGGACTTCAAGACGATATCCTGGATACAATTAAAGCAATTCCTACCTAGCTAGGTTTATTAGAACCGTCGAATATAGCTCTACAAGCTAACAAGGTCTCAGCCAATCCTTCTGCCGACCTTATCCTACTAGAAGGTTCTAAATGAATTCGACGTTAAGCGTACGCAGCAGCACTAGCCAATATACCTACCCTATTTAGTTACTACACTGGCTTTGCCATAGGACTAGTAAAGGACATTAACTGAACTAGATTCTCCCTGTATTAAGACAATCTTTTACCTAAACCAAGGAACCTTAAAGAGCTAAGAAAGCACCCTTTAACTGCTAGCTTTTAAAAAGCTATGGAAAAAGAATACAACAACCTAAAACGCCGAGGGACATTTAAGACTGTCCTAAAGGAAGAAGTAATCAACAACTAGATCCTTCCGCTAAAATGGGTCTTTAAATACAAGTTCAATAGTAACGGCTACCTACAAAAGCTAAAAGCTTGACTGTGCGTCCGCGGAGACCTACAGATTACCGAAAAGAAGACCTATACAGCAACCCTAGCTGCTCGAATATTCCGTACCCTTATAGCTATAGCAGCCGCATTTAATTTAGAGATTTGATAGTATGACGCTGTAAACGCATTTACAAATGCAAGACTAGATAAGCCAGTCCACTATTACTACCTAGAAGGCTTTAATTAAAACGGACATGTCCTGAAGCTACTTATGGCGCTATACGGATTGAAAGTCTTACCACTACTTTGGTATAAAGAGCTTACAAATACACTGGCTAAATTTAGATTGAAGCCTGTCCCAGGTACGAACTGCCTTTACACCAATGGATAACTTATTATCTTCTTTTACGTAGACAATATCGCCGTTCTATTTGCCAAAAAGGACCTTTAAAGACTTAAAGAATTTAAAGCCAAACTTCTACATTAATACAAGATCTGTGCACTAGGAGACCTACAATGGTTCCTAGGAATTTAAATTGAACGAGATTATGCAAGCAGAAAGCTCTGGCTCTGCCAAGACTCCTATATCGAAAAGATAGCCAGTTGATTTAATATTTAACCAGGAAGGTTCCCTAAAACACGACTACCTAACAAACTGATTCCGTCTGACCAGCAGACGAACCCTTAAAGAACACTAGCCTACCAGCAACGGGTTGGTTCCCTTACGCACCTTGCCGTATTTGGAAGACCTAATATTATAAAGACACATTCTAAGCTAGCCGAATTCCTTATTAATCTAAATTAAAAGCACCTTGATATATCAAACCAAGCCATTGCCTATTGCCTTGGAACAAAATCTATAGCTATTAAATACTCTGGCGAAGTATTTGGAGCACATGTCTACTTCAGAAACCCTAAAGGAGAAGACGTCACCTTTTACGGAGTATCTAACGCAGTATTTGCGGACCATAAAGAGACTAGATGGAGCTCTTAAGGATACCTTTTTATGCTATTCAGAGGACTAATTAATTGGAAGGCAACCCTATAAAGATTAGTGACTTACTTGACTACCAAAGCGGAGCTTCTCTCCCTGTCTACGGCTGCTGTTGAGATTATCTGGTGGCAGCATTTCTTTAAGGCAATCGGTCTTAGTTTAGAACGCGATTTTACCCTACTATGCAACAATATGCAGACTATATGACTCCTAAGACAGGATACACCAAAGCTTAATACCAAGCTACGACATATCGACGTCCATTAGCACTGGCTTAGATAGGAGGTCCAAGATAAAAAGATTGACGTACAGTGGGTCCCTATAGACAAAATGCCTGCCAATAGCCTTACTAAGATCCTACCCCGTTAAAGGTACGAGGCATGGATAAGGTAATTAAATTTAGTGGATATTCAACATTAAATTGCTACTACATTATCTAATAAAGACTCCTGAATGTCACCCTATCCCTTTACTACTCCAAAATTGTATCTAAAATTTCCTATTTTGGTATCGCTTCTACCTTTATTTGTTTTTCTACAGCTTTGACTACACCGTTAAATCTGGGGGGGTGTGTAACCGACTACCGGTACTATGCTGTTGTTGACCCAAGATCGGACTTGCTTACTACCGTCTCACTACCTCAGCTGCTTACCCCTGCATATCTTACCATTTCAGCTGCTTACCCTTGTAATTCTTGCCACCTATCTCTA
>Ga0307507_10000604_pt1 | contig 77570 bp, 76 predicted proteins | sample 7_EM_MG_FD_207223 | JGI IMG/M metagenome (GOLD analysis project Ga0307507, IMG submission 207223) | Populus trichocarpa ectomycorrhiza microbial communities from riparian zone in the Pacific Northwest, United States - 7_EM | ecosystem: Host-associated > Plants > Roots > Unclassified | place...
TGAGTCCTAAAATCTAGAATGATCTAGAACCTACTATCTACTCCTCTTAATCTTACTCCCCACCCTATTACCTGCTATGTACCATAAAGCAACAATTTATTTCCAGTATGATACAGTATCTATCAAACAAATGAAGAAAACCAAAAAAATTATCAATATTGTCCCAAAAGCTTTTTATGTCAGCATGCGGCGTCCCAACTCCAGGTACTTGTTTTCTTGCGTCAGCAATTTCGAAGCGTCCCAATTGACCTGGCTACTATAGTATTGCAAAAAAAACAAAAAAACAAATAGTAGACATTCGGACACCATGCCCATCTAACATTGTCCTTTTGGGAAACACGGTGATATTCTATTGATACTTGTAGCTTTTGTGGTCTAAAAGTTGGTGAATAGCCAATTTCGGAGGGCTCAAAATCGCTAACCACTAAGGTGCTAACTTACTTCCTATTGCCAATTATACAACAGCCGGAGCTCGTTTTTCAGAGTGACAAAAGGCACAGTACTGCGCATATGCTCCATCTGATAAGACCTATCATACACCTGACAAAATTTTGATAGCGAGTGATGTATTATGAACGTAAGCTGATTGGTCACGCTAGATACCACGCCAATACAGCAGCGTGGCTCTAGTTACCATCGCAGTTCTTGATTTCTCCATCTTGATGCCCGCCTACCCCTAGGACATCCAGAATTTCTACCTTTGGATTAAGAGGAGAAAACCCAGCGGAAAATTCCCTTTGGGCCTGGGTTGGACAAATACAACAGGCATTGCTAGGAGGGGCAAACCCCAACGACCTAGAAAGATTCTCAATTATCCTAATTCTTACAGTGGCGCTCCTCCCGCCATCGTCATTACCGTTGTCACTATGCTAGCCCTTCTTTGATATTTCCTCAAGCCTTTCTTTCTTACTCGACTTTCTATACCGCTCCAATCCAACTATGTACCTTACTTGTTTTTGGTGATTTGCCCAGGTCATTTCTCCGTGCTGTGTGTGAATACCCCAGACAGGGGGACTACTTAGCCAAGCTTGAGTACTTAATGCGATACTTGTACTTACAGTAGGCCGAGTGCAGTGTTATATTCATGCGGGCTCTACACCCACAGAGAAAGGACAAACGCTCGTCGGCCACCCCCGCTAATTTTTACCTCCCTTCTCCCATCATCGTCCCTTTCGTCCGCCGCGATCTCTTACTGGGCGAGGGGGATATATAATTATAACCTTCGCTTTTCCCATATTATACACCGCTTGCCATGACCATCCTCTCATGCCATTCTACGATACCCCTTCAATAGGGCGATCCAAGTCTCAGTTAGAGTTAGAGTTACTGTAGAGGCAATTTCTACCGGCTCATGCAGCCGCTGCGACAGGAACTATGACACCCCAACGCCTATAACCCAAAAATGAACGCCAAACCGAGAGCACAGTGCCGTGCTCTAATACGGTAGCCACACACTTAAGTTATTGCCTCTGGAATACCGGTACTGTAGTCACGGAGTATTTGATTGGCTTGATCACTACCGAACTTCTTGGCATTAATTTTTCAATAACTCCCCGCTCCAAAATATCCACCGAATTGGCCCTCCTGAATATCCGATCCATTCCCCCCCCCCCCTCCACCGTCGACAAATCCGAGAAATAACATGGACCCTCCCCGTAAACCTATTCTCATCCAACACCAGGGGGTAATCTGCGATGGGTGCGATAAGGAACTAGTGGGCCCCCGTTACAAATGCGTACAGTGCGCAGACTACGATTTAGTAATTAAGCACCTCATCCACCCGAAACCCCACATAAGTTACATACATCCGGAACATCCAAACTAACCGCAATAAAAAAATTTAAAAAAATTTTGTAGTGCGCAATCTGCGAGGATGAACTCTCCCAACAAAAATTTCACGATGCCACCCACGTGTTCATCAAAATCAGGCAACCCTCAGGCTCGGATTTTCCAAAAGTGACCTTCTCGTGGTCGACAGGGCCCCCGGCATATCCGCTTCTCTGTTGGAATAGTCCGGGGGTGGATCTGCCGGCCGCGATCAACAATTTCGGCTTCGACCTGCACAAGACCCTGAACGGGCGCACTATCTGCCCCGCCAACGTCTTCTCCGCGCTGCTCATGGCGGTGAACGGCGCCGACGGCGATACCCTGGCTGCTATCCTGAAAGCTCTAAATTTACCGCTGGTCCCCGCCGATGAGGTCCCTAGCCTGAATGCGCAGTACGCGCAGCTGGAGTCCCGAATTTTTGGAGGAGGAGGGGCGGGGGGGGAGGAGGGGGTGGATGTCAAGACCGCCAGCTCGATATGGTACCGCCAGGGCCGATCGCCCCTCCCCCGGTTCGAGGAGAACATGAGGGTGTATTTCAATAGTTCTTCCGGGCCCATTGACGCCGCGGGGATCAACGAGTTCATCCGTGCGAAGACTCTCGGTAGGATCACCACAAATTACAGTCCCGAGTCTTTCGAGTACTCCACGCTCGTGCTCATTGCGTGCTTCTTCTTCAAAGCTCTCTGGGAAATCCCCTTCGTGAGGGCCGACTTTCCAACTTCGCGCTTCAGGAACTTCTCGGGGGGGTACGAGGACTACACGCGCATGCACCAGACGGCGCACTTTGACTACTTGGAGGGCGACGCTATCCAGGCTATCTTTCTAAATTACAAGGCCTTGACGGGGAAGTTACACCAGTCTTGTCAATGGACGGCGGCGATACTCCTCCCCAAGTCGCCAACTAGGGCCGCCCTGCAAGCGGTCTTGGAGTCCCTCACTTCCGACTCTTGGGCCCAGTTGCGCAGCAACGTGCGCAGGTCGAAAGTCCACTTATCCCTCCCTCGCTTCGAGATCCGCGAGGGGATCGACCTGACCGAGGTCTTGAGGAAGGCCTCCCCCATTGCGTTCACCAACGCTGCGGATTTCTCTAGGATTAACGGTATGCCTATGACGGTATCCAGCTTGGAGCACATGACGCTTTTGAAAGTCGATGAGTTGGGGTCTGAGGTTGCGGCGGTGACGGTTGTTGGGATGACGTTTGGTGCGGCGGCACCGGTGGAGGTTCGTGAGATGATGGTGGATAGGCCGTTTCTGTTCCTGATTTTTGAGAGGGATTCGGGATTGGTGGTTTGCTCTAGTCTTGTGGAGAGTTTGCGGGGGCCGAATATTTAGAGTGGTTTCTTGTTTTGGTTGGCTTCATGTAATATCACTCGAGGGCTGAAAATATGAAGATGGGAGTGCTGGGTAGGGCCTAAGCCTAATTCGGTGCTTAAGTATCCCAGTGAGAAGAGGTTAGAGTAGTCCCCGGAATCTAGAGCTGGAAGGATGTTTGCTGCCCCATCGATACGTTACCCCACATGCTCCATGAAAACCACGACAACCATTCCCGACAAATGACCCTCCGAATCCCAGTGAAAAAAGCGACAATCGTAGGATATGATATCAGGCGAACAAAAGGTCACCAACCGCACAATAATCCGAAAAGAAAAGAAAGAAAAGAAAGGGCCAGCCGCAATGCATATAACCCCCTCCCAAAGTCCAGAGCGCAAACCAATTTCAAGTTTATACCAAACTCAGTATAATACACCCACTTCACATCCCCCCACAAAAAAAAAGGAATACTCTCAAACCCCAATCTATTTCTTCGGCATATAATTCCGCTGCTCAAAGATATATCCTTTGATCTTCGAATCCTTAAGTAATTCCATATACCTCTCTATCCACCCCGCACCCCGCCACCTATTAGTCCCATTCATCTTCCTGGCGCTACAAAAGGGCATACGAAGCTCACCTCTCAAAACCCCGCACTTGGCAAGATGATTAACCCCCTCCCTTCGATAACACTTGCTCAACTCCTGACGCACGAGTCTCGCCATCATTGTGTGGACCCATTGCTCGCGGATGATGGCATCCTGGGCTGCTTTGAGTGCGGTGTTGTCTTCGTAGTCGACGCCGTCGAAGGTCGGCGGGACGGTGGGCTTTTTAGCAAGGAATGCGGCGGATTCGGGGGTTGGCATTGTTTTCCTTTCCTTTCCTTTTTCGTTGATTTTCGTTCGTTCCTGCGGGATGAGGCTCAGATGGAGGCTGTGACGTTTGGGATGGGGATGTTTAATGGATTGGACTGGATTGGATTGGAGGGACGGGCTTGGGAAAGTTGGAGATTCTTAGTAAGCTGTTAGGTAAGCATGATAGAGGATTTCAAGGGAAAGGATGTCCGTAGAGATTGACAGGGGGCAGGGGGGCTTCATAACATATCCTTAGCAACCAACAGCAGTTTGATACCCAGTTTGATACTGTGCCCAACTTCTCCCCCCTCTTCTAGCCCAAACTCCGTTCCCCGAAGAAAATAATGCCATTCCCTTACACTCTCCCCACAACCTCTACAATCTCCTACCCATCCTACTTCGAATCCCCCCTCTATCCAGCCCTCTCGCTAGCCGCCTCCTCCCACCGCGGCTCCCTCCGCAACGCCCTAAAGGCGCACAAACGCCTACCCGCAGCTTCACAAGCCTCCAACATCCCCTTCATAATCAAGCAGTTAGAAAGCTACCTCGCGCACCTCCTAACCCTCTACGACACCCTCACCGCCGGCGACGCTTTTTTCAAAGAGGGCGCCCCGAGGCTAACTACTAGCTGGCGCACGGTCCTCAGCGCAAGGAGGGTAGCGGCGAAGGAACCTCCGAGAGTGGCCAGGCCAGGGCTCAGCTATGAGATATTTTGGAGTATAAGTACGCTAGGGTACGCTTACACGCTGCTCGCGCGTTCACAATTGCAAGGGATTCTAGCTCCCCCTTCGTCCAGCTCCGCGAGCGGGAGTGCCACAGATGCAGCCGCAGCAGCAAATTCCTTGAACCAGGCAACGGCAAACCTCTTCACCTCTGCCTCCATATTCCAACACCTCCTCACCCGGCCCCTCCCCCCACACGCAAGTTCTTGGCCACCAGACCTATCGCCTCAGGTTCTCTCGGCACTCAGCAGCATCTCGCTATCCGCGGCGACCCTCAGCGCGGTAACCAAGCAAGACCCATATCCAACGTATCTTAGCATCATAGCGACCGAGAAGAAACAGCAGAAGAGTAAGGAATGGCTGTACAACCCCCCTGCACCCCCCGCTGGCGTGCGCGCTCTACTAATAGCGAGATTATGCGTTGCCGCATCGGACCATGCGGCGAAGGCATTGGGACTACTATCCACAACGGAGAAAACGGATGCGGGGGAGATTGGCGAGGAGTTGCTGAGGTACACGGACTCGCTCCAGAGAGTTTCTAGGGCGAAAGCTTGTCGCTTCCTAGGCATAGATGCCGAGGCCGCGGGAAGGGTTGGGGAGGGCATTTCTTGGATCAGGGGCGCTAAAGCCATTCTTAACGCTTCCAGTTCGACGAGCTCTGTGGGGTCCTTCGTCGGGGATCGGTTACGAAGAAAAGATGATACCTGGGGAGCTGATGCTGGGAAGGTGGATGAAGAGAAGACACTGGATGCACTGGAAGGACGGTGGAAGAAGTTGAATGATAGTGTGATGTTCCAGAAGTGCCCGGATTTGGAGGATTTGATGGGTAGAATACCAACTGGGAGGGAGCTTCATCAGAGTATCAAGAGTTGGGAGCCGCCGAAGTTGGGGGTTGATGAGTTGAGGGCTTTGAGGGCTGCTGGGGACTTAGGCGCGGAGGTAGTGGTTGAGGAGGAGGATAGTGAGGAGGAGGCCACGAGGGTGGGGACAGATGATGGGGGGAATTATGCAGGGAGAGGGGGGTATTATTAGGGGCGAGATACCAGTGTGCTATATTGCGATCCTGCAGATGATACCAGTAATGATATTATGAATAGTACACTACACAATTTTTTTATTAAGGTATAATACTACAGCTAGATTAAATTGCAACACGCAAACAATCGACCTATCGTACAGTAAAACATGCAAATTCATGAAAGCACCATCGTGGTAACTCGGATCAGCCAGAAGTAACAAGATCAAACCCCAAGTATCATACAATCACCCAAACATGCTTTGCCAAAACATGAAAAGAAAGCAAAGAAAGCGAAAAGTTTCACAAAGCAAATGATCAATCAAGCATTCAACCTCCCCCCAAGCCTCGACGCCTTCCCCGCCGCAGCTCTTGCCCCGCGCCTCTTCTTTTCAATCGGCGACTTAATCCTCTCCTCCTCATCTTCCTCTTCATCCTCTTCCACATCTACTTCTACCTCAGACTCAGGAACCTCTAACACCTCTGGGCTGTGAGAAACAAGCTTACTCCTCTTGTTCCCAGACCCTGCTGCTGCTGCCACCGCAGCAGTTGTAGCCGTGCTCGGTCCCTTACCAGCCAGGAAATCCCTCTTCCGGTGTCCCCCAGAAAGATCCACGATAACCCTTGGCCCCCTTTCCTCACTCCCTGCGCCACCAGCAGACTTCCTCTTCCGCGAGTTTGTGGCACCCGGCGTGCCCAATTCCGGGCTAACATCCCTCTTTTCAACGGCAGTTCCCTGATCCCCCCGCTGCGCAGCCGGCTCCTTACCCACCCCCGCCTCAACATGTGCCTCGACAACGCCAACCCTCCGCGCCAACCCGTCGAGTAGAGTAAGTTTGCTCTCCAGCTTGTCCAGCAACTCGATCTTATCCCGCACCTCCTCGCGAACTTCTTCGGCCTCGCCGGGGCTGTCGAGGTCAACGTCCACTCTTGCGGCCGTTGCAACCTTTTTGAGACCTCGGATTATATCGCTCTGCTTCTCGTGGAGCATTACACACATTGTCATCACTCTGTCGATGTTTTCCGCGGTGGATTCGGGGGACGGGTGAAGGTGAGTGTAGATTTCTTGAGTCTGGGCGGGAGGTAGAGAAGGGGTTCGCGAGGAGTGGTGGTAGAATGAGAGGGTTGTTAGGGGAAGAGTATACTTGTTCCTGGGAATTTGTCAGCTGGCATATAGTATGTAAACGGTGGGAACTGGAAGGGGGAGATTGACTGGAGAGTGGATAGCTTCGCAGTGGTTGCCATGTACATCTTTCCCAGAAAGCCTTCACATTTTCCGCAGGTGATATTTTTGTAATTGCTAGGTGAACGATCAGCACAAACTTGCTCGTCCACTGAACAGAGCTAGAGAGAGATGGAAAGAAACAAACCAAAATTCATCCCACTCCCCCTCAAGACTCGTCTTCAACCCTCCTTCACCAACAACCACCGAGACCATAGAACCAAGAGTAATAGTCCCCATCTGTCTCGTAGCGTACAAAAATGCAGAACTATCCCCAACAATACGCTCACAATTCGCACAAGAGACTGTGACAGGTGGGCATTGTATTTGGTCGATCTCACCGCCATTGCTCTCGCCGTCTTCATTTGGGAGGGAGAAGTAAGGCGACAATTCACGGGAGGAATTGTTGTTATCGCCTCTGGCTTGAGAGTTTGGTGATGGCATTGTGGTATACTGCTGTTATTATTATTATTATTTTTTTTTGTCCGTTTGATCGGTCGGAGCCGGGAGAAGGACGTTGGGGGAGAGAAAGGTGGGGAGGTGGTCCGCAATTGAGTTGGGATGGGTGTTTTTCTGTGAACTTGGACTTGGGGTGGGAAGACGCGACGAGTGGACATAAAATCTTGGCACGCTAGCTTGCGGCTCTTTCCGTGTCGCCCTGATTAGATAAGTTGAGTCGAAGATGCCCTGCGCTGTGGAACAGCATCACTGCATCGCCATGGCGGTACCTAGCCAAACTCAACTGTAGAATGCAGAGCATTGCAGGCAAGACAAATGGTGCTACACTAGTTAGCTACTTGCACGATCACTCGAGTAAGATATGCTATACCATTTACGAGCCTCCTGACAGCACGCAACACTTATATCTTACGGCACAGAGAAGAGATTTCGTCTAAATACGATGAAAGCTGCCTTAAAAGAGTACAAGATGAGGGTGAAAATACAGACGAAAGAAAAGTTGACAAAAGTAAGGAACAAAAAGGGAGATGGAACTGAAGGTTGGAAGTGAAATTGAAAGTGAGAAAGAGAATTTTGAACATGAAGACAAAAGGATAATCACCCAGGCGCTTACAAAAGGTAAAAAGCGAAGAGCAAAGAAGAAGAGCCCGAATAGAACACATGACCCGATAAATTTACATTTGTTTAAATCCCCCTCATTTTAACCAAACTTTTTGATCTCTCTCTCTCTCTCGCCTTCACTTTCAAACCCCACGGCTCATTCCATTACGTCGATTGATCAATCATGAAAAATTCGTAATTTCGTTCCATTTATGGAACCCCCTTTTGAACTTTCACCCCCCCTTACTTTTTTTCTGTTGATTTAATAGGAGCCATCAGGCTTATGCAAATCTCCCTCTAAGGCGTCCGAATCTCCCTGGAAGGTCTCCTGCTGTGCAGGGGCTGGGGGAGACTCCATTGGACCCCCAGGGCCGGCATCCCTACGGCCAGCGTTCCTCTGGTCTGAGAAATCGATACGGAGACGGCGACCAAAGACCTCAACACCAGCCAACTTATCTTTGGCTTTGACTGCGGAATCGATGTCAACAAAGTCAGCGTGAGCAAAGCCACGAGGTTGTCCGGTAGCACTAGTTAAATTGTAAGCATTGTGACGAAAGTATGGACAAGAGGCCCGAAAAACATACCGATCCATGGCAATTCGGACGTCAACACAACCAGGAGCGTCCGTGAAAAGTTTGTCGAAGTCGGCATCGGTCATATCGAAGCTCAAGTTTCCAATGAACAATGTCCTCGACGGCTCGCTACTGCCGTTCGCCCCGGCGTTGGGACGATGGACATATTGGACGTTCATTCTGCGCCCCCTGAGGACAGCATTATGAGAAGCTTCAAGGGCCGCTGTAGCTTGTTCAACAGTCTCGAATTCAACGTATCCGAAACTAAGCGAAAACCCTTGTCAGTGCCTTTGCAGTAATAGGCCCAATTAATGGCAATGGCTTGCTATATCTGCAAAATTTAAGGACTTGAGAAAAGAACAAACCCTTTGCTCATGCCTCTAGCATCGTAGATAATCTTAGTGCTCAGAATCTGGCCAAAGGCCTTGAATTCCTCCTGAAGATCTTCTTCTTTGACATCGAACTGAATATTTCCAACATAGACGACTTTAGTAGGGGTCAATTTCCGATCCGAAAAACCCGTTCGGCCAGCGTTATCAAAATTGCGACCATTGTTCCTAGGAGCGTATCCTTGATTGCCACCATACCCTCCTCTTTGATTGCCATACCCTCCGCCTTGATTGCCATATCCTCCTCCTTGGTTCCCCCCTCCATATCCAGAGCCATAGTTGGAATTATAGCGCTGAAGAAGAGACTCAAATGAACGGAGCTCGGACAGGTTGGACGGGCGTGACTTGGAGTTAACAAATGTGCTCGGAGAGAATGCGGTAGCCAATGGACGAGCAATGGCAGACTGGCACGAAGAGCGCAAAGCAGCACGGCTGATAGAAAACCTATCGACAAATTTTCATCAATACTTTACTCATAATGATGGGGAAGTGGGGTGATCATGGTGGGGCAACAAACATTTTTAATTGCAGGTAATTCAAAGAAGAATGATGAAGAAATGAGAAGAGAGAATGATACTTGAGGGGAGGGAGAAGGAGAGGGAGTGGGGGACTTGGTGGAAGAGTTGCTAGTTTGAGGTTGCGGTGGAATGGAGGGAAAGAGTCTGGAAGGGTTTTCTTTTTTTTTTTTCTCTTCAGAGGTGAAACTTTTTCGGCCCCGCCAAATGGCACTAGCGTTATCAGATGAAGTGAAAGAGTAATAATAATGCACAGAAAAATCTATTATCCTCTCTTTTATTATCTTCAACTCTTTAGATGTTCTTCAAGGTCTCATTGAACTAATTTCCTAGTTTTATTTTCATTTTTTCGTTCTTAATACACTCCTATCTCTAAAGTCACGTGAGGCTATCATCCGGGGAGAGATGGCCGCCGTGCTCAAACGAAGCCCATAGAACCTGGGATCAGTGCAGCAAACGAAACAAACAAGACCCTCTCTCTCCTCTTGAGCCCCTTTCCATCTCTCCTTTCCCCACCTTCCTCAGCCCTATCCCTCCCTGAGCATCACTAACTCCGTCATACGGCCGGGAGTTTTTTCTAATAGAACCCAATTGAACCATTTCCTTCTTGTAAGTAACCATTTACAAGCACTGTACCCTATTACTCGCAATTCCCTGTGCCATTTCTCTTGGGGGGGGGGTGAAGAAAGTTTGCAAACCATTGTGTAATTGCCCCCAACAGATCAGTGATCAATACGCTGTAGAGGCTCACTTAACTCTTATCATATAAACAGATTTGCAATACCCATCTCCAACCCATTTAGAATCATTTCGTGAGCCTCACCTCACCCTAAGAGCAGGAAATCACCGGCGAGTATGATATTTGATCAGAATGGGCAAACATACGATATCACTCGTCTTATAAATTTATATCCCTTTTCTCTCCTTTTTTTATTATTGAATTTTATACCATTGACAGTTCTCTCTCTTCAGCCGAGAGAAATCCACGGATACTCTGACAACACCCCCCATATAGATCATGTATCTCCACCACCCCTTGCGCTCAAGGCAATACATGGGAAGTATAGCGTATGATATCAGTTTCCTGCGGGTATGAACTAACTCCTCCCCCCCCCCCTCAATCGATGAACCGGAGTTATTTCCAATTAGCATCCAGCCTTAACTAATTCCCGCACAGAACACCCCGGAACAAACCCCAACGGTCGGCCGGGCGGTCCGGCTTTGGTGGTGGTGACGAAAGAAGGTTAGTTAGGTGGGAGTCCAGCCAGCTAAGTTATCATCCAGAAATAATCCCAAATAATCCTTTGGCGGAATTACGTACCAATATATACTCACCCCCACATCCTGACAAACACGTAGTTCACGCGTGAAACTCACAACGGTATGCGTGCTGATGCATGCATCCCAATGCCCCACTCCATGATAGATCAACACTATCTTTCTTCCCCTTCTTAGGTCCTAGGGGGCATTATTACCTTGTAGTATGGATGTTTGTCGAACGGGCCTGTGGTCTATCGGGCGCATCAGAAACAATACCAGTGGTGCGGTACAAATCAGGGTGTAGGGTATCTATCATTCTGATGATTCATAGGATTGAGGTTAGATTACTCGAGTACATAAAAGCGCGGAGCACAAGCTGCAAGGCGTTAGATCACTAGTCTGGGGTTCATAAAGGATCACTCGAGAATTTAGCTGCACACTACCAATCAGCGTGGAGATCGCGCACGGCGTAGGCGAATAGCGTTGTGGCGATACTGATAGATATTGTAGAGTTGAGTATGATATTTAATTATTAACCCTTACCATTCCCTCGGCGCCTCTCGAATACCTGGACTACGCCGAGTTAAGTTATAGGAGATAATGAACCCCTCATTGCCTTCCAACTCTCCTAGTAAAACCACATAGCAATGCTAAAGCCGCACTAACAATACACATCATCTCCGCTCCTTTACACAAAAAGCCACATCATCCCAGCAACGTCTCAATATCCATCCCCTCCGTGACAAAATATCCCGTCGCGTTCGCCGGCAGGCCCGACCCAGCCGGCGCTTGACCCCCTCCACCACTTCCCCCTCCCCCTGTATCACCTGGAGCGACTGGTGCGCTAGCTGCTGCTGCCGCGTTTGCCGAGGCGGTGGTGGATGATGGGGGAACTCGGTATGTGCCGTCCAGATTGAGTAGCGGTCGCTGGGGTGAGCTTGGGAGTGTAGTCATCATTGGCCATGCAGGGCTCTGATTTGAATCAAGGTTTATGCCTTGCATGAAGTTGTCCCATTCGTCCTATTGATGAGGTTAGCTGGGGTTAGTTGAGGCATGCTATGAGAGGAAGGGGTGTGGTTACCCAATCCAGTCCGGTCGGCATATCTACTCCGCTCTGCGACCAGAATTGTGGCATGTTGGTTGAGCCTCCGCCCACCGATGCGCTGTATTCACCACCGTTCACGTCGCCCATGATTACATTGTGGCCTCCCGGTGTCCGGGCGCTGTAGAGCGTTGCCGCGGTGGTGTTGGGTAATAGCACGTTCTGGCCCATCGGGCCTAATGACATAGCGGCCACTTCGTTCTTTATTGGATTGGGAGGTGCTCGGGGTGCTTCTGAAGTCGACGGCGAGGGTGTTGCGAAGACCGATGTGTCGCCGGTGGTGGTGGAGGATATGGAGCCCTGGGGCGTTGGCGTGGCTCCGTTTTTCTCGGCGGCTTTGCGTATCTCCATTGGACAGCCGAGTGAGAAGTCGAAGTAGCCGGGGCCCCCACGGATCTTGTCAAGCATCACGGTTAGGACGCCATAGGCCTTTCTGGCATCTAGACTTGTCTCACGCTGCTTTTCGTAGATGAGTCGAGCTTTTTCGAGAACGTTGTATTGCTCGGCTCTTTCCGCGGCACCTAATAGGAAGCCTTGTTCCCCCTGCGTTTTACTTCGATCTCTTGCTATCCTGCATTGAGTGTTTAGGTCTAGGCATATTATCATTGCGGCGTGTAAGAAGTCATGACACCCAAGGCTTTCTGTGAACCATCTTGCATGCTTCAGGGTGCTCTGTGTATCCAGTATTATCTCGGCTTGATGTCGTAATAGCACTAGAGCAGCCTCCACGCACTTCTGTCTGCTCCCCTCGTACCGGGGATGATATTCTGCTCTGGCTGCATATGGCCTGTGCAATGTGGCTAAGGCCTTGTGGGCAATGAGATCCAGGTTGTAACGCTGGATGATCAGCCAGGCCGGATCGTCTTTGCATTCTTCTGTAGGTTTCAGTCGTAAAAAGGGGGGAAGTGCGGCATGCATTTCTCGAATCTCGGCATCCATCTTGAGAACTTGGTCGTACGCAGGCCTGCGCTCAAGTGAGCCGGTCTGCGCAACTATACGGGAGTACACTTTGGACATGGATGCCTTGGCGATCATGTACGAGACTCCAGTAAGCTCCTCTCTCGGCCTTTCTGGTGGTAGAACATCCACCCCTTCGCCAACCTCATCATCGTGAAGGTTCATCGGCAAACGTGCGTCACATTCCTCTTGTCTTATCATGCATGGTAACCCAATCTTGATCGACTCAAGAACATCCATGCAGCAGATCATTGTCCATAGCCTCCTCCGAATTTCTGCCTCGCTGGGTGCAATGGCAGATCCAAATTGCATCGGATCACGATGAAGCCCCATACACATCGCGATCCGGACCAGTAGACCCTGAAATAGCCATGATTCGTCGAAAAACTGGTCCTTACTAGTCTGCCATGTGCATACTAGAAGCAAAGCCTGTACAGTATGAATATACATCTTTTTGGTAAACTCCCCCACAATCAAACACTGCTCGGTTGCTAGTCTGAATGTTTGCGACATCTCTTGCGTTTTGCCAGATATTTCAGGGGGGCCTTCCCCTGAACAATGGTAGATCTTCAGTGAAAGGCACATTACCGCCATCAAAAGCCCTAACCAAATGAGATCAACCTGACTCGGATCCCGCCAAAAGTCTTCGTATTGTTTGTAGAATGTGGGCCGGTGAAGGACATCTGTATCGAGTAAGCCCTTGTACCGGAAGGGCGAATCCTATGGGATACATACGGAATATGGGATCATAATTTCTGAAGAAACCGTCTACCAATAGATCAACCAACTCTTGGCGCGGCACTAATGATAAAAGCTCTTGTCTGCTAGGAGGTTTGCCGGCACTAAACGGGAATCCTGTACGGTCGAGCTGGTTTGAACATGCATTCTTGGCCTTCATGTGTGCTAGTTTCTCCTCCCAACTTTGTTTTACTTCATTAAAGACGGTTTTAACCTCAGATATCTGTGAAGCTGTTTGTCAGCCGCAAGTACAGAAAGATGGAAGCCATATTCCATCCCCAAGCATCGAATCCAAACTCGCTTCTCCCGCGAAGCCAATTTGCAAAGCCAGCTTCGTTAAATGAAGCGAATTTAGACTCCGAAGCTTGGTGGGCTTTCTCGGGAATTATTTGATGGCCAACCCCGAATGCAAAGAAACAATGCGCAACCCCAGCACGTACCTCCGATAAAATTGCTGCCCAGTGGGTCTCGCCTCTGTAGTAACTCTTTCCCTGGTCCACCTTCATGATTCCCAAGGCACTTCGTACCTCTTCCACATCCCCATCACTCTCTCCTTCATTCCGATGTTTCTCGTCCTCATTGATGCTGCCCATTCCGACGTCATCATCGTCGTAGCGCTTGCTCTTATTTGTTCCAGTATCAGTGCTCACTGATCTTTCCCGGTCGGTTGACGGAGAAACATGATTACCACCCGAACCCATCAACCTTAGGACTAGGCCCTCCAAGCGGTCGATTCGTGCCTGCATCTCGTCCGAGGAAAATCCATTCGACCCAGTCGATTGTTTCCGGGCGCGGTTGGAGCCCTGGGCGGTTAACGCGTAGGTACAATTTGAGGGGTCTCCACGGCGAATACAGTTTTCGCAGGGGCTGGAGCGGTTGCATTTCAATCTATATTCATGTCATTGGTATTTGGCCCGCTGCGAACAAACCACGAAAAAGGAGGGGGAAAAAGTAGAATCCCACTTTTTAGGAGAAAGAAATATACCGGTGCTTACTTTCTATTACGACAGGGAGCGCATGAAAGGGGTACACGATTGCGCTTCTTGACAACCCTAAACTCTTTTGGGCTTTGAGTGTTAGCATCCCGAGGAGAGTGACTACTGGAGGAAGGTGGTGTCGGCGTCATGATCAAATTTTGAAAATCTCAGGGCTTTCCGGTGTCGGCTAAGTTATTCGCTTTCCTTCGTATCATATATGGGCAGGAAATGTTGAGATGGAGCTAGTTGTAAGGGTTTGATGGAGGTATCTCGGTGGAATTAGAGTTGGGTGCGGGGCTTCGAGGGTTGATATAGCAATACGCGGCTTCCAAGAGGGTAATATAGATTGCGCGATGGAGAAGGCTGCCGGATCAGTAAGGACAGGGCAGTGCAAGGTGTGACAGAAACCGATATTTAATAATCAGAATTCGGTTTCCTCGTTCTGGGAGACTAAGGTCACACGTTGGTACCGTATTGCAGTGGCACAGCGAGAGGAGAAGGAGAGGGAGAGGGGAGACGGGAATCTCAAAGGAAAAAAGGGTTGGAAGAAAGCAGGAAATGGAAGCTCGGTATTATACGGTACAAGTACCGGTAGGCTAAAGGAGAGCTAAGAACGTACTGTACCGTTCCTGGTTGAAGATGAGGGCTGATAGGCTGCGTCTCACTTGGCAAAAGTTAAAGCGTGGGGCGGTATACCCTAGGAAATAGTAAGGGTGAGCCTTGATACTCGATACGGCAATCCTTTGTCTTTTGAGAGGAATGAGCTTATCAAACCGGGGTAGTAAAGGTTTCTTCTCTGGACCAATTTTACAGACGGAGGTGGGGGGGCGCTTTAAAATCGCAACCAGTAGAGACAAGGTGGTGGTGGGATGCGGCCAGAGTGGGAGAGGCTGCGATTACCAATACGACAGACTACCGGTAGACTTTTTCCAGATTTGGGATGATTGTACCACTTTTCAATACTTTGGCAACTTTACATAAGCTTCGTGCGCGAATACCGTAGCTAGCCCAAAGGCTTGACTATTTCTGAGTCACTCGTCTCCAACATGTGAGTTATTCCCTGCGTTTAATGGATTGGACCAGTGCCGTATTCGGGGTGTCAGCATGTTCACCATCAGATAAGTCTCGAAACAAGCAGTGATTGGGGGTGGTCTCTGGGTTCTGAGAAAGGCCTTGTTTCCTGTAAACATTTGGGAGAACCTCTGTTCTTCTATGAGGCGTGCCGCATCGCCAGAAAGAAGCTCTGAATTCATGCTAACCAACCCAACCAGCTTGTGAACTGAACATTGACCTCGGAATTCCAGGGACGGGCTGTAGACACCAGCACCGCATAAAGATTGACGCTGACACCTGCCTCTGTTCGTAGAGGTTAAAGCAAACCCCAATGTGTCAGACCATCAATGCTGCCTCATTTCTTTTGCACTTTCCCTGCGCTTGCCTGAAGAAAAGGGAACAAAAAAGGGGGGAGGGGGGAGGGGGGAGCATTCCCCTGATTATTAACTGGGGCCACTTCCTCTGCGTATGACACAATATCGGTGCCGTAGGGCCCCAGTCGTGAATCGTGATAAGCTTTTGCTCCAGCGTATGCGGCAGTTATTTAGCTTGATTATCAAGCAACTCTTGGCATCTTTGCCTATTTTTCCCAATATTGTGGGGAATTCTGTCTGCTGTGCTGTTTAGGGATCTACCGGTATATTGACTAGCCAAACGAGAGGCTGAAAGCAGAAAGAAATAGTTCACGAGATAGCTGCCAAAAGAGAAAATGTGAGTATATCAATGTCTGATGAGTCATGGACGTATATTTGGGCAACCTTTAGAACCCTTGTCATGGCTTGAACGGTAATAGCCTGTGAATATAGTACTTATATTGTTCTCTTATTATAGGATGAATAAACGCTACAATCATTTTGCCCATACGATTTTTCAATTGTCCCTGGTAGATTTGAGAATAAAATAGTGTTATAAGCACTTACTTTTTGATAAAGTTCAGTGCCCCCCATCCGCACCCGATAATGGATCTCATATTTGGAGAGCAGGTTCTCTAAATACGGTAAGTTCTACCTTTCCACTGGCATACCGGTAGTAGTTACCAAACTCTAGTATATGGACACAGGATCGCAACAATCTCTCCTCTAAGAAACACAAGCCTTGCGCTCATAAGATAATAACGACAACCTAAACCATGGACTTTCGATTGAGTAATCCTAATTATGCAAATTTTCTGCTATTTTTTTTTTACCTGGTCGTTTCGGACATATGATATAAACTATTATTCCTTGAGTAGCGTGAAACTGTACATTGTAAATTCGGTACTAGGCCCCAAACTAAAAGTAGCGACCAAATAGCTTTTGTTGGTATGATAGCAAAATTGGACTTCTCAGGCCATAACCGACCCGGAGTGGCCGAATTCTCAGCGGATCATGAAATCCAATTCGTTCCACATCCGACTTAGCCTACCTAGCCCGCAATTTTACCGCCCTACAGTACGAGTACAGTTTCTAGAACAGAGGGGAGTCTAAGTGCCAGACTCAACAACTTGATCTTCATGGTGCAATGCTTTGTGATCGGGGCACGAGGAGGAGATACTGGCCGTTTGCTCAGAAGAGCTCACCAAAAATTGCAATGGGCCGTACGATAATAGGTATGGCATAAGTGTCTTTTCCGTACGGGCTGCGCGATATCATATGGATTCACAGAATAACTTAGGCTCTTCCGGTTCGCGGCGCAGCACTGGGAAAACTGATGGTATCAAACCCTTTGAACCTTTACTAATCGCTGTTACAAGCTTTTTGCAAATTTCCTGCTCGAGCACCGGTATGCTACGGCACAATTTCCGATAGACATAAGAGCAGATGAGACCTAGGGCATAACTCGCCGTATTTGCTAGAGCTTCTTGGGACATCTTGCATTAGGGTTTGGTAGAATAGCAAGGTTACGAACCTTCCAAGTTTCCACGCACTAACATACCGATGCCTGTAGAGCACCGTCCTCAAAGTCTTCGATGAAAGAGAGACGCTGCTGCAGAGTCTTGGTGGCAATGAGAGTACTGGGCTTAACGCCAAATACATGTAGCCCAAGCTATAGCGGGGACAAGCTGACCCGTCAACCTGGGGTCTGGCGGTGGCCCCTCCACATACTCAGGCTTATGGTGTAAGATATGAATGAAACCGCAATATTGCTTCGATCCGGGAAAGAGCTATGAAATTTAGACCTTGCATACCAGGCAATATCTCACGCTATCGTGGTACTTCCGTTGCCGCGACCTTGGAACAGCACCTCTCTTTCGACGAAGACTTTTCAAACGGCAGGGTGCTAGACACTTTTTAAAGTCTCCAGAATGGGAAAATCAATAAATGATTCACTTATTGTAAAATTCATGGCTCCACAGCACTAGATTTTGCGGGAACTATCGTAACCTGGGCCACGGACATAACTTATATTCTGGAGCCTTTGAAAAGGTGTCGGGTCCTTTCCCCCCTAGGGTACCCCCCCCCCCCCCCGCCATCCCGCGGTCCCCGCCAGGCCGGCGGTAGCTTGGCGCTTGATGCGGCCACAGGGGCACAGACCGCCTCTCTCTGTCGTTGTTTATGCGTCATGTTCAACCCCACACTTTTCCAACGGTGGGGAAGTCTTGGACGAGAGCACCGCTCAGCAATACGCGTCCAATTGTATCCCAATGCGGCTAACCACCAGTTAGTTTGGCCTTCTTGGCATACTAACCGCGGCAATCGGCGGTTTATCATAGGGGGCAAATACGATTGAAATACCTGGGATGCAAAATTTGGTTGCATCCACCTAAACTTTAAATCTCTTAGCTCACCCAAAAGTTATTAAATTTAAAATCTCTTTACTATACGTATATCCCCTAAATCTCCAAGTTATCATCTATCAAAAATTAGAGAGAAAAACAAAATAAACGCAGTTTGAAGTGGGGTATTTCCCCGATTGGAAGTGCTTCGGCTAAGGGCCTCCCCCACCATACCGTTACTTGCCCCAGATAACGGGGAGCATATTGGAATTGGCGGCCTGATAAGCACAGATTTTTTACAGTATACTCCTTCAAGCCCTATTTTCGTGTGCTCATGGCCTGGGGTGGGACTCCTACTATTACTATCATATCATATCATGCCGGTTCTGTTCCGCTGTCATGTTATCATTGCATATTTCACCGCGCTCTTCCAGATGTCAGATCGGGCAGTCTACGCATCGCTATCTGATCGGGGCGCCTTGTGAAGCCAGGCCATTTCGTATAGGATCTTAACGTTGGTCAAGACCTCAAGACCTTGTTCAAGTGCCCAAGTGCCGCGCTCATTTCGATCAACTGACATCGGGTTGAAGAATTTGAGGAAAAAAACTGATACCACGCCATAAAAAGCTAGCGCGGTAGTACGTGATTGTAGATACTGGCCCGAATCCCCCAATCATGTGCCGAGTTTGGTTAAGCGCAAGATCCTAATGATCAAGCTTCTGCACTGGTCATCAAGGAAGTGTTTGGTATGGAATTGCTTACTCGTATGATACGGACAGTAGCCCAAGCTCAGTTGGGTGCGGGGTAGTCTAGAGCATGCATATTTGCACTGCATCTAGCCTTCTCCAAAGCACAGCACGGTGCGCCCACAACTAGAATTAGCAACCTGAAATGAAATATTCTCCGTCTATAGAGGTGCTTTTTTCCGAACCTCAATCTAACGTTCTGGTTTGAAGCCATGATCACCTACTAACACTTGGTTTGCGTGCTTAGAAGACATTGCGAGATAATGCTTTACAAAAATGATGCAATATCGACATATACAAAATTGTGCAACACGCGCCTACAAGAGCTCTCCCGGTTTGGTAAGAGCTGTCTAGAAACCCACAGGATAGCCACTAATTCTATCTTGCTGAAGCCTACATGTCAAGGCGGGGATGCTTCATAACTTTCTCTAGTGTTGCGTGTTAGGTTGGTATCATATTTCAGGATATTAGTATAGAAAGACAGAGACTGACAGATCTTCCAATTCCTCATCTATAATTTCCATTAACACGGAATGGAGGTAATGGGCATTATATGCACCCCCCGTGAAGTATACTAATAGTTCAGGTGGCACTCAAAGGAAACCTGTTGTGACTGCAGTTTGCTCGAAGGTGAAGATTTTGTTTGCAGCGGAAGATTGTTGATCGAGTTCACTATCTAACTAAGAGAAACATGAACACTGTACGCATATATATCCCGCCCTAGTGGCGTATGGTATTACGCAGAATGCTGGCCTCCATGCACACACTTGTGTCCACAATAGTGAATAGGAAGGTGACTTTGAACTGCAGTTTCTTAACACAGCTGGTTGTTGCAAGATCGAGTGATATTGTGTGATGCCCAACCTGTGCTAGTCTTCTAGTTAAAGCCTGCGAAGGAAAAAAACGGCGGTATAAAACACTCTTGATCTGCCTGGACCCCCTCTAAGGGAAGTTCGTGTCTTTTCATCTTGTGAATCCTCATTGGGCTAGGTAGATCCCTCAAAGCCAAGCACTGCAGGCCGCCTCAAAGGGCATCAACCAAGATTCAATTCCTTTGGCCATCCAGAGCGTTTCATCCATATCAACCATAGCATCACTTCTCTTCTCATCTCATCTTTAACCGAGCAATGGTATCAAATCACCCTCAGTGTTTGGGCTTTTCCCGTTCTTATCATGTGCATAAGGGTGCTCGATTAGCGTGGTCTAGATCTCTGCTCGAACAGCGGATTGGGCTGCAAGCCAAGAAATGCTGGCATCTCCTGTTTCCCCAGACGTTTTGACCACTCAGGTCAAAGGAGAAATCGAAAGGATTACCTTCGGCCCGATTGGTCTCGGGTCACATTGAAGGCCTAGGGGGGGCAGCGGCGGGGTACTTGTACACTGCCTCGGTGGAAGGGAAATCCCCGATTGTGCTGTTTGGGCTGCCTCCCCGACAGCTCACAGTATGCGCTCCCCAGAGATTTCGGCTTCATACAGCATTCTGCCGATGTTCCTTCCCCTCGCTTCTGCGCCCTTGACTCAGGCCACACTTATTGGTTTGATAAGAAGAAAGGCCCCCAAGGACCGGTCCGAGCCCCGGAACGCAAGAATATTTCGAGGCGAGGAAATCTAATTATGAGATAAGCCCGGGCTCACGTCCTACTGTAGATCTCCACACTTGATCCCCCGTTTGATTCAATCGAGGCCGGACGAGCATGTACGCCACCAGCCGGAGAGGGGTGGGTTGGGTTGAGCATGTTCACGCGCTGGATGAAAAAAGCACTGATTTCTCAGCTTCTCACGATTCTCAAAACTTGGTAGCAACACCTCTCGTGAAACGCTTGAAGGCGAAGGCGTGAGGGGAAAATTTTTCCATTGGCATACTGAAGACGTGCTGTTTTGGCGTTGGATACGAGTAAACCATTCCTTTCTCTTGCCGCCCGTTTTCCTTTTTCTTTTTCTCTTTTATCATCAATGATTTGGCTTACTGTGCAGTCGCCGGTAATTGTTATGGCCTTCAGGTAGAATATGGTAGTCGTTGACGTTGTGGTGGCAGCATTGGTCAACTTGGGAGATGATATCGCATTCCTTTTTTGCATTTGCCGCAGGCTCAGTGGTTGCAACTACGCTCCTAACCCTAATTTTGTGTGCTGGCAACACAACATCAACAGATCACGATTTTCACTCCAATCGTTCAGACAACCTTGGGAGGGAGCGAGCTGCCAATTGGCCTGTTCAAAATAAAATAAAACCAGCTCTAACCAAAACAATCTGACCACACACCTAATTAGGCAGGTATAGGACGAAAGAGGAAATCACCAAAATCCAAGAAACCTGTTTCTGACATTGCGCAGAAAAGCAGGTTGCCAGACAAAGTTGCAGCTCACAGTCAAAAAAGTAAGGGGCAAAAATGGCAGCTACTCCTAAGTTCGCTCACAGTGAATCACACGTCAGCATTCGAACAGCTCCTTGATCCAAGTTATGGGGCCCAATGGTTAATGGTACCACCTTCGGGGGTACTCGAGCATTGGATTATTTTATTCGGGCCTGGGACAGTGGTCCTGCATTCGGATAAGAATTTACGATTGGCGAACGTCTCATTCAATGTTCAGACTGCGGGTAGGGGATGCTGGAGCTCCGAACCTCGAGCCTTTTTTGATTGGAGGAACCTGCATACACTATGTGTATTATTTAACACAGGTATTATTAACTCATTCAGTCGAAACAAAACGGCTAAATTACATTAAATAAAAAACACTTCGCAAGGAAGCAGGAAAGGTGTTTCGGGTACTACATATTATTTGAACGGAAATAATTTTCCCTCTTATCTTCGATCATTCACAGTGCCCTAGGCTCAACTCCAGGGGTTATGATCTAAAACTGGGCTGGTATCGTCGCTTAGTCTCGATAGAAGCATTAGTCTGCATTTCCGGTTTTTTCGATGCCTTTGAGCGGTTTGTTCTCGTTGGCTGATCTGGAGCAGTTGCTGTTATGAATTCCCACTCGAACGCCAAAGGTGTGGTGGGGGAGCAGAAACCCGGACCTCCAAAGCAGTAACAACGCAGACTATTCTGACTACTCAGCAAAATTCCGGGACAACTATTTGCGGGTTATTGCGAGAGCCCGTTTTTTCTTTTTCCAATCTGCTTAAGGTCTTTTCCCATAACCTTTCTCAGCTCACACCAGGTCTCGATCACTACCCTGTTTTTCCGGGTCGTGCTCATGTATTCTAGTCTTCTGCACGTTTCCCTAGTTTTCGTCCCTCAATTGGCTTCACATGTTTTACGAATATCAAACCACTAGTTGCAGGCTGCATAGAGGCGGTGACGGAAGGCTGCGCGGCTGTCTCGATAAGCCGCCAATAGCTGTGAAACGTGTGGATCTGTGGAGTGGCAGTATCAGAGTATAGAGGGGTTAAAAGGAATATTTTCCTCGTCCTCCTCCTCGTCCTCCTCCTCCTCCTCCAATCCGTAAGACTTTTTAAACCTTTACCGTGCTACTCCTCCTTTCATTTATAGCAATCTGTATGAGGGAGTTACACCACCCCTATTAACACAAGTTCCAGGTTTTAGGTGACCACAAGTTCTGTTATATTTCGGATTCCCCATCTTACTTTCTAAAAACTCTACTCCCCTCTGTCATCTCGTGATTCTAGCCCACCTCATCTAAATTTGTTTCGAGCCCATTTTCCTTGCGTATGATTTCATACACTCTGTGATGTTTACTACTCTTCATTACAAGCCTTTGCAGGACCAGAGGCGGGATGCATCTATGCTGGATATGCACCCAGTAGATCCGGAAACTGTAAGTTTGCCTCTTGCTCTTTCATTTCCTTAAGTTAGAACTGCTCGAATCGAGCGTTTTCAAAACGGCCAATCACTGACGCGCCATGATAGGAGGCGGATATTTCATTACAAGCGATGGTACCAGGTCTATATGGACGCTGGGATAAGAGTGAAATGTTCTCACTGTCTCGGCCACTATGGAGTCCGCTCAGTAGGGCTGGGGCTCGTGCCGGCCGCTCAGTAGAGCTTCCGAAAGAAGCAGACCCCAAAGACTCAATATTCCACTCGACAGAAACTATTTCGGACCCAACAAAAGTGCCCGCCCCTATCAATGATGTTTCGGGAACCGGCATCCCCCGCAGCATCCTGTCGCATCCAGGGTTCAGAGGTATTCGGGAGAGAACTACAATATCTCCCGGAGGTGTAGCAGAAGTAGTATCTTCGGCTTACCAATACCAAACCAAGCCGGTTTCTGCTGACCCATTCCCATTATTGAAGCAGGCAATTTCGATCCGTTCTGCTCTTGGGAACGGACCGGAATTGAGCTCCGGAGGGAAGGCGCAGTACGGTCCGACTTCAGATCATTCCATGCCCCCAAAGCTGTCTACCAGGCCTTCATTAACCTCCTCAAAGGGACCGCAAGTGGCCCTAACACAACGGTACATTCCAACTAGACATTACCCTTCTCAGGCTTGGAACTCCTCGGGGTCTACAAAGCAGCATGATGGGATTGACCTGGACCCCCTGTACCATACCACAATTAACAAGTACTTTGAATGCCTTCAAACCTCACCGCCAAAGCTCAAGAACGACTTCATTGTCGGAAACCGTAGTTCTACCACCATATCGCATGGATTCTCCCCATTCCTAGCCAATAAACCATGGGTTTTCACTCTGTTCGGTAGGGCCTCAGCTTTTCACACATTTTCTTCATTGAAAGCCGAGATTTCGGCTCCTCTTGGCGGCCCTGCCATTGAGGCATTTATCCATCCCCGTCACCGTACCTATTTCCACCAGTTCTTAAGGATGTCGGTGTTGAAGAGGACTGAAGGCTCTGCTAAAGCCGAAGAGATCGCATGTGAGGTTGTAAAAGGTATAAGGGCTTCTCCCACATCAATGGCATCGAATGCTTATCCAAGACATTCATTAGACGGTGTGGCACTGGAAGGAGACGACAGTGAGCACAAGACCGTGGATCTCGAGCAAAATGTTCAGCTTGATATGCCTAACCGACCCATTTCCGCTCATTGCCGAAAGGGGTCCGCTGTTGCTACTAGCATAATGGAAGAATCAGACACCACCGAATTAATTAAAGTGTTGACCTCGACTTTTCACGAGAACGACAATCGTGTAACTGAACTTGACCCAGATACTGAGTGCGATGTCGCTGAGATAGTGAGTAACCATAATAGGATATCTGGAGTCAATTAACATCGTGACTAATTTTCTCTGGTATATTTTTAGACATCACCAAATCACCGCAGGACCAATTCGCTCCGATATACCGTTCGCCAGAGGGCTTCATTATTCAAGTCAACTTCAATAAAAAGTGATTTCACATTCGTCGTTGAAGTAACCGCAAGCCCGCCAGTGAAACGCAAGCACAACTCTAAGGAGGACAATACGGAAGAGGCATCACGCAAACGAACCAGGGATAACTCAGCAGAATCCAGCGTTGCTAGCACAACGAACTCTATCGCATCGAGACTTAGCATCCTCATCAACAACGCGGAACAAAGGCAAGCTAAATTGAACTCTCCAGGACGAGAATTGATTCTATCTCCTATCAATACGCAATGTGTCCCAGTCACCGAACGCCTGATTACCGAACCACTCTTGTCAGACTCAATCCCAGATTCCCCAGCTACGCCTACGTCTTTCACTGAATCTACCGCCCGGTCATCTACACATTCACTGAGCTCTGCTGGTACAAGTCTCACGATCCCATACTCCCAGGCTTCGCCATCAGCCTCTCGCAAACTGCTCGTCGAAAAGGCTTGGGAAGAGGAAGAACAATCACGAGGTCGAAGGGCCCAGAACGAGAACAGGTTTCTCTGCGCCCCCGGCTCCAGCCCGAGGCGAAGTCGCTCCACCGGTGCCATCGATTCAGAACGCCCAACCGAATACTCCGTTGAGCGAACCCGCCGAAGGAGCCTGAGCACGTATTCAATGTTGACAAAGTGCGCACCAATGCTCCAACAACCCACTGTCATCTCTACTCTCGAGTCGCAGAACCTCGAAATTGAAGAAACCCCCAGTTCCTCGGGATCGTCTAGCTTCGTTGAGCTAGCAAAGCTCGAAGATCCACCCATTTCTTCCTCACCAGCACCCCAAGCCACTCTCTCAGTCCCGGAGATCAAGCCAGAAGATACAAAGGACTCGGCACAAAAGAAGGGCTTCAGAAGAATCTCTTACCTCGGCCAATCAAAATCGCACAAATCCTTCACTGCAAAGATCTCAGAGCCATCAAGCACCGCAGCAGTATCAGAAACAGAAGACGCCGCTAACAAGAAGAAGAAATTCCAAAAATTGAAAAATAGAGTTAAGGGAATTACCAAAAAAGTCAGCGACGCTATAAAGAAGGAGAAGTACTAAAAGGAAGCAAAAGTTTTCATCTCAATATGCATTTTTTGGAGTGTTTTTATTTTTTTGCCATTACACAACGGGTAGATTAAAAAATTGTTTAAAGGAGTCCATTTCTTTTCTCTCGTCATTACCATTTCCATGTTTCGGCGTTTTCCCTTTATTTTTCTCTCCCACGATACTCTTTCAATTACTGACGGGCTGCGCATTTGCATACGATATTGGGACGGCGTTGTTCTTCTCCCCTTTTGTTTCTTCCTCTCTTTCTTTCCATTTCTTCCTTTCCCTCCACCTCACTATTCTCTTATCCGGCATGACAGGAAAGTGAAAAAAGAAAAAGAAAAGAAAAAACCAACATTTTTGCATTATTAAAAACTTCAGCATAAAACGGATAAGGGCATTATTTCCTTTCTTCTTCCTTCTTCTCTTTGTTTCTTTTTCCTTTCCCCCCACTTTTCCCAGGACGTTCTTCACTCCACTCCACTCCACTCCATCATCGTTCGTCATCTAAATTGCATTCCTGAGGTCGGCATTGGTTCATTCCCTTTCATTATATCATATCACATTAAATGGCTAGGAGTTTGCATATATATTCGTTATAACTTATTCACTCACCATCATCATCATAGCACAACATGACAATTGCATGAGAATTATATTACCCTCACTCTCATTGTTTTGAAAAAACGAATGAAGTAAGGATAAAGAAACCCACTGTGATATTATGAAACTGCCAGTTCAAATCCCCGTGAACGTTGGCCCCTCCGGCAACGTAACTACGTGCCCACCAACTCACTTAGCGGTGAGGCGGGCCCGGAGTGAAGCTGCGGGGTATAACCCAACCAATCGGATCCATCTGATAAAAACAGGAAGAAGGGAGAAAAAAAAAGGAAAGAAAAAAAAGGTACATAATAATATTATTATTATTGCAGTGCATTACGCTGCTTTAACCTTAACTTTATCTCTCTTGGTTCTTTCCTCCTTGTTTCCTGTGCTGCGCTCGAGTAAAGCACTCGTATCGTCGGGAGCCCCGGCTGTAAGACACAGAGTTATTTACCGGCATGCGAGTTGGTGGGGCATGCGGGTGGACTTGGTCCACCCCACTTGAGAATGGGGGGGGTCGGCATCAAGGTGGCGGGCGAGGGTGGCGAGGGAGGGAGGGAGGGCGGGCGGGATTTCGGTTTATCGATAGGAGGGTGGTACAGCACAATGCAGTGCAGTACCGGAGGTGGTGGGGTGGGGTGAATGTGCCCCTCGGGTGTCGGATGAGTGATTCGAGTGAGGGGTTGTGATTGTAGGGTGGGTGTGTGCGCGACGGATTAAAAAGGTGTCTTGAGAAGTGGCTGGTAATATGGGAGAATGGAGATACTTTGTATATATACTCGGGCAAGAGCCGGGAGAGATAGACTAGTTTGTGAGGCGGGTTGGTCTAGTGCGAGTACCGCTCGGTAATGTTGTGGTCGGTAATGGGGGGAAGGGGGTCAATTAGGTTCGTTTCTTATCATAGGAGTTTAATGAGTAGGGAGGGTGCTATACTATCAGTCTGTTTGATACCATCCTTATTTATTTATTCTTTTGATCACCGGTGGGGGTTTTTTTGGCGAGCGCCTCCGCTTGTATTCTAACGATTATAGCTACGATGCTTGCACTATCGCTAGGACACTTCCGCACAGGTTTGAATGTTAGCGGTAGTGAATGTGTGAGCAGGGCTTCAATCGCGATGGCGAGCTTAATATATTATACAGTCGGAAGCCGGAAAAATTGGAAGTTCGCCGGGATGAGCATCGGAAAACCCGGAGGGGGAGGAGGGGGAGGGTATACTCTCGAACATATCCCGCGCTCATCATCTCCGCCTCACGTCCGGTCGGGTATAATACAACGCTAGACATAAACCCTTCTGCTCACCTCGTGAGAGAACCTACAAACTCACTATGATACTTCCACTACAAGCGCCCGTGGAGAATACAACTTCATCGACCGAGACCTATAATTAAGGAGCTAAACTTCAAGCCAAAACGATAGGGTTGATAATTACCCCCCCCATCCAGGAACAAGGATCCAAAACATCGAACCAAAAAAAAAAAAAAAAAAAAGGTATCATGGACCAACTCAACTAGCCATCCTTCCCAAATCTCGACGGGCTGGTACTGTACTCTTACCTCCCATGAGGGCCAATTCGCCACGCGGAGGCTCGAGTAGAGTTGAGTGGAGTTGAGTTGAGTTGGCCGTTAGGAAGGAAGGAAAGTCGAGTCGACCCACGGAAGCCACAATTGTATTCCGGCCCAGCCTTGCGCACGTGGTGACGTTGATGTTTATATTACAGGAACACCGGTACACGCCGGGCCTTACGAGATCGGTGCTGGCGATATCGATGGGGGATGGAAAAGTTTCGTGGCGATTTCTAGGTGGTAGGTTATTAACACTTATGATGGGGTGAAACTGGAGTTTCAGAGATGTCTTTCTTTCTTTCCCTCACCGAAAGTCGAGGGAGCGGTTCTAAGCGTCATAATCAATAGCATTGTGGTTGGGTGGGTAGGTGGGGTAGTCATGCAGTATCACTCGATTGGTTTTGTGCTCGAGAGCCGGCAGCGGAAAAGTAGACCTTCAATTGTAGGGATGGATTACTCCGCTCTGTTCCTGATGTCATATCTTCCGTGCTTCTTTGGGGAGGGATAGCGAGGAAGCTGGGGGGGGGGGGGACGAAAGAAAAAAAAAGGGAAAAAGAGGAGGGAAAAAACCGCTTCTGCGGAGTTACCAACTGCGGTGCAATGCAACCTTGAGGTACTTGTATTATACCCATGGGCCCTCTCGCCATCAGGATGTCCCGAGCCTGCACCTATACCCAAACCATCTAAAATCATTACCGATACCACACGATACATTATGCCACTCCACCCTTTTCTCCGTATTCACCCGAGCCCTGGTAAGTAACCACACAATACAGAAATTTTTTGAATCCACGTCTAAGGACCCCCCGCATAGAACAACTCGACCAACCCCTCCAATAATGAAAAGAATAAAATAAGGTTTCAGCCTCTCCCTCCCAAAGATCGATAAAGTTAAAAATAAAGGGAGACAAAAGAGTTCAGCAACCGGGATTCCCACATGGTCACCCACTGTAGTACTAACCGGTCGATACGATGCTTATTTACCGCAGAGCGGACGGGATGCGAAGTTTTCATCGTTCTGTGGCCGAACACATTTGTATGAGTTGGTGCCAGGTATTTAACGGGATTGCTAAGAATTACTGAGAAACGACGGATTCACCTTGACGTAGAGTTTTTTTTTTTGGAGTTGTTGGCAATCGTTTAGACATGAGTTTAGGTGCCTTCTGGAGAACTACTTCTCGAGCTCCAGATGGGGTAATTGTTATTTATGGTTTTCCTCGAGAGAACTTGTAATTTGAAACCTTGCTGAGTATAATACTATGAGATGTGTTGTAAACAAAGAGTCATCCGCCCCCGTGTGAATCTGTCTAGAGTAGTTTTATTTTATCCTTCCCTTAATCAGCACTTCCGATCTAAAGAAGAATGAAATTTAAAAGGGGGCTCCTTAAAATGGCTGTGAGCGAATGACAGGGCGCTCAACATACCACCAGTCGTCACGTTAAGTATGATATACTATACTTTGCGCTTCTGGCCTGGGATCCAAAATCTCAAACTCCCCTCAAAATTTCCTTTGCGATCTATCCTTTAGCCACTCATAGACAGGCCTAGCTGATAGCTTAAGACCCCTAAAAACCCCGAGAGCAGAGAGGAGCAAGTATTGAGACTCTCTTCCTCCTCTCTGGCACCATATCCCTCCACAGTGATATCGCACTCCGCAGCTTTAAATTTCTACCCCACACACACTCATATCCTGCATCTCCCTTCTCCATAAACATACTACTATAATATTATGTACTAACCCCCGATGTCAGTAACTCCTTCCCCTAACAACATACTATACACATACCTTTCCCTCTAGTTATCAGATAGGCATATTAAACTCCCAACCTTCCTATTAGTATTTTTTTTATTTTTTATGGCCGGTCCCTTCATAAGGTAACATTAGTAGGAGAAAAGAAAAGAATAAAAAGGGTATTAAAATTTAGGGCCTGTTCAGCATATACAATACAATGCCAACCCTAATTATAGGACCCTTACATTCATTTACAGTCATATTTATTCCAGCTAGGGTCAGCTTTAGCCACACCTACAAGTTCAAAGCAAAACTAATTAAATATTTGTGGTCTTCTTTTCTCTTTCCTCTTCCTAAACCATACCTGGTAGTATTGAAAAATACGCAATAGGAATAATAATTTGAAGACGTAAAAAAAAACATGGCATTCTTTTCGCCATATCAAACATCCCCCTCCATATCAACATTTCATAGAGAAATTTATACTATAAAAACCACTTTTACAGCATAAAAGTGACATGTCAAACAAGCCCTCAACTACGAAATATAAGCTACCCACAATAGCTAGCCAAACCGGACGTTTAAAACCGGCCCAGAGGAGCATCGGGTTTAAGTCCAGCTCATTCCTCCCACTGCTAAGATCGTCATTAATAAGCTAATTTGGGCAGTGGGTAAGGATCACGCGATCATTTCAAGTGCGATAGAGTATCCCTTCGGGGAGAAATATCGCAGCGCCGGCGCAAATACGGCAGTGTTCATCGGCCAAACACAGCAAAATCGTTACATACTTGTAAAAGGACAGCAAATAAGGCGGGGGCAAACAAGCCTCCAGTCCGAAACCCACTGGACTAATAAATCATCTGACCATTCTAGGAAAGTTAAACCGTATCCGTAATGCGCATTTTCTCCCTAAGAACCGCAGAGTGTAGGGAATCCAAGTGTCGATACATAATTAGTTGTTTGTTGGTGTGTTTGTTTGCCCTCTCGAAAGTTACCCCCACTGGTAATTTCAGCTCAATAGAGAAGTTCTATAAAGGTATTGAAGCACGGTATATGGCGCGCCGACATGTACTGTATAATGCCCTATCGTCCGCAGTACTTTCCCCCTTATTTAAAGAACCTCTCCTCGTAAGAAAAACATAAGATACTGCACTGGAAGCCTTCATGAACAGCAAAAGCGTTTGCTTTGATTTGTCAGCATTTTAACGCGGTATCAATGATCTTGGGAACTCTTTTCCATTAACTTTGCTTTTGCTTGGTCCCTTGCAGAAGGAGATGGACTGGTACCGAAGAGGGATAGAGAAGGGAAAGGTGTGGATTATCTTCAAGCCAGATTCGGTTATTTGTGACAAGGTGTTGGGCAAGCCGTCGCCACGTTGTCAAGGTGGCTCGGATTCTTTGGGGAAAAAAAGAGGGAAAGAAAGAGAGTACCGTACTCAAGCAGTAACACCGGCAAAGGCACTGGTTGTACCGATAATATATTGATACAAGAAAATCGGAAATAGGAAATGTATCTGGGCGATTGGAAGTCTTCTAAAGCTTCTTAGCCACGATATGGGTACAGTCGTGTAACAAAAGTCCTGGCGCCCAGGTTAAATTTTATGGGGCAACTTGCTTCATCTCAACCACCACTGATGGTGCTCAAAGCAGAAATGCAATCACAAGAAACATAACCTTCTAATTCTATTCTTCACCTCTAATTGAGGTTGAGGAGGACATACAAAGTGGCAAATTTGAGGCATTCCTGTCTCATCACCCAGTCTGAGGGTGCCAAGACTTTTATTACACGACTGCACAATGGTTGATGCAGAAGTATTTATTGCGTGAGCTCGACCAGCTATTTTCTTTTTCATAATGGAACAGGGCTGGGTTTTCTAGCATATGAACTTATAGTCTCTCTGCTTACTAACGGACCTCGGGCCAACACACTCGCAGCCGCCAGAAAAACATTCCCCCCAACACACCGATTTCCTCAGAGCTCTCCCATAATCCTCCGAAATCCCACACCTCAGCCCTCCTTAATAAAATAAACACACACCATCGATTAGTGTGGCAACTAAACCCTCTTCCTCACTCTCCCCTTCAACCCCATCTTTTCTCTTTACAGCTCCCTTACTTTCGCTACTTTAACAAAGGGTAGTTGAACGGCAAAACCCCCTGCCCCTCCTCACAACCCAACTAGCTCACCAGTTTGATCCAAAAAGCAGTAAACAGCCATGTCTTTCCTCGGCGGTGCTGAGTGCTCAACTGGGCGCAATCCTCTTGCTCAGTTCACCAAACATGTCAGCAAAGACAAGAGCCTCGAGAGGGATCGCTTGGGTAACCTCCCTGTGGGGCCTGAAGTTGGTGGCCTGCGAACAGTGGGAGGCGAGATGGCGGGCGCAGACAAACAGGTCAGTATTCATTACTAGAAATTTAATTATCTTAGCCCAAAAGAATTTGGCTAATGATGACTACAGATGATGGATGAATTCTACAGCCAACAATCTGGAGCATCCCCCTTCGCTTTCGAATCAATGCGGCGAGAGCTCTCAGATCTTCAACATGGACCAGCGCCCATGGCAGGCCAACCGTGGGCTTCCGAATTTGGGCCTCAGCAAGCCATGAATCCTCAGGAACAAGCTATGATGGAGGCCGCGTTTGTCGCCAGAAACAAATCTAGCGAATTCAGCACAGCAGAATTCGCTCACTTCCAAAATTCCTCTCCCTCTGGGGATATCCAGATGGCGTCACCAGCTCCGACTCAAGCAGCCTCAACCCCCTATTACCAACAATTTCGCGGATACAATAATTTCAACCAGGGATTGCCATTCCAAGTCCACCAGCCGATGATCCAGCAATTACAGATGCAGAATCAACAACAGGACCTGAAGGGGAAGGGGAAGCAGGTCGTGGAGTTATCGGATGAAAACTGGGAATCCCAGTTCAAAGAAATGGAGGCCATGAACAAGACCTTGGATGCGGACGATCAGGCAAATAAGGACATCGAGGCCGAGCTAAACTCTCAGCCAGAAACCATGTATGGTGATTTCCAGTCGGTATGGGAAGGGATTCAAGCCGAGACTGGCGGTGCTGCCTTGAATGGAGTTGACTGGCACAATGAGTACGACACATCAAATCCCTGGTCCGCCGACGCCTCGGCCACAAACTCTATGCCCAATCTAGGGGAATATCTCTTCGAGTTGGATAACCCATACCTGATGCATGAAGATCCATTCTCGGAAGGAAAAAGGCTTATGGAATCCGGTGGAAATCTTTCTTTAGCAGCACTCGCCTTTGAGGCAGCTGTTCAGAAGGATAAGAATCATGTTGAGGCCTGGACGGAGCTTGGAGGATGCCAGGCCGCAAACGAAAAGGAAACACCAGCCATCCGGGCCCTAGAGGCAGCGCTGAAACTTGACCAAAATAATCTCGGTGCGTTGATGGGTCTCGCGGTATCTTACACTAATGAGGGATACGATTCAACGGCATACTCCACATTGGAACGTTGGCTCGCAACCAAATATCCTCAAGTAACCGAGCAAGCGCCTCCTGCACCTGCTTCGACACTCGATCGGATGGCAATTCACGAGCGAGTTACGAACCTTTTCATCCAAGCGGCTCAACTCTCCCCAGAAGGGACAGCCATGGATTCGGACGTTCAGGTCGGTTTGGGTGTTCTCTTCTACGGCGCTGAGGAGTACGACAAAGCCGTCGACTGTTTTTCGGCAGCATTAACATCTACCTCGACCGGTTCTTCGTCACCCGAACACCTTCTATGGAACCGTCTCGGCGCAACACTCGCCAATAGTGGACGATCGGAAGAAGCCATCAATGCATATGAGCGAGCCTTAACCATAAATCCCAACTTTGTCCGTGCGAGGTACAATTTAGGGGTATCATGTATCAACATTGGATGTTACGAGCAAGCAGCAGAGCACCTCCTTGGTGCCCTCGCCATGCACAAAGTTGCAGAAGAGAAGGCAAGACAAGACTTCAGTGAAGTTGGACTCGATCCCGCTCGCATCGTACAGAACCAGAGCACCAATCTCTTCGATACCCTCCGGCGTGTGTTCAGTCAGATGGGTCGTAGGGACTTGGCAGAGCTGGTGACAAATGGCATGGATATTGATGTTTTCAGGTTTGTCTCCTTTGCCCCTTCCTCCTTCCCACGGACAACACCCATTGACGCACGTTACAGGAAGGAATTCGAATTTTAGACAAGGGCCAGCAATCGAGAGATGCACACTTTTTGGTGATGGCGGAGGCGGATGGTTGCTTTTTTTTCATCTACTTTTTTTCTTTTTCTTCTACATTCTACATTGTTGTATACCTGCATGGTACGGAGAGTTTGCTGTTAGGGGAGATGGCTAGGTTTATAAATGTGGTCGGTGGTGTGGAGGCCATAACTAGTACGGCATAAGATTTGCTATTTTTTGGCGCAGAGTAAACCATAAATGAATACGCTCGAGTGAGCAGTCATGATTCATACGAAGCGAGTGAGGAAGTGTGATGTCAAAGCGCGGCTCTAATCTCGGGAGGACGATAGGCACTACAGTCTGAGGAATGGGGATGCCCTTTTTAAAGGGGTACGTACCGGAGGTGACTTTCAAAGTTAGTTGTTAGTGTTGGCCGCCAAGCCGAATTCGGTCCTCGAAGAAGGAAATAAAAAACAAAAAAAAGAGGAAATCTCATATTATCATACAAGTACCAGAGGGCAATCTTTCCTCCTTCACGCCTCCAAAACCTAATTTACGAGAGACCCGTTTCAAGTACCGATATCCATACCCTTCATATCATGGAAACCTTCAGAGAGAGAAAAAGCATGACCACGGAAAGCCCCTGTGTTTATCCAACAATGTCCCGTGCGGGACCTACCCCAGCAACCAAGTCTTGGCGTAACCCCACACGGCACCCTAGCACAACCTCCCTCACTCCCTTCCTCTCTCTTCCCCCTTTACTGCAGTCCCTTCCTCCCCTCACCGTGCCAGAAGGTACATAACTTGCACACATTCCAACCCACATAACACCTCATCTCATCCCATTCCAACCCACCCCTTCGTTCTTTTTCTTCTTTTCTTCTTTTTTCCCTTTTTCCTTCGCACCTCCGCTTCATCTCTGGCAGACAACAGCAGCAAACAAGAAAGTATTATCACACAACCAACATCTAGTCGCAATGGCACATGTAATGGAACACCCAGACACTACAAACCCAACGGCCTTTGACCCGTACTCAACAAATGATATCTTCCTCCTTACAAGCTTGACCTCGGGATCTTCCGCTATCATCACAGCAACTAGTCGTCTTGAGCATCTTCTCAAGTCGCATAAGATTCCGTTCAAGCCAGTGGATCTGGCCACGGATGCGCGTGCCCGCCGGATCTGGTCTAGCAAGGGGAATGGTCGCAGACTGCCTGGTGTAGCTAGAGACGGCGAGATCTTGGGTGTAAGTTGCCTTTTCAGATCTATCGACATGCTGTTTTCGAGTGAGAATGTTTGGGCTAACAAAGAGGGCGACATAGAACTTTGAAGAGCTGGAGGAGTGGAACGAGTATGGAGAGCTTAAACAGAGGCTTGGAATCAAGAAGACCAAGAAGAAGAAGAAGAAGACTGATGGCGAAAAGAAAGAGAAGGAAGAGAAGAGTGTTATGGACGGGAGCACAAGCGGGCCAGCTGCTATGGTTCAGTCGAAACCAAATTCTGAAGCTATGGTTATCCCCGACAGTAGTGCTGCAGGAAGTGGTGCAGCCGTTGCTGCTGCTGCTGCCGCGGTCGCGGCGGGCATGAAAAAGGGCAAGGGCCTGAAGAGTGCTGTCGAGGGAGTTGAGGGCAAGAGGGAGGCAGAGCCAGTCGTTGAAATCAAGGGCAATATCAACGTTGAGGTCGAGGCTACGGCTGGTGATGGCGAGCCCACAGGAAAGGGGAAGGAAGTTGCCAAGGAGATCGAGCCGGAGACACCTGTCCAGATAGTTGAGCCTGTTACCGAAGAAACTGTTTCTGAAGAAAAAGTTACTGAGCAGAAGGAAGAACTAAAGCCTGAGCCTACCATCGCCGAAGAGAAGATCCTCGAAAAAGAGGAGCCGAAGTTGGAACTTGAGGAAACTGTTGCAAAGGAAGAGTTAACGTCCGGATCTGTCATTAAAGAGAAGGCCATTGAGAAGGTTGGGCCAGAACTAGTGACTGAGGAAGTTGTTGAGAAAGCAGAACCCGGAGCCGAGACTATTTTAGGAGAGAAAGTTATCGCGAAAGAGGAACCGACAACCGAGACTGTTCCCGAAGAGAAATTTGTTGAAAACGACGAACCAAAGCCAGAGGTTGGGGAACCTGTCGAAACCGAAGAATCAAAGATACTCAAAGAACACACGGCTCAGCCTGAGGAGTCCGAACAAGCCCCCGTCGAGAAACATGAAACTATCAAGGAACCTAAGGAGAAGGTCCTTAAGAAAGAACCAACCATAGAGACCAGCCCCCAAGAAAACCCTACTGAGGCCAAAGAAGACGATGCGAAGGCTGAGCCTGAGGAGAAAGTCGGACCCAAGGAAGAGAATATTGAGGCTGAAGATGTCGCAGGGGAAACTGAGCTTAGGCCTGAGGCAGAGGTTGAGGAAACTAAAGAGGAAATGAAAGCCTCAGAGTCCAAGGTAGAGGGAGAGGAAACTAAAGAAAACGTGAAAGCCTCCGAGCCTGAGCCGGAGAAAGTAGCTGTCGAAGAAGCCAAGGATATTATGGTCCCTGAGCCTGCCAAGCCGAGCGTCGAGGAAGTCAAAGTGGAGAATGTCACTGTGGCTAGGGAGCCGAAGGTGGAGGAGGTCGAGGAGAAGGGGCCTACCAGGGCCGGGAGCTCAAAAGTGGAGGTCAAGGATATCAAGGGAGAGCAAAAGCCTGCTGAGGCCGCTAAGGAGAGAGCCCTTGAGCAGCCAAACCCTACAGAAGTCAAGGCCGAGAAACTTACCAAGGCCAGAGCCAAGACGGCAAAGTCCCCGACATCCAAAGAAGAACCAGCTTCCTTGAAGCCTGCCGCATCCGAACCAGTCAGAGCGACACCAACCCCTATCGAGGCGCCAAAGCCAACTGAAGCATCAAAGGTTGCCGAACCGGAAAGACCCAGATCTGAGCCCACCGACACACCTACCCCGGATTCCCCTCAGCCTAAGGAAAAGTCGGCGATAGCAGTAACTGAAGAAGCTCTTGAAAAGGGTAAGTCATCCCCACCCTCCTCACACAAACCGCAATCCAAAAGAACATCCCCTATAATGGACTCACTGAAGACATTACCCTTTCTTCAAGATACCAATTCTCCTACTCCTTCCCCCACGGTGCGATCCCAAGACTGAAAATTTTTACCAAACTGGGAAATGGATAAACCATGATTACACATAATAAAAGGAACCCCACTAATTTTTTGAAAACGGCTTCCCATGGTTGGGAACTTTTTCTCTGTTTTGCAAAATCATAAAGGCAACCCACGCAGGACCAGATTCAGGAAGGGACTTTTGCGAATTCTTAGGATCAAAATACATACTTATCGGACGACCAGAGGGAGGAGTTTGTACGTCGCCAAGAGGCAGAGTTATCGGAGTCAGTAAGATAGGTACGGATAATGGTACATTTGGGGGGGCTTTGGGGAGTGTAGGATAGTAATATGAGACGGAAGGGCTGAGGGAGGGGGGGGGGTGTAGGATAATAATTGGCGATATGGCGGCGGGAGCGGCGTACTGGATGGGATGGGATGGGGTGGAAAGGGAGGATGCACTATCTAGCGGCTGGTCCAGGTCTCTCCTTTCCCTTGTGTTATCTTTTTACTTGACGTACCTTTTGTTTCCCTCACTTTGCCTCATATCTTATTACCGTTTTTCAATTTTCGTTTTTTCTGTTCTCCGGTATCCTCTTTTCTCCTCTTTTCTTTCCTTGACCGCGGGCAAGCACCCGAGCTCGCAATACCATACCCAAATTTCTTTTGGTTTCTCAGCACAAGTAACCCATTCGGCGCGATTCAATTCCAACAATAATAAACCATACCTGCAGCACTCTGTACCGTACTGTACATGTACAATTTGTCTATTTTCATTTATTCATTTAATCCTTTCCTTCGCAGGAAACCCTCAGCCTTCAGAGTAACGTAGAGTAAAGTTAGTTACATGCCTGCCTACCTACCTTCCTCCAGCTGCAGTGTAACGTAATACAATACTCAACCTACACCCGTACTATACTATCGTGTCATACCGATTTTGGCGCATTTCCATACCATACCATACAATCCAATCCATCCATCCATCCAGGATGCAACAATGAAAAGGTAGGTAAAGAGACAGAAATATGACAGCATACAACTCGTTAGATAAGCAAGACAAGACACAAGACGGCTTGGTATAGTATAAGTCAAACTTGCCATGAAATAAAGAAGGGATATATAATAACGAAAAGAAGCCACGCTGTGCACAATGACAAGCAATAAAGTAAAAGAACAAAAGAGGAAAATTTTTTTATGTAAACCCAGCCAGTCGTCGAATGTTCAAGAGGTGAAAAGGTATAAAGCGAAGGAAACTAAAAAACCAAAACCAAACAGAAGATGGAATAAGGTGGAAAAAGAAACGGGTAATAATAATAATAATAATACTAGTAATGCAGACCACCCAACCCTAGATAGACAGAAAGATAAATGGACAAAACCGGCATAAATCAAACTCAAACTCAAAATTCCAAGAACGACATTCAACAAAGAAATCAAGGAAAAAGAAAAAGGATAGAGCAACTCAAGCCACCCCATCAATCGACCCATTCTCGCCCTTGGACATTCCAACCGCCATAGTAGTAGCCATGCTCCCCGTCGCGATCCCATGGGCATTTCCAAACCCCTCCTCTTCATAATCGCTAAGTTCCTCGACGAGCCGGACGTGCTGTCCGATGCTAAACTCGCACCGGAATCCCAGGTACTCGACCATGCCGCCAGATTTGCAGTCCTTAAATAGGTAAACTACGTCGCCATCGTAGATCCTTCCGATCCGGCCCTTGTGCTTCTTCTTTCCGTTCAGGATAACGCCGTTGGTGCCCTTGACGGAGTACCAAGCTATCATGTTATCCGCTGGCTGGAAGTTGTCCTCGTCTGGGTCGCGGTCTGGGGGCGAGAGCTGGAAGGCGATGTGGTATTTCGATATGCGAATGTCTGTTTCCGTGTGAGTGCAGTTTGCGGAGCGGCCGATACTAATTTGGTGTCTATTCAGGGAGATTGTTGAGTGTGGGATTGAGCCGGGCATGGGGATCAGGCGGCCCCAGGGAGTTGTTGGGACGGCAAATTGACGGTTGTGATAAGGATCAAAGTTTGTAGGTTGGGTGGGGGGCAAGTTCTCATCCGCGGGTATGGCTGTGGGGGTGGCAGAGGGTGGGGGGATGTTGGAGCTGAAGAGGGAGGCAGGAGTGTAGTATTCCACCGCAGCCTGGGATTCGAATGAATCAGGTTGCGGGCTTGGGCGGCGGGAGCGTTGATGTGGAGTCGGGGTAATCTGGCGGGCGGCAGTCGGGGTAGGGCTATCGTCTCTGCTGTTACTGCTATCGTCATTCATGTGCCCGTTAGCTGCCGGCGGTGTTCCCCGATTTTGGTTTTGCTGGAATTCCGGGTCGGTGGGGGAAGGGGTATCCTTCGGGGAGGGTGAATGAACTTTGAGTTTTCCGACCATTGCTTCAGCACCGCTAAGGGAACCGCCGCTGACGCTTCGACTGATGGAACCAGAACGAGGACCTTTGCGTGGCTTGATGATGCAGAGTTCATCGTATTCGAACGGCTCGTGCGTCTGGGAGGAGGGGACAAGTCCCTCTTCGACCTGTCGTGCATTTTCTGAGCTGTCATTGCCATCCGAGAACACGGAGGATCTGTGGTCAGGAAAGACGCCAGAGCTCCCTTGAATAGAGATACCTGGAGGGGGATGGAACATCCTGCGTGATCCACGATTAGACTCTGCGTCTCCAAGAGATGCGAATGATCCCTCAGAGCTCCCGCTATCGAACCTGACAGCGGGCATGTGCATTTCACCCTTGAAACTTAGGCCAGTGACAGCCTTGCGGAGCTGGACGTCCTGAAGTTCTTCACGCTTGGGCGTCTCGATCTCCTCGCCCTCACTGTCTTCCTCATCATTATCACTTAGCTCTTCCTGTTCAAGCCTGTCGGGACTTGCTCTGGATTTGGGTCTAGTATCCGGTCCTTGGACCATCATCCACTTCTCTTGTTGCCTCTCGACCTTTTCGAAGCTGCTGATGGCGTTGGCTTCTTCGTCATCTTCCTCGTCCGGCACTTCGTCTTCGTCCACTTCTTGGACCTCCATACTGGACTGTTCCTCGCTCCCACCTGCGAGCCAGGGGTGTCTCAATGCTTCAACCTCCATCATCCTCATTCCTGGGTTAACTTGTAAAAGCCGCCCGATAAAGTCCTTTGCCTGATGGGAGCGGGCCCCCAGCCGCTTCTCGAGGGGAGTCACATCGAGTTTACCGGAAAGAATGATCTTCAACATGTCATCTTGGCTCTTGCCCTGGAATGGGGCATTCCCTGTAAGCAACATGAAGATTACACAGCCGAAACTCCACATATCGACGGCTTGGTTATATCTCCTTCTCTGCTTGGCTCCACGGCCGTCTTCACGGCCAGCTTCCTCCCTTGGGTTACGCTTTCTTTTCATACTACCAGCTCCTTCGACAAGGGCACTTGCATAGCCCGGGAAAACTTCGGGGGCAAGGAACAACATTGTGCCACAAAATGTCTTGAGGAACGTGTCTTCGTTTTGGACCATTTTGGCAAGTCCGAAATCCGATATCTTGACCTGGATAGGGTCATCACAAGCAAGAAGGATGTTGTCTGGCTTGAGGTCACGATGGGAGATCCCCATGCCATGAACGTACTCGATTCCACGCAAGACCTGGCGTGAAACCTCCTGAGCCATAGACTCAGGGAGTGCTCCATATTTCCCAAGATATTCGTTTAAGTCACCCCCTTCCATGAGCTCCATGAAGATATAAATGTGGGAGCGATCTTCATGGCAATCGATATACGAAACAATATTGGGCTATCACGAAGGATTAAAAGCTGCTCTCCATCATCGTCATCATCGATACACTAGATACTCACATGATTTAGTTTTTCGAGAATCTCAACTTCCTTTCGCACACCAAGTTGTCTATCACCGTTCTGGGCAAATGCTCGCTTCTGGATCGATTTTACAGCATAGGCATCACCTGTTCGTCTGTCGACGGCTCTCCTGACAGTGGCAAAGGCACCTTTTCCAATAATGGCTTCGAACTTATACCTTTCCCCACCATCCCATCCTTCGTTATACTTCTGGTTCACGGCCTTTGCCGTATGGCGACCCTTTCCTTGGGCTTTAAAGGGATCTCGCAAATCCGCAGCGAGAGGGCGGACAGGTGACCGGGTTGTTTTTGGAAGAAGTTTAGGAGGTGGAAAAGGAGGTGGCGGTCCTGGATCAATGCCAGCATTTGCGATGCTGGACTCGCCCCCAGTAGGGCTCGGAACTCTTTCTGATGCGAGTCTAGTACCATCTTGGGTCGGAATCCGAACGATAAACCTCAAGAGCCTCGGGCCAGGAGCAAGATGAATCACACTTCCTGCGAATAGAGCACGTTGGTTGTCTGTACTCTTTCCGCCATCCGCTCCTAGGCCACCGAGTTTGACATCATCGACCCAAGTCCCATTAGTCGAGGAGTCGTGCAACATCAACACGCCTTGGGCATTCTGATATATCCGAAAGTGTAGATTAGAGATCCGTCGGCTTTTGTTTGACTCCGAAAAAACAACGTCACAACGAGCCGGATTTCTCCCAAAAACAAAACCGAGTTCCGGATCCTTAGGACCAGGGGAAAGCCGGAGAGCGATATCTAGCCCCGAGACCTCAGGCTCACCATGCTGAACGGGAGCAAGCTGGGTCGGTTGTTCTTCCTCATCCTCATCTTCCGCGTGTTGACCAGGCTCGGGCGTTGTAGATTGACGGCCAACCTGGGCAGCTGGGATTCGTAGGACGACACCTGGGTCTACCTTGGCTGTCTTTTCGACAATGGAGTAGGCGGCAGGCGAGCTCGGGTGAAGTAGGCAAAGGACACCCGCGAGGTAATTGCCATGAACGGTTGAGGGCGCGACCCCATTGTGGACAGGAAGCGGCTGGGTAGCGGGCTGAGTAGCTTCTTCATCCATTGCCGACATTGCCTAAATTCTGCGAGAACTATGGTGGGGTTAGTTCCTGCTCGAAGTCTTTCAAAGGGAAAAGTGCGACTGTGATTGCAATCCAAGACCGAGGAGATAACGGGGGCGGCGGGAGATGAGGGGGATTTATAGTAGTGACAGGAAGGGAGGGGAAGGGGGGTGAGGAAGGCTAGTGTGGGTATGGGTCAATGGGCAAGAGCGGTAGAGGGCAAGGTAGTTCCAAAAAACGGGCCAAGAGAATTATGGAATCTTACCCCTCCAAAGTCCAAGGCGATTCCGACTCGACAATTGTGCGTAAACCCCGTTCAATCAGGGGGGGGATTGAGTCTAAATTAGAATATCTGTGGGCGGCAGGAGACTTCGGTGAGAATTGCTGGAGAAGAGCTCCACACAACGGCCAGCCTTACGTCAAGACTTCGATGAAAAGTAGGTTGGCAGAGTGGAGTTCTTTAGCAGTTGAGGTAGATAGCTGCCTGATAAGCTCAGGCGACGCGTGCGAATGGATTGTGCGCTCTCTTGTCCAACAGATAGACCTTTTGGGGCCTATATTAAAGAGTCAAAGAAAGGTTGCCGTGCGATAAATTGCCGACTCGCCTCACAAAGATTACTGAAAAATACTGGACGAAAAGAGAAAGATGTAATTGCGACGTCTTTATTGGTGAGTGTATGACCCTTCGTGCTGCTGCTGCTCTCTTGCTTTTTGGTTTCCCCCCAATTATTCCTTCCTTCCTTCGCTCTGCCTAGCTCTCGTTTGGCGTAATGTAATGAGAGGATATTCCAAGAGGAACGGATGTGTTGGAGGGTGGGTGAGAGAAAGAAGCAGCGGGGCAAGGAGAAGAAGGGGAGCAGCCCAAGAAGACGCAGTCGAGGATTGGGCAGATGACGGATAAGGGAGCCTGCAGGGGTGAGGGGAAGCAAGCAAATGTGGGAAAGAAAAGTGGGAAGGGCGAGAAAAAAAAAAAGAAAAAAAACTTTGAAGGAAGAAAACGCGTAGCTCCAGGACACCACCTCACGTGTCCACGCGTAAAGTGGTTTTCTGAGAGCAAAAGAAAAAAGCCTTGGGATCCTAGTGGATGGTATGGATCGGGAGGGAAGGAGGTGGGGAACGAGGGAAACCTGCGTCGGCGGCGATGAGATGAGACGCGAGACAGACAGAAACAGGGCGAACGGTTAAAATCGAAAGGAATAATATGATAAAGGGGGAAAAAAGGCTTGGTGTGTGTGCTCCTCGTTACTGATTCGATTGTAGGATATCAGTCTCTATCACTTGTCCTTTTTTTTCTTTTCTTTCTTCCGTCTCCCCCTGCATAAATTTTGGCCCAGACCGTCGTCGTTCGCTCAGATCGGGGAGTCTGCCTAGCTAAATGGAGAAGAGAAGGGTGAAGAGGACAAACTTCAAGGAAGGGGTATTATAAAGATCGGGAGTACCGGTACTTGCAGGAGCAAGATGGGAATGGACACAGACAAGGCAGCAGTGGAAGTGGAAAGGTTTTTGGAAAATAATGGATTTATTCAGAAAGGAAAGGAAAAAAAAAGGGTGGTATCGTACCCACTCTACAGCACGGTACCCCGTATCCCCCCCCACCTTTCCCACAATCTTTCGTACTAGTACTTCGGGTTACTCCTCAAAAGCATGTACCAATACCGCAATTCCTTCTCAGAGGCTTGACACCGGTGCTCGGTAATGCGATAGCAGGTACAGTACGGTATTTGAGTTTAATACCCTACTAGTACAGTGACGCAGCAGGTGAAGGTGACTTTGATGGAGGCGAATAGGGATAATAATTTCCGCCACACCAATATAGCCAACACCAATGAGCTTCTTTTCTTCACTCAGACAAGCAGACCCCCCAGACTCTTTCGGTTGAGCGGGTTCCAGGAACCTGGGCGTGGACGGTTCAGAAACAGAACAGAGAAACGACAAAAGGAGGGAGATGAAATTGATCTGAGCGTTCAGTCAACCAGCACCGTGCGAGTGTGGCAAACGCGAGACCTCTTTTGGTGGACCGTTGGGGGGGGGTTCACAGAGGGAGCCCTGAGGTGTCCAGTGCTGTCCACGAAGAAAGGGAGAGACCCGAATGAGTCAAACTTGAGGAAATCTTGGATTAGTCATTCGCTTACTTTACCTCCTCGTTTGGGTGTCGAGAGGGCAGGTGTTAGGGTATCATATCATCATAATATATGGTGAGAAATGGGAGAGGAAAGGAGAGTTGAAGGCAATGTTATTGTTCGATAGAGTGAGATATGAGAGGAAAATAAATAGTGCGGACAAAGATGAGATGTAAACATTGAATGAAAGTTTGTTTACCCATGGTTCAGAGTCAAATGCAGGTGTCGGCATCCCACCATTTCATTACTTCTTTCTTTTCTCGTTTTGTGTCACTTTTCCCATCGATTGTGGTTGTGATACCGGCAGGTCTGCAGTATCATACCGGTAACACAACTGGTGGGAAGAAAGGGTTGCCAACTGATAATAGAAATCATAATATTATCATATAGTAGTTCCCGTCAGGCTCTCTTTTTTCTCTCCCTCTTCCTCGCCTCCTCCACCCCGCCACACTTTTTTCCCCTCCGATCCAAAAGGAAAAAAAGTCTTTTTTTCAGCAAAATAAAATTTCGGTACCGAAACCGAAACCGAAACCGGGAGAAGCGGCCTTTCTTTCTTTCTTTTTTTTTTTTACGATACTTTCCTCTGACCTCTCGGGAATAGTATTCGGTGATAGGTGAACCCTACCTCTCTCCTGTGCACGCCAAGACAAGCACTCGTTGTCATAATTTCCCTCTTTTCCCTCCTCTTCCTCCCCCTTAGCAAGCAAAGCAGTTTCACAACCACGTAGAAAGGGTCGGAAGAGGGCGGCGGCAAACAACGATAGATAAACGAGTCCCTTCTCACAACCTTAAGCTTACCCTTCCGTACCTAATACAACAAACACAACCTTACCCTACGTCTCCTCACTCTCACCCATCGCCTAGAAGGCGAAAGCAAACGACAGCGACAACGACCAAAAATAATAATAAAAATATAAAAAAAATAAGAAAAAAGGGTCAAACTCACCCCATAGCCGCCATACTCGAACCGTGACCCGAATATACACGCACACACGCACATACACGCACGCACTCCATACGTTCAAACCCTTGTTAGCCATTTCGTAGGTTAGCAGCGGGAGCCACGCACGGACCATCTGTCTTTCTTAAACGAACGGGCACAACAGGGTGCGCACAAAAGAAGGAAAGAAGGAGGAAAAAAATAAAAATAATCGAGATGCGCCTCCCCACTTGTCCGCCCCCGCCTACCGCTCAAACCCACACTCCACCCCGACAATCAGAAGATCACGACATCGACCCATCGCCCGTCTATTCACCACTATCCACACCGTCCCCGCAACCGCCCCCCTCTCCTCCGATGGCTCCGGTAGGATTCACAAATCCTCCTCCTCGCTCCCCACTCCCTCCGCCACCTCACTTGTCCGGCTCCACCATTACCACCACCACCACTACCACCATAGCTTACAATCCCACCACTGCTCCCTCTACCATCACCACCCCTTCCTCCACCAGCACATCACCTTCCCGCACCCCCTCACCCAGATCCCCAACTCTCAAGCCAGAGACCAACAAAAACACCGACTCGATCGCGTTGAGCTCAGCTCTCCGGCTCCTCATCCTCCAACGCGAGCGTGCAAAGCGAGACATTCAGATCCTGGAGCAGCTAAGAACCGAAGCTTTAGACGCTCCCGTCGAATTCATGAACGCCCTATCGCTAAAACCACCCCCCTCCCCTACTTCCCCCACCTCTTCGACTTCAACCTCGCCATCCGGCGTGCGCTTGCCGAAACCCCAGGAAATATACAAGTGCCCACCAATCGAGTGGGAAAAGTATAGAATCTTACCCACCCCTCTAGAGCGGCTACACGAGGAGCAGAAGAGGTTGGTCCCGCAGCAGATGCAGACTGGAGGTGTGTTGGGTGTGGGTGTGGAGTTTGGGGATACCATTGCTGGGGGAGATGGGATCCAGGGTCGTATGAGACTTTTTGAAGGCGTTGGGCAAAGAGGGGGGGTTGTTGGGAGATAGGATTGCCCTACGAGGAAAATAAAAAATAGATGGGAAGAGGGAAGCGAGGGAGAATGGAGAGAAGATGGAAAAAGGAAAAGGAAAGGGAAAGGGGGAAGGAAGACAATGAACAAAAGACGGAAATAAAGTTTGGTGGATGGACGGTTTAAATGTTGTACACCTTGCCTTTGCTTTTATCTTACTTTTTTCCCTTTTCCCCTTTCCCCTTCTCCTTCCCCCTTCCCCCTTCCCCCGCTTGCCTCTTCTCTTCCACTCTGTTCACTCTGTGCCCTTTTTCTTCTTTTCCCCGCTTTTTCCTTTGATTTCAACCCCCCATTCCCCCATCATTTCTTCTAGCACCGACTAAAAGCCGTTGTTGTTGTTGTTTTCTATTTCCAATTGCTCTATTTACCTCCTCCTATTCTTCTACTCCATATTTTGCTTCAGTCTATTCTATTCTATCTATCAAATAAACGGGGGGTGTCGGAATGGGTAAGGGCTGAAAAACAGCCCAATCTATATTGAATTGGATTGAAAAAATATGTCAAGTAGAGCAAAAGTCCGTAGTAGGTAAGTAGGTTAAATTGAGTGCAAATGCAAGCATAGTGTGGAAAAATTAAAAACCTACAGTTGAGTTAGGGAGCCTTCTGGTTGATTTATTTATTGATTGAGAATTTATCCACCTATTTGTCCGTTTATTCTTTTCCTTCAGAATCCTGGGTAAATCTATTGTGGGGGCCCCCCCCCCCCCCGAGGGCAATAAAAGCGCTTGTCATGAGGGAAAAATAAAAAAATAAAAAACCCAAAAACTCTTCTGTCATTAACATCACAAGTACAGTATCATATCTTTTTCCCTTCCACAATCCGTTCTTTTACTATAAAATCCAAAAATATAGGTAGGGCATAAGTAAGTAAGTATTACATAGTATACTGTACTCCTATTCACATTGCTTGCTGGATTGTATTCACAACTTATCATAAAATAAAATCCCCCTCCTCCTCTTCTTGCCCGCCCGCCCGCTTGATCTCCTACCTTCTGTCCTTCTATCCATCCTCCCACGTTCTTCTTCCCCCCAGCTCTACTTCCTACTTCCTCCTCCACTATAGATTGATAGATACCTGGTATGATACTAGTATTTACCCATCCACCTAAGTTACCAACAAACCTAAAGATAAAAAAATAAGAAATTTTTTCCATGATACATGATAATAAACCCCGCACCCGCACCCCGCGTTTCCACGTGCTTTTTTTTTTTTGGCTGGCCGGTAAGGCTGTGATATGTGTGTGTGTGTGTGTGGGGTTGGGGTTGGGGTTGAGTGGAGTTGGTGTGTGTGGTGTGTGCGGGTAATGTACCGTATTTGGGTTTATATTTTGGTGTTTGGTGGATTGTTTTATATTTGTGCTGTAGCTTAGTGCTGTACTGTACTGTACTAGTACAAGTACGGGTGTAGAGGTTGGGTTTGGTCAAGGGATGGATGGGAAGGGATGGGAAGCTGGGGGGAGGATTACTCTACTGTACTTGATATGGATGGATAGTTTTTTATTGTTTTTATTGTTGTCTTTTTTTTAAAAAAAAAGGATGGATGTTAGTATTCGTAGAAGTTTTAAAGGTAAAAGTACAGGTACAGTAAGAAAGTATGGTAGTGGTGGTAGGAAAAGTTAATTGTAACAGTAGTGACGCCCGGATCCTCCCCCGCCCTCCTCCCTCCCTCCGTAGTTCTCATTATCATTAGAAGAAATAGAAGAAAAAAGAAGAAAAAAAACCACCCTCTACTTCTTCCATCCACCACTCTTCAAATCCTTCGAATCCTTCAATATCCCATTCATATGAGTATTGCTAATCTTAACCCTCCGATTAACCGCCCTCTTCCTCCCCTTCTGCGTCGCCTTAACATCCTTCTTAACGGTAGCAGGATCAACACTAGTCGGCTTCAAACCCGCCTTCTCCAGCTCTCCGGGCAACTCCGCAGGTGGCGGGATAACAACCTTATGCCAAATATTCCTAAACTCCTCCTCAACCTCAACATCCAGCGTCCGATCATTGATCCAAACCATCCTCGGCTGGTTATCCTTCTTAGTCCTGGTGACCAGGATCTCCGAGCGCTCTTCTAGATCCGCGATGGTATCGATAGCCCCGCTCCACCCGTCCTTCAACTCCTTAACGCTGAGCCCTTGCGCCGTCGTCTGCTGCTGCAGGAAGGCGAGCAGGGCCTGCGCGCTGCGGATGTTGTGGATGGGCTTGAACTCGAATGTGTCAGTGGTGGCGTCGTAGGTTATGCGCTCGTTGCGCTTGAGGATCTCCAGGAGTGAGGGCGTCATGCTTATGGATAGGTAGCTGGCCATTTGTTGGATGGTTTGCGGGCTCTCGCGGGATTTGAGGAATTGTACGGCGTGGTGGACTTGTGTTAGGATGTGCTGTCCCATTAAAGAGGTGTCGGTTGGTTGGCTGTAGACTATGGGTGCGGGGGTGGGCTTGCTGCGGTCTACGGCCTTTTTGCGCTTTAGGGTGGTCTGCGGGGTGGTAGATGGGGCGCTAGATTGGGGGGCGGCCACCGTGCGGCGTTGGCCGGTTAGGCCCGCTTGGGCCTGCACGGAGCGGGTGAAAGCAGCGGCTTGCTTGTCGAGGGACATTGTTGCGGTTTTGATCTTTTTGCGTGACGGGCTTTTGTATCGGTGGTGGTGGTGTGGGTGGTGGTGGTGGTTGCGAAGGAGAAGGAAGGTTGTTGATAGTGTCAAGTTACGACAAAGAAGGCTCTTTCCGCTCGCTGAGCTAACTGTGGCTGACACCAGGAAAAATATACAAATCAGGAACAAGGGTTGCTCCTGTCACGCTACCAACCCTACCGGCAGGACTGAACCATGTGACATCGCGCCGCGAGTGGGTTGCCAGGAACAGAGAACCCTTGCACCGAAGGCCAGAAACACTGGCACTTGATCCCGCCCGCCATAACATCACAGCGCTTGACATATCATGCTGTCATATTATGGCCAGAACAGACGTCTTCTTCTCATTCTTCTCATTTCCAATGACTACGCCGTAGAACACCGTACATACTACATACATACAAACATACATACATACAAATCCTTGTTTCTTGTCTTGCTCTTAGATGATTGGACAATTATAATGAATGAGAAAAAGAGTGGAAAAAAGGCGGAAAAAAAAAAGGCGGAAAAAACAATGACACCCCAATTTCGCCCGATCTTAGAAAGAAACCAGATAAACAAATAACCAGGCAAACGATGACAGCAGCATGCAAAAAGGGTGGTGAAAACCAGCTCAAAAGAAGGAGGAGAATAGAGCGAGGACAGTGAAGTGAAGGAAGTAAAAACAGAAATGCAAAAATTATGTACTTGACTAGATTTTTCATTTGGGCGGTTCAAGTCCACGAGAGCGGACCAGAGGGAGTGATTGTTTCAACCCTTAATCCTCTAACTCCTCCATTCACACAGACACCTTGCAGTTTCTCCAGATTTCTCCTGGATAGTCTTTGATTGGTCGGGTCCGTACTTGTATGTTATAGGGCCCTTCTCGTCGTCACGGTCCTCGACGATACTAACAGCGAACGGAAAATCGTCTGAAGCCTGGGAATCAACGAGCTCTGCTCTTCCGTCCGAGCGCTTCTTCGTCCAAATGACGATCTTGAACCCCGTTCGTTCCCATTCGTACGTGCCCGGTCCTGCGTCTGAGGGTAGCCTGCCCGCCGGATCGGATCCTGAAGACTCAGCCGGCGAGGGAATGCGGACGGTCTTGGTGTAGTGCGTCTGAAATTCGTAATGCTCCGTGTCGTTCTCTCCACCAAAAAATTGGAGCGGCTGGTTCTTGGCGATCTCCGGGAGTAGATTCTTCGCTGGTGCGGAGGAGTCCTGGCGCTTGAAGCGGAGTCCCCGCTTCCTCAGGGGTTTGGAGAGGAGTAATGTTTCCGGAGTTCTCGATGGCGCGGACGAAGACACAGGCGAGGGTGTTTTACTCGCTGTCCGGTCTGGGTTCTGTTCTATGGACCTTGAGTCTTGCGATACCAGTGATATGTAGTAGTTCGGGCCCGTGCTGGGTTCCGTCCCCTTCCGGATGTTGATTGTGAAGCGGGATTCCGACGGGACGGAGTGGTTTGATGGCGAGACAGTTGTGGAAAATAGTGAATCACTGGGTAAGTCGCAGCTCCACAGTGACGATGGGGAAACGCACAAGTCGAGCATTTTAGGTCTACCTTGAAGTTTGATGACGTATGTACCCTCCGGCAGCTCCGGAAGCGACTCCACGGCCGATGGTTCTTTCGGCGCACCATCTGGGCCCGAGTCATGCTTATTCTTGCGGGTTGTCACGACGCCGACTACAATTGCTACTATAACCATGACCAGGAGAACCAGGCCGGTGGCCGCAAATATGCACCTCCGCCCCTTCCTTGTAAGTCTCTTATTCTCACCCCCAGTCTCAACTTCAACCTCCGTTTCCCAGTACCCCGCCGTGATCTTTTCCCTCCAGGTGTCCTGCTTACTGAGCTGCCCGCCCTGTTGCTGCTGCGATTGACCTGCCAAAGCCAACGCATGCAATCCTCTCTGCCCGCTCTGTCTTCGGGGGTTACCATTGATCGGCGCACCGGCCGCAGATGCAAATCCTTGATGCCCACGAGCGTGCGCAGCTACCGGCACCACGGGTGGCATATTCTGAACTCCGGCGACTCTAGCAGCTGCGCCCCCCCATGCGGAACCTGGGCCTGGGGGTGGTTGCGATGCACCGGCATATCTGGAGTATGGTGGTGGAGCTTCTGCATCTCTGACTGCTGCCACAGCTGGCCTATGAACCCCCCGCGCTACCGCATTTGATGGTACAACGATTGATAACTGGGGTGGCGCAACAGGCACTGCTGGTGCCGCTATTGATGGCGATGATGCTGGTGGTGAATTCTGAGCTACTGGTGCAGGCCACACCAGCTGTTCTACTGAAGTAGTCTCTGAAGGCCTTCGTGACCCCGAAGGTGATGGCAGGTTATTCAGATTACTCTGGTCGTCAAAGGCAAAGTCAAAGTTTGACAGCTGAGGGAAACCCGAAAGCCGCGAGTAGTCATTCGGTGTTAAAGGAGACACTAGGTCATCGTCATCCTGCCTTGGTCCCAAGTCGTCCGTATCCGACTTTGGTGATATTTTGGGTGAAGGGAACGGCGACAAAGTTATCGGCGACGTTCGAGGATCAATTGTGAGAAACGGCGGTGGCATTTTTGTACGGTGTTTCTATGGGCTTTGTTAGCCATTGTATGGCCCACTATAACGATGTTGGAGGAGGAGGCGATGGGAAATGTAATGGCTCCTTACTCTTTCTCTCTTACTTATCCAGTAGCAGTAGTAGTAGACGATGATTGAGGGGGTGTGGGGGAGAAGGGACAGGACAGAATATGTCAAATATTCTCAACCAAACAATATCTCTAATAAAGATGGACGGTGGAAAGGAAATCTGACGGCAGAAGACGAGGTAGTATAAGAGCCAAATAGACCATACAATAGCAAGCTGCTTTAACTTTCCAAAACGCTTTATGTTTGGAACGAAACAAATTTTGCAGTAGCCTTGCGTTGCCAAAATTATGACCAAATTGTTTACTTGTCTATTCCGTACGGTTATTTTGTTAGAAAGAGCGCCGTTTGTCGTTCTCTGTCTCCCGAGACAGATGCGATGAACTAAAATAATCAGAAAGAAAGAAAAGGAAAGGAATACGCAAAGTGAAAGAACAAAAAAAAAATTGATGGCCCCGCCAAATCAAGAAGGGAGATCAAAGGAAAGAAGGAGAATAGAAGGGAGGAAGGTGAAGTGGGAGAGGCAACGCCCTGTAGCCACCCCGAAAGGAGCACGGTCTCTGGTGGTGGGAGCAAGAATCTGGGCTACTGAGTACCATTCAGGGATTCGCCCAGGACCAGGTCGGGCAGGCGCTATGAGCGACAACAGCCAACCAGAGAATCAGAATACATCCAAATTCAGCTTACGAGGGGAAAACTTCCTCCTCCTCCAGCGCATTCACTCAGTAAACTCTGTAATAGGCAGAATACCGGTATTGGCATACCATACATTCCCTAAAACCCCGGGCGGCTGTTTGATGATAGGCTGTCAACAGTCGAGTGATCGAGGAAAGGCAAAACTTCATACACACACACACGACCTGTTTGGTTTAGTTTGGCTCAGTTTAGTTTTGGTGAGGCCCCCTAAAGATACAGTGCTCATTCAATAGAGCTAAAAGCGGTCAAAGTATCAACAGCCTGACCAGTAACGGTTTGAATTCCGACTATTGATAGAGATCGCTCCAAGGACCAAAAATCCTACCCTACTCGAGTACCAACAGTTACAGACAACTCGAAGCGAAACCTTCCCACCACTCTGCAGTAAGCGCCAGAGATGGCTGATCTCCCAAACTTTCAGGTCCAACGACCTCGTTTCAAAAAACATTCCACACACACACACAGCACCCCTTTTTTGGTTCCTGAGAAAAAAAACAAAGCAAGCAACACACTGCGCTTTTACACATGCAAGTGCAGTTCCATCGAATACGGTATGTGCGAGTACATGCCGTACCAGTACCTGTGAGACCCCCATATCCTTGGCGAATTGTGGGGGATGGGCGGTGGGTGCTGCCTTTTAACAGGTAGAGTAAAAAGGGTTCACTTGCTTAACTTTTGGAGGAGAGCTTTTGTCACTTGTTTGCTTGAAAGTGGGGTACCGGTAGGTAGTGTAGTACTGTACAGCACCTACAGTACGAAGAAAGGAGGGAAGGTACGAGGCACCAGTACGGCACCGGCAGTCCATCCGACGGCATCGGCACTCTCAGGGCAACTAGCAGCCATGGTACTCGTACGGTAAGCTAGCGAGAGCAAGGGAGAGAGGGAAGTCTTCGGTTAATTTAACAGCGGTGATCTATCTCCTTGCTGGTTGACGATAAAAGCCAAGAGATTATATTACCATCCATCATCCATGATATTATGATACAATGCGGTACCATACATACTATTCTATGCTTGGACCGCTCGGGGATGATCGATGGCGTGGCATGGTAGGGCATATCTACCGTAGGCATTCGAGCACCATAAGCAATCCCATGACAGCAAACCACGACGGACCAAGAGGGGAGAAAAGAGGAAAAAAAGGTATCCTCCCATACTGCAAGAAACGCAAGCCTCAGGGTCCCCCGAGTAACAGCAAAGTTTCACATGCACCGACCACGGTACCGTATTGTGCTGTGCCGGTACAGTACGGTATTCTGGCGCCACAATCTTAGCCCTACCAACGACGAAACAGGGCGGGTGACGGTCAGGGGTATTCGGAGGGCAAAAAGGGAAACCGTCAAAGTAGGGTAACAAAAATTGCTTCCCCTATTCATCACCCGCCGAGCCCTCGTCGTGCTGTAGGTACTCTTGTGCAAGTATGATAGTCTATCTAGAAAAGTGTAGAGTAAAAGCAAAGAGGACCCTTTAGACCCTTTAGAAACACCCCTCTTCCCTTATTTCCTTGCCGGTTTGCTTGCCTGTTTGCTCGCTTGCTTCGCTCCAACACCAGGTTACAGCCTGCGCTACATGTACACCTACGCGTGCAATGTCAATGCAGTCCCGTAACGTCACTGCAGTTTACCGAAGAAGTTTAAATTTGCGTTACGGATTTATTTTTGGACCCAAGCCCGTCGATCACCGTTGAAACTGCCGTACGCAGGACCCTTTCCGACATCGAATGTTTACGACGGGAGGGAAGGGGAGGATTTGTTTTTAGTCTGGAGATCATTTCGATATTTTGGGATAAAGTATCATAAGGCGGGAGTTTATATGCGGGTTTAAGCAGTGGCAGCGCTGCTAGGGACGGAAGCGGAAGGGGAAGGGGAAGGGGAAAGAAAAATACCGGTAGAAGAGAGGAGGACAAACAACATTCCGCTGTTGTGATCAGTTTTTAGAAATGCTACTGGTATACTTGTGATGCTGCTGGGGAAATATTTTCCCGAATTTCCTGCGTGCATACCACGGGGTGGATATTATCAGTAAACATTATCGCTTCTGAACGGAGATTGAAACTCGTAATTCTGTTTCAGCGATCAGGAGATGGACGCGGCAACTCCGGAGGGGCCGTGAGTGCCTTGGGTAATGACCGCCATATTGATACGGATAGTCGCTTATCACATCTGATCTTCACGATATCTGTGCAGTGCCGGCATTCTGCTACCGGTATCGTGAAGATTGTGATGGCGGCGGAGCTGGTGATTTGTTTAAGGTGCGTTGTCATACCGTAATTACCAAGGTATCAACTGGTATCCCAACTCCGGAGATCCACAACTTTTGGTAACGAGATCTATCAAATTCAAATTCAAAAGGAGGGCTCTGTCTTTTTTTTCTTTTCAAGGGACCCCCGAGGCCAAGTGCCGGTATAAACCATCTTGGCGTGGGGGGAGGGAACGTGTAGTGCTCGAGGGCCGATACTGTGCGACACAATTTAGCTACACCCCTTGCCCATATCGGGAACCTTTTCGATCACGATACTCTTTGATCAAGTTTTATCTCCTTCCACAGGAAGAATTGCAGCAACTCTGAGATTTAAGGATTCGAATCTCGTTGGCACGTTCCTATTTTATTCCCCCGGTTTTTTTCCATTGGATTTCTTTTTGGTCCTGTTGTTTTGGCGGCCCGGGGTTTTGGAGATTGGTGCTGTCGTTGTGGTGGGGGGTTAGGTGAAAGGTTATTAACAGACCCTGTCCCTGGAAGTCGGATACCGGGGCGTTGCGAGAACTTTGCGGACACGGGTATATTATTATATCGTACTGGTACTTGTGCGAGTATGAGTGCACTTGGACTTGCACCCTATCAAGCAAGAGACCAACTCAGAACAGTTTGCATGCCGCGTCCTGCTCGAGTACAGTGAACTATATCTCATTTCATGATCTCTCCATCATTAATCTTATCACTAGTACTATTAATAAAGCTTTCCCCTGCGGATGACTTACGCTTGGACGGGGGGGTGAGTTTTGCGTGGATTCGGAATAGATGGGTTGGTTTGACCATACTGGTAAGTACATGCTGCTCCGTCCAGCTCGGATTGGCCAACTCTCTGCCGCCCAGAGATAGAGCAGAATCGGATATTCAGGTGGCGGGCGTCTAGAGCATGAAGTTGTGCTAGTGCGTAGACCGCTGGTACGGGGGACTGCACTCGTGTGGGATTTTGGAATGCATCCTACATTGGCTATTCAGCTCTGTGAAATGTTGGTTGTGGGGGTTTTCAACGAAAGGGCGAATAAAGCACTTACTGTGTGAAATAATTGCCTTCGTACAGTTCAGGTATCTATCCATAGTATTCTACCCTCTTTCCCTCCCCCTTCTATTGCTGATAGCAATGCTGGGTCCCATACTGTTTTTTTTTTCTGAAAGCGTGAAGCGGGAGAGCTGAACATGCTCACTTTGCTCCGTTTTTAAGCACTGTGCATGTATCTTTCCTCGCCCCTTTCCCTTTTCCAACCTTATCCGTCATCTGTTTGGCTGTTTGTTCATGGATGCAGGATGGTTGCTGCGGGATGAGATCTGGCAATGGATACGAGAGGCCTAGGTTCTGGGTTGTGGATAGTTATCGCACTTTTCTGTGGCTCATAGCGCTATCTTTGCCCACAGTTTAAGGGATGAGATTGTGGTGATAATTTCCGTCTATGGAAATTAAGCTGTATGTCTTTCCCGGCTACGTACAGAAGTAGCTAGATGGCGACTATCTCAGGAGAAAAAGGCTCGGAGCGAATGAGCGGGAGGAAGGTTTGCTGCAAAAATAATAAAAAAATGAAATGAAGCTTACAGCCCGACCAGAGCCAGCATTCTGTTCTTTTCTGCTTCAGCTCCCCTTTCATTCCAGGACTTTTTTTTTCTCTTCCTTCCATTCTTAGGGTAACAGCACATAGCTCCTTTCTTTCCATCACCCACCTCTGCCCTCTCCCCTTTGCACCTTTTTTCTGTCGCTTCTTACTACCGGTGTCCTGTGCTCTTCTACTCCCCTCCGGAGTTTGTTTCTTGAACCCTAACCATTGTTCCGACTACGGCAGATGATCCGGGCATATCGTACCTACTAGGGTTCATCCAAGTCTCGCCTTGACTTTCCGCTCTCCCGGCCCTACTTACAAACAACTAGGAAAAGGATATAGGTATAGTAAACTGCTTTCTGTAACCAGACGGAGATAAAACCAGATACAGTGCTATACCACAACCTGTACTGTGCAGTAGAATACTTACGCATCTACTGAAGAGAGTAAGCAAGCCTTCATCCACAGCTGCATATCATTCCTACTGGCGCAAAATATACCGTCCCACCTCCCTCGGAATCTCGTGCAAGCGGTCACCCGCGGAGCACTCTCCCCTCCTCTTCGTCCGTGTATCCTGCCGCGTCTCTACGAGACGGGTGACCCCACGGAGCAAGAGGGCGATTGCCAACGAGACCTTCTGAAAGCGAAAATAGCAATTTCGTAATAAATAAGCTGATCGTTTGCCTTGCATAGCCTTTCATTCGGTCTTTTCAGCTAGCTCCTCCATTCTTAAAACAAAGGAACAAAACCCTACGCCCCCCCTCAACCGCCGCCGTGGCTCCCACAAACCGTCCACGCCGGCGCTCCACCATTGGAAGCAACACCGGCCCACCTAACCTCGGGAATACAGGGGTTAACGTATCGTCTGGTATTTCGTTGAATAACAATTCTGCTACTCGTTCATCGTTACCCCCCATACCACCTACGCCCCTCATGAATGCCGGGAGTAGCTTCTGGGGGAGCGATAGCGACAACAATAACGGATATGCTGGATCGCGGGCATCCACCCCGGGCCTACCTGTTTCGAGATCTCATTCGCCTTTACCTTCCGAACGACCTTCACCGCAGACTTCAGCGAGCAACGGCGGAATGTGGCCGGGTCGAAAGGGTAACGGGAGTGCAAACATTGGTGGTTACTCGCCTGCAAGGAAGTTTCTCGGGAAGCACTTGAGGAAGCTGTCAACCTCGTTGCCAACCTACTCGCCATTTTCCCCGCCATACTCTGCCTCGTATGGTACACCTTCGACACCTTTCCCTCCTAGTAGACTGCGGAGCTGCTTTTCGTTAAGGGGGTCCAAGTTAAATACATTTCTGTTACTGGTTGTGGCTTTTGCGATCTTTGTGTTTACATATTTACATCACAACCCTGTATCGAGCAAGATTCGGTATGCTTCCGGGGGTTCGAAGATTGTCATCATTTTGGCCGCAAATCAGGGTGGCGGTGTCATGAGCTGGAAGGGAGCCAAGGAGTGGGCTGTGGAGAGAGATTCCATTGCGAACAAGAAGGCATATGCTGAGAGATGGGGATATCATTTGGAAATTAAGGATATGAGCACCAAGAAGAGATATGCGCATGAATGGAGAGAGAGCTGGGAGAAGGTGGATGTCATTAAGCAAACTATGAGGCAACATCCTAAAGCCGAATGGTGAGTTTGTTAATCTTGATTTTCCGTTCTGTTTCGAGTTGCTGGTTTATGGATATTCTCTGGAAATACCTGAGCTCGGTGATAATATTTTTTTGGCCGAGTTTCCGAGCATATATGCTAACATGAGGGTTTCCAGGTTTTGGTGGATGGATCTGAATACCTTTATCATGGAACCATCAATTTCTCTGCACTCACATATCTTCAAGCATGTCCAAAATGTTACGTACAGGGATATTAACATCTACAACCCACTCAATATCAGTCACCCCCCCTCGAAAACTGATTTCTTCTATCTGGATGACATATCCCTTAGCCCTGTTGGTGATGATAAGGCTGAAAGCATCAACCTCATCATTCCCCAGGACTGTGGTGGTTTTAATCTTGGTTCCTTCTTAATTCGTCGAAGTGAATGGAGTGAAAGACTCTTAGACATCTGGTGGGATCCTGTCGGATATGAGCAAAAACACATGGAATGGGAGCACAAGGAACAAGATGCACTGGTTCGCTTCCTCATTTTCTATAACCTGCAGCTAGAAATCTAATTGGTTGCATAGGAATATCTCTACACCAGTCAACCATGGATCCGTACCGGAACCGCCTTTATCCCTCAAAGGATGATCAACTCGTTTCCTCCTGGGGCCTGTGCCGAGACCCCCGACGACAAGAGGATTTTTTACGACGAGAAGGACCGTGATTTCGTCGTTAACATGGCCGGCTGCGAGTGGGGTCGTGATTGTTGGAGTGAGATGGCTTACTACCGTCAACTCAGCGAGAAGCTTAACTCTGGTTGGTGGAAGAAGTCCTTCCGTTAAATCTCCGATTGTGGTCTGGATATTCGGTATCCGGGTAGTTTCTTTATAAAAAGTCAGGAGGCTAGAGGTTTAACGGCAAAATTAGAAGTTTTAGTGGGATAGAGTTTTTTTTACTTCTTTTTTTTCGGAATGAGAAATGAGCTTTCTTTTCTTTATTTTTTATTTTAAAAACTTCTGGGCGTCTTCAGAGACTGGAATTGCATTTTTCCTCTTTTTTCTACTTTCTATTCTTTATATATACTTTTTTCTTTTGAGATATTGCCATGCTCCTCTGGATATGGATCTCTAGAGGTTGGAGGTTTTTAGGATGATTAGTGGGTTAATAAGCTAATATGTGGGCCTTATTATTATTATTTTTTCGATGTATAAAATAGAGAACCTCAGTGACTGATCCAACTACTTATCTTATTCTCCTATTTTCCCAGTGACAATTCTTGATGGATGACGAAGACGAGTTTGTTGGGTTGCTCGACGGGATGGAAGGGATAGAGGAGGATTGGGCGGTCAAGCATGAAGACGGGGGAGAAGGAATGCTTAACATGGACCAACTCCCAGACTGGGACTTTCCTTCAGACCAAAGCAATGCTTCGTCTTTCACTCTTCCCTTACTGTCACCCCCGTCATCCCCTCCTCCTCCAGAGAACATCTCAGTAGTTGCTCACATTGAGAACATTATCACCTCTCTAACCACTACCCTGACACAAACCCCATCCGCCTCTTCCTTGAGCATCCCTCTCCACTCCCGTCGCCAGCAAACAACTTACTTCTCCCCGCACACCTCCTCAATACTCCCGCTCCCGCATACCCACCCCTCCCATTTCACTAATACAACCTTCCCCCGAAACCCCCGACAATTCACCTGCATCCTAACACTCCTGTCGATCCTGCACGCTCACCATTCCTCCTCAACCCTATTACCACCTCTGCTAACAAAGCGTCAAATATACTACCACAACCCAACCCTCTTCCGCTCCCAACGCAACATAGACTACCTCCTCGACTCGCTCGCCGCGACGTTCCGCCTAACCAGGCGGGATCTGGGCATCTGCGCTGCAGGGAAGGGACTAGTGTATGGAGAAGTATATATCGACGGTGCCTACTTTGGCGGGGAGGGTGGCGGCGGGCTCATACCGCCCTCATTCTCGCCCGAGAGTGTAAGGCTAGCGGCAGGCGTGAGAAGTCTACTCCTCGTCGAGAAAGAAACCATCTTCCGAGCACTGAACTCCCTCCGCTCGGGGATTGCGCAAGAGGGCTTGGTCATGCTCTGTGGGAAGGGATACCCGGATTTGAACACCCGCAGGCTCTTACTCCTTCTCTGTGAGGAGAAAGGTGTGGAAAGGGTGGCTACGTTGGTAGACTTCGACCCGGACGGACTGGAGATCGCCGCGACCTACAAATTCGGTAGCACACTGCTAGCACACGAGCGTGTAGCGGTGCGCGAGGTTGATGTCATTGGTGTTTTGTCACAGGATCTAATTTCTCTAATCACCGCTATGCCCGGTGGTGGTGGTGGGGTAGTGGTGGCTACCCTCACCCACAGAGACCGCAAAAAAGCCCTGGAGCTACTAGTCAGGCCCTGGATGCCCACAGTACCATCCTGGAAAGTGGAAATTCAAAGGATGTTATTCTGGGGTATCAAGTGCGAGGTGGAAGTCTTTTACTCTAGCACCTTCGCGGAGTGGGTTTTGGGAAAGGTTGGTAAAGCCGTTGCCTGATCATTTCCGACAGATGTAGATATATACCGGTATACAGGTCGCAATACCATATTTTCATGGCGAAGGAAAAGGGGAAAAGGGGAAAAGGGGAAAAGGAGAAGGTTACTCATTCACACGGTAAGCCAAGCAAAAACTAGACAAGACCAGAATTGAAATTAGGTATCACCATCACAATTACCCACTTGTGACGCCCCCCTCACTAGACTACAAGTACCTCCCAGTGCTCCCACTCCTCCCTTTCTCTACTGCCGTATCTTAAATCGCCCTAAAAACCCTGAAGACCCTTTCCCATCCACCCATCCACCCATCCATCCGTCCGTCCGTCCACCGATTTCGAAATTTACTGTACAGTCGGGTGACAAAAATATTTCCGAAACACGAAAAGTCTGCCCTACAATCGCCTCCGCAACACTGATATTTTCTACTCTCCCACCCCAACCACATATAGAGAGAATACAATAATGAATGAGAAGATTAATTACAGGTAGTAGAAAACATATATGTAAAGATAATTCTTTTTTTTATTTTTATTTTTTAGTATCATACTTGCCAGTGGTATACCAACCATTCGCTGCAATGACTGCACAAACTCTAGATGGCATACTTCGCCACAAATCCTCCAGATATTCTGACTCCAATGTATCCCATACTAGTGGAAGAACTTCAGCAAGGCGTTACCTAACTGTCTCTGGCCCACCTTTTGTGTCTCCGATGCCGGGGCACATTTTCTGCATCCTCCTGCCACCGCTGGATGAACTTGTGCACCTCAGAATCTTGTCTCGGATATGTCAACTCCAGTAAGACTTTTGCAACACTCTGGTGAACTTTCCACAGTCCCATAATTTCTCCTTTCTCGACATCTGAAGGGCGTCTAATTCCTGGAGTCATCTCTTTTATTCTGGGGGGTATAATGTGGATTGAGGTTGTGGGGAGGTATTGCGGAGTTGCCAAGCACGATCAGTTTTCGGAAATACCGGTATTTTTGTCCTAGTACTGTATCATAGATTCATAGTGATAATAGCGTATAAGCCAAGGTGGATAAATAAATAAGTTACTGTACCGCACAAGCATCATATTAATATTTCCAGAAAGAAAAGAAATGGTACGATATTCTACAATAAGTTACCCACGAATTCCATCATCGCAGCATTATCATAATTATAATGATAATTAATTGTTTCTATTTCTTATATCTCGGGGAGAAAAAAACAAAAAATCATGATAATAATAATAATAATTTTTCCCTTTTCCCCTTTTTCTTTTCTTTTAGAGAATGAGTAAATACAAGTAATAATAATATTATTATCATAAATAAATAAAATAAAGTAAAATAATTTCCCGAGCTGGTATGGGTGTTGAGGAATCGTTATTTGGTTTTGGTTTGGTGCGGGTGGGGTATGATACTATGAAATTGATAGGAGGGGGCTGTCAAGAGTTTTTTGGGGTTTACACCTGGATGGATGGAGGAGACGAAATGGGTATATAGTCATTCACTGTATAATAATAATAATTATCATCATCATGAAAAATAATAAGAGACCAATTTGTGGAAATCAATAGGTGACAATTACAAGTGTCTAGATAGATAGATACACCAACTACCTATCTACCGCTTCCCTCCCTTCTTCTTCTTCTTTGGTTTATTCGCGTTAACCTTGAGTACGTCCACCCTTCCACCACCCGCCAATTCCATGCTTTCTTCCCCTCCTGTTCCTCCTCCTCCTCCTCCCCCACCCTGCGTGGCACCACCGCCGCCGCCGGCCTTCCCCCTCCCCTTCTTCGCCTTCGGTTTATACCCACTCCGATCCCAAAGTGGCAGCCATCGCTCGGGATCCGGCGTCTTGCTGGTATCGAATTTGTGTGCTTTTTTCTTCTTATGCACTACCTTCACCCCCGCTTTCCCACTTGCTCCACCCACCTCCTCCGCTGGACGTTTGCGCGGCGGCGGCTGGGCGACGCCTGCGGCTTCTAGGGCCGCTGCGTCAATTTTTGAGATTAGTTTTTCAAGGGGAGTTAGTTTTGGTTGGAGGTTCTGGGGGGGAGGGGGAGAAGTGGGAGTGGAGGGCGTGGAGGCAAGGAGGCCTGCGATTGCGAAGGGGTCACTGGGGGAGTGGGCTAGTAGGTGGGTGAAGATTGAATGTGCCGAGTGTAGGTCTATGTCTGTTGGGGTGGAGTAGTCGAGGTGGGCTTTTGCGGAGGCGCGGAGGAGGGGGTGGTTCTAATTTTATTATCACTGTTAGTACTGATGTGTTGGTTAAAGAAGGGATGGAGATGGATTTACGGGAGTCGGGGAGTTCTTCCAGTATTCACTGGCTTTAGAAAGGATTTCTTTGACGTGCTGACGCCTGCCTTGGTGTTGGTACAGTCCTACGAGCAGGCCGATAACACCCGGAAGGTACTTTTGGTCCTCCGGGGCGGCGGATATAACGTTTTCTACTGCGGCAATAGCTCCAGTGATATTGCCGCTGCGCATACGCAACTGTGCGAGAGTTAATGAGAGACCGAGGTCGCCGGGGGTTTTCTCGACTAGCTTCTCGACTTTGCCCTCGCGGGCTGCGGCTAAGATTACACTTGCTTCGCTGTCATAGGGGTAATTCTGTAGGTGTGCTAGAGCCTGTTTCTTTGCAGCTTGGCTCTTTCCGGCTTCTAGTTCCAGCACTGCATGGTTTCTGTCAAGTATCTTTGACTGGAAGAGGAATGCTTTTGAGGAGACTGATGTAGTAGCTGACTCAGCCGATGTGACGAGTGATAAATGGGGGTTGTAATCTGGAAGTCGGGAGGTTATGGCGATCTCGTTGTTCGTAGCAACGACTTTGAGTGAAGTGTCGGTGATACTGGCATAGTCCAATTAGCCACCCAGCCTAGACCTTGATCTTTGTGGAAATGCAAACCTAGGAACATCCAACTCCTTCGACCTCTCCAACGCCTCCTCCCACCTCTCCATTTTCGCTAGCACATAAGCCTCTTGGGCCAGAACCGGTGCGACCTCAACTTTCTTCTCCTCTTCGCTGAGGTCCTCCAACAACAACCCCAACTCCTTCGCCCTCTTCAGCAAAACAAGTGCCTGTCCGAAAGCGGACCGGGCAACAGCCCCACACGCAGAGTTGAATGCCGTCTCGAACGCATCTAGAGCGCTCCTGTCAACCTTATTATCATCTCCCCCCGCTGACCCGTTCGCCCAGACCAATTGTGCGTTTGTGGCACTGATATTGACGCTCATATCATAGTCTTCGTTCTCAGCTTGGTACCCACCCCTAGATAGTGCCGCGTATATTCCCGCCGCTTGGTCGAATTTTTCTAGTCTGTATGCCTATCCATTGTATCCCTCCTCCATCAGCTGTAGGAAAAGCCATGGATGGGATTGGGGAGAATCATACAGCTTGAGCCTCAACATGCTTCAACCCCCTCTCGTCTCTCCCACCATCCCTAGCACCCTCTACCGCAGCCGCTAACGCATCCTCCAACCTCCCCAACTTATAAAGACAATAAGCCCTCTCTAGCGCTGCCTCGTCCGCCAATTCCGGCGACGAAAGTACGGAGAACGCATCATCGTAGCGGTCGAGGTTTATCAGTGCTACTGCCTTAGTATGCAGTGTCCGCTTATGTGACTTCTCGGACTTGAGGACGTTATTTGCATGCTTCAGGATAGAGGTGTGGTCGACTTCGCCAGTTATTGATATTAAGGATTCTAGTGTTGCCGGGGTGTATTGTGACATCTTTGGGTTGGTGAAAAAGTTTGTGGATGGGTGAGTTTTTACACTGGTGGTATGGAGGGGTTAGGTTGGACCATGTGGCTGGTGGTTGGGGTTTTTGGCTAGCGTGGAAAAGCCACACTGTGTGAGGGAAGGGATTACACAATTCGTCACTCGGATAGGAGTTCCAGGTTCACATTTACCTATGGCGGATGCAGTTGCATTTTGAGGTCTGAAGGATGCATTCTGGAGCTACTGTAGATGGTCTAGTCCCCGAACGAAAAATGCCTGACAAGTTGCTAGGAAGAGAAAACGAATAAAACAAATAAAACGAATAAAGTATCATACTTATGAAAGGGAAAAAAGAAAAAGAAAAAAAATGCCTGAGGCGGGAATTGCCTTTGGGGATTTGCAACACCTTAACTTCGACTACTAGTAAACATGCCTAGTCTATTTTACCGTCAAGAAGGCAATACCCTCCCTGGCAATCTGTGTAGCGGCCACCAGCGCCTGATTCTCCGTGTCCGTCCATTTAACAGTAAGTTCGTCCCACTTTATAGTCATGTACTGCCTCTTGTGTTCCCTCTGCATATCCTGTAGCCTTCTCAATTCCCTAGGATCTCCGGTACCGGAGTATACAATGAAAGCGGTGCAAGGTGGCAAAGAGTCGTAGATCTCCTTCAGTTGAGCCGCAATGTTCTGGACTCCCTGGGCAAGCACAGCATGGTTCGGCTCGATGTTTTCAATGGGGATGGGGGGACCTTCCTCTGGCGCGGCCGTCTTGTTCCATCCGCGGAGAGTCTCGAGAGCGTGCATACGGCCCCAGACTAAATCAAGCTTAGGATGTCCGTCGCGAGTACCGGGAGGATCCCCACGGATAGATTTTACAATGCCTGTAGCTACCTCTGCGTCGTCCTTTGCCTGGATCACTCTTGCGGCGCTAGGACCCCACCATTTTTCCGGTGTCCCATAATCGACGACTCCGCCAGTGCGAGCTACTGGTCGCATTCTAGATAGTCGCTTGAAAATGCTCTCGGCGGCCGTATTGCTAGTTCCATATTCGAGTCCTTTCTCTAGTTTGAGCTTTAAGAGGTCCAGACAGGCTTTTGCATCCTCTATCGAGTTATGACCATTTGACCCGCCCTTCTGAATCTCGCGTTTAAGGTGCTTTGTGGAGAGCCACTTTAATGAAGCTCTGTATGGAGGTCCACGGGGGTGATTGTAAATTACTGAGGTGTCTACAATATGCGGATGGGCTAATCTGATGGCGCCGAGATCGGCGTTGAGAGATTGTCCTACGAGAATTGTGTTGTTATTGAGGAGCTTTAAGAGGTGATTTTGGACGTCTTTCAGGCGAGTAGTGACGGGGTCGAGCATCGCCTTGGTCACGCCAGAATATCTACTACTTATATCAGCTTTATATCTTTTCAATGAGGCAATGAGGGGCAACTTACGGCGTCAAATAGTCTGTAACAAGATTGTCCGGCTTAACCAGGGTATCATAAATCGGCTCCCCATCCCAACCCACAAGACTAATTCTTGCCAGTTCCAAACCTTGCTTCGTCTGGACCATCTCGCAGTCCATAGCGTAAATTGTCTTTGCCTCCGTAACAGAGCCACCCTCATTGTTCTTCTGGCCATTCCCCCTCGAGAGATCCGTTTCAACCCATCCGGCCTTAGTGGTTTCGGCCAACAATGAAGTCGTAGCATGAAGAGAATGGATAGGATACTCATTCTCAACCAATTCCCCGAAGGGCATAACAAGCCGAGTGATGCCTATTCTCTGACTCGCTGTATACTTGTCAATTTCCTGCGAGCCCTTCCCTTTAGGAATAGGTGTATTTAAGAATCCAGTGATAGCAGAGTACACTTTCCCTCGCTCATCCCCGGGAGCTTTGACAGGCCAAACATGAGAAAAGATATCCGCAAATCCCTTCACACAGGCCTGTAACTGGGCCTTTTTAAGTTCCTGGGGATAAAACTCATACTTTCCCCAGCCCAAACCTAGCTTTGAACGAGGGCCCGGCGATTGGGCCGGTTGGGGAGACTTGGTCGGACCATTCCCAGCGGCAACTCCTAAACCCTCCCCTCCCCCATTCCGCTCTCCACCTATAATAGTAGTATCAGAGGTAAGATCTAGATCGTCATTGAACATCGCCATCTCCAGTCCAGGAACCATGACAACCACAACCCCACGAATCTCATTCTTGTTCTTGACAAGCAGCCACTGGGGCGCAATCCCGTCAGCCAACAGCCATAGAGCGAGAGACTGTATGTCGCTGAGCTTAACAGCGTTTTTCAGTCTGGTAGGTGATACTTCGAAAGATGGATACTTGTGCTTTGACTTCTTATGTCGTTTAGCCATCTGCCAGTCTCCCCCACCGTCAACCTCCCCCACTTCTCTGCCCATCGAATTGGCTGCCGCAGCAGTAGTAGCTGTGGTGCCGGTAGTGGTGGTTACGGGATTAGAAGTAAATGGCCCGGATATACTGGTCAGCTTGAATTCTCCGAACTTGGTGACAGGAAGTGGCGGTGGGGAGGGTGCGTCGTGGGCGTTCGACGACGAGGACGAAGCCTTGGGCGGGAAGGCCTTTCGGTGTTTGCGCTTTCCCATGGCTGCCACAGCTCCTCGTAGGATCGATCCTTGGAGCAGGGCTTTGAGTGGTAGGGCTACCTTTGAGAGTGCGCGAAAAACTGCGCGGAGGGGCGTTGGAGGAACTATGGTTGAGGCTCAGGTGGTGGGATGGTTTTTTTTTTTGGGGGGGGTTTTTTTTTTTGAAAAAAAAGAAAGAAGAGAAAAAGTGGATCTAGAAGAGGTGAAGGGGATTTGAGAGCAATGGTTATAGTTTTCTCTGAAGGATGATGGTTTTGGGTCGTCTAATAGACGAGATGATGCTTCTTCGAGTTTGCTTCCCTATTTTTGTGCACTTAGGTTTTCGGGGGGGCAAGTTTTTAATTTTGACGTCTGAATGCCAAGATTCACCACACCCACTCTCGGGGCTTGGTGCACTTCTGCGCCATTTGCTTGTTCTTCATGCAAACCCTATCCATTATCATGCCGTAGATTAAGGACATTCACTCGTTGCTAATGAAACATCGTTTTGTCCAAAAATATCATAGGTTACGAAAAGCGTCCGGCAATGATTAAGCATCATTTTTCATTTATTTATTTCGAATGAATTAAAATCACAAAGCAATAACACAAAAAGGCAGCCAAGGAAATATGAATCGGAAGAGTACCCTAAGAAACTAAAGCTTTTTTTTTTTTTTTTTTTTTTTCCAGGGAAAGAAACGCTACAAGCTGCTTCTCTAGTCAAAAAAGAAGTTTGTCATTTGATACAGCCAACCTATCGCCATTCCCACCAGAAACTAGTAATCCAGTTCCTCGACTGACTTTTTGCCCTCCCCACCAGCTGCATCTAGATCCATGTAACTCTTGACACTCCTTCCTAACACCGCCAATTCCGCCTCTCCCCCACCGCTGGTGCCACTGCTAGTGGAAGCGGGTGCGGCACTGGGGGTTCCTCCTCCAACAGGCCCAGATACTCTATTAGCAGGAGCATTACCGGGCTGTCTCGTGAGCTCCCTCATCTCCCTATCGCGTCTCTCCCTCTCCCTTTCCCTGTCGCCTCTCCCCCCCCTCGCATTATAGGGGGCGAATCTCTCTCGCCCAGTACCCACGGCCATAGGAAGCCCCGCAGCGCCCATCGGAGGCATTCTATTCTCTCTCCGGCGCTGTGGACCAACCCCATTTCCACCATCCCTACCTCTGCCGGTGTCCGGGAGACCAGGCCCAGCAGTTGGCATGAGATGATTCGGCACGTATTTATCCGCACCGTTACCGTGGTGTCCCGCGAAGAATGGTGCATTGAAGTTGAATCCGGGAGGTGGTTGGAAAGCTCCAGGCGGGGGGGCAGGGCCACCGAAAGTGCTCAAGGACATCATCGGCGCGAACCCACGGTTACCGCCGGTCTGAACGGTCTGGAACCCTCCTTGATTGTTTTGTTCGATCTTAGGAGGATGAACTCTGCACGGATCTAGGACATAGCTGTTGACTAGCTGAGCTTCTGTCTCCAAAAGTTGCAACCATTCGCCATGCTTTTTATCCAAGTGCTTCCTCCAGAACTCCTCGGCTTTGAACAACTTGGTACACCCGGCGACTTTACACCGGTATTTACCTTCATCTTCTTGTTTCATGCTCCGCTGGACCTCGTCCTCGACTGCTTCAGGAACAGGCTTGCCACCAACTTTCCTAAGCCTCTCTTTGTAATCTTCATCATGTGGCTGTGGGGGGCTGACGAAAAACTCCAGTTTGTCCTGCCAGGCTTTGGTCCAATTGACGGTGCGGTTGTCCGGAGCAAAATCACTGGCCGGGGTGGGACGGCGCATATGACCGCCAGGGCATTTCCTAGTGAGCTCAACAATGGAGTCGGATGAGGAAACACAGTAGATACAAAACGAAAAGACCCGACGAAGGTATTCCACCCCCATGTCGACAGTCTTCTTGGTGATCTTAAGTTCGACCTCACTCTCACCACTCTCCTCTCCTTCCTCCTCACTCCCCATCCTTTTCTCTCGCTCGCCACGACCCCATTCCTCAACTTTGTCTTTGATCATCTCCCAGCCATCATATTCTACCATTGAGTCTTCGCCATCGCGATGAAGCTCTGCTTCCAGTTTCTTGATACATTTTTCAACCAATTTGGCTTCCTTCTTTAGATTCTCAGGTAGACTCATGGCTTCGTTTAGGACCTTCTTAGTTCTGGCACTAGTTGGTCCGTTATGGATTCCCACATGGCAAACAAAGTCGCCATGTATGTCATCGTGAATGCTTTTCCCATTGAGAAGTTCGACTATTGATTCGTCAACTGACGCGGGCTCAGATGTAGGATCACTAGGATCTGTGGGGGAAAGAAGGATAAAGCCGATACGGTGAAATTTCTTCAAGGGGTTGGGGTCCGAGAGCGAGATATAGTGAAAGTTTGAAAGATTTGTGGAGGCAAGCTATTCACAATCAGTCGCAGCCCAACAAGGAAATTTGAAAGCCTAATATTCAGAGTGGATAAGATATTTACCTCTTCTAATTGAGCTCTGCTGACGGTAGGGCTGATAGTCTTGATCAACAACACTGGTTTCAAACCACCGTCTTCGAGGGTCCTATTGATCTCTTCAATCTCCTCACCGGGCTCAAGAGTATTGTCTTCAGACTTTGGGGCAGTCCCGGTGCCAGTTTCACGGTCAATGTTATCTAAAGTCCCGCTCTGCATTTGAACCCTCCATCTCTCGAAGGCCCCTCTTCTATACTCCACTATCTTGGCCTTTGTGACCTCCTTCTCACCAGGAACGTAGCGTTCTTTGAACCATTCATCATTCTTATGTGTGGTCACAAACAGCTTCGCGAGGCGCGCAGTGAGTTCATCCTTATATTCATCGTACTTCTGTTTTACCTCCTCCTTCATATTAGGACCAGCCACGCCCGGATTTTCCTGATGATACCAATCAGAGAAGTAATTAAACGTGACTTGGTAGTCTAGCCTATGAGGGTCGAAGTACATGGGGGGGGCAGTCCCGTTATGCGGTGGAACATAGCGATCAATTGCGCCAGGCTTCCCGACCATGGGAAGCTGGGGGACGCCATGCTGAGCATACTCAAAGCGCGAACGAGAGGGTGAGCGAGAGCGACGAGGTTGAGGAGATCGAGGCACATAACGGTCGATATTCCCCCCGACGGGAGGAGGAGATCGCGAACGGCGAGGTGGCAAACGGCGCATGGGGCCTGCAGAAATCAACCCTGTCAATGAAACTTTCTCCATAAGGTATATGTAAAAAGATAGAGTAGCCCGAGAAAAAAAACAAGATCACATGATGAGCTAAGCTCCACCCGCCGACCGGGCGGCAAAATGAGATGGGAATAATAATAAAAATCACTCGGGCGAGAAACAAAGGCAAACAGCAGCCAGCACACGCGCCCAGAATGCGGCGCAAACAGCCGTTATTGCAGATAAAGGAGGCCACTCACCAGGACTCCTTCCTCGCCCTCTCCCGTAACCCCATTCAGCATCATTCAGCCGGCCATAGTCACTCTCCAATGTAGCGCGATCCCGACTGCCCCGACTCCTGTCCCTATCCCTGTCACCGCCATTATAGCGGTCGTTTCCAAGGTAGGACATTGTGATTATGGGAGCAAAAGTCAAAAGCTCCTAGCCTTCTAGTTGAAGAATAATGAACGAATCGATAGTGTGGTACTGACTGACCACGGAGGAATAGAAGAAGGAGGAGGTCCCTCGCAGGGGCGTGACGTAGACGTGGTAGGAGAGATTGAATAGGATCTGTTGTTGCGCGGAGCCATGACCCAAAGAGTTAAAATGAGGATCAAAAAAGAATAGAGAGGAGAGAAGAGGACAATAGGGAGTGAGGTTTGGTTTGTTCGGAAGAGAAAAAAAGGAACGAAAAGGCAATGAAAAGGGAAAAAGAACAAGGGAACGAGGCGACGAAGGAGGACGGTTAAGGTAAAGAAGCAGGAGTACGGCAAGAGGAAGAAGAGTAGAGGAGGGAAAAAAAGGAGGAGGCAACAAACAAGAAAAAGGAGAGAGATGTGAGCGAAGCGGCTCCGATGGACGAGATGGTTAACGATAGAATTTCCCTGACCCGTGAGAAGTGATAGTAGCCCCTAGATTAGAGAGGAAGAGTGATGAACAAAAGACGCTGTGGATGAGCTGTGAGTGTGTGTGTGTGTGTGTGTGTGTGTGTGTGGGTGTGTGGTGTGGGAAGGTGAGGGATTGAGAGGTGGAGCGAGAGTAAGGTGAGATGTGGAGAGGGGGAAGGGAAAGGAAAAGACCAGGCCAGGACAGGGCAGGGCAAGGGGGAAATGAAGGGAAGTTGACCTTGACCTTACGGGTACCTCACCAGGGGAAAAGTGATGTGAAGGACTGAGAGTGAGAGTGAGAAAGGGAAGAGCCAAGAGCCAATCCAACTCTAGAATGGCTAGAACTCAAAACACCGAGGAGACACCAAGAAGAAAGAGCCTATGGATTCACTGCTGCATCGGTACAGCATAACTTATACCGGTACTGGCTCTTTTGCCCATTGCTCGTTGCTTTTCCCACGATGATAGGCCAAGACATGCAACCAAGATCTAAGGTGTGGCGCAACACGCTTTCCTAAAAAAAGATAGTAGCCAGCTCCCCCAGTCTGGAAAATTCCGCATCCACGGCGCCATATAATACGTCATCACCAGACCTCAAATCTACTCGTACTTATAGGCCGTCCTCCATTGCCGCGCCCACCCCCTCTTCCCACACCTTCACAGCTTCCCCCTTTCTCCTCTCTCTCATACCATTCACCCTTCATCTGCCAAAACAACAAGGAAACGAAACAAAAAAACACCAATTCCCACGACCCAATCCAATCCAACTCGATTCAACCATTCCAAGATGTGTTCAATCCCCCACATCCCCTCAATCACCCTACCAGCGTTCGTCTTTACCAACCCCGCAGCCTCGATCCTCCTACCAATAACCCTAGGCTCTGCAGTCGGCTACTCAACCCAACGTTTGTTCCTCTCTCCCCACCAATTTAACAACCCAAACTAACCTCCCCAAGCCAAGAAAACCAGAAAAATCGACAACCCAATATCTCAACCCCCCTTCTACCCCCCAGCCTGGGTCTTTGCGCCGGTGTGGACCCTTCTCTACGGCACAATGGGCTACGCCTCTCACCACGCAACAGCCCTCGGCCTCTCCTCCTCGAGCCCTCGCATCCGCAACCTCGCTCTTACCGGGGCGACACTCTACACCACGCAGCTTGTGCTCAACCTCACGTGGATGCCTCTCTTCTTTGGTGCTAGGTGGCCCGCCGCGGCGCTCGTGGACATCGTCGCCTTGACGAGCAACGTGGGTTGTCTCGTCTATGTATGGAAACAGTGGGACCCATTCGCAGCGTGGCTTATGGTGCCGTATTTGGGGTGGTTGGGGTTTGCTGCGTACTTGAATGCCGGGTTTGGAGTTTTGAATGGGTGGGATATTGGTGGGGTTAGGAAGGAGGAGGAGGAGGAAGTGAAGGAGGAGGTGGTGCAGGAAGAGGAGGAGGAGGTGGTGCAGGAGGTGCAGGAGTAGGAAGAGTAAGGGGGGGGGAATGGGCTCTTTCGAAATGGTGGAGAGAGAAGGGGTGCGGATGGTAGAGCTGTTTACTGCTCGTATGGATTTAGCATACCTGCATGGTATTGCTACCCTGAAGCTCGATAACATCCGATTAACACTGTAATTGAAACCCCCCCCCCCAAAACTATCATTGAAAAATCAACATGTCCTAAAAATCCAACCCTAGCCCCTCCCTCCCTCTCCATCCCCAGTCAACCCACAAAACCATAATGCATGACTTGCCGTGGACGTTCCCAATGCGCCCCCTTTCGCAGCATATGTCGACCAGCTGCCTCACTCGCACCCTTACCCTCTACCGAAAAAAAATAGAGACTACAGTTGAAAATCCTACGAATAAATTAAGCATTACCCCCCCTGTATATTGAATTCGTATCATACGGATGGGCGTGACACCCACTATGCTACCGATGACTGGGTGTTAGAAATCTTACGCCTATCATACGGAAAGTAAGCCAGTCATATCGGTAAATTCCCGAGTGATAATTCATGGTTTCCTATTCCACGGTATTTTGAAATCAAATTTTTATCATTAATCTCCTTAGGATTGCCAGACCCATAAAATACGTGCAGCACTTGTGCTATCATATAAGATTTATTACTAGGGAGCAAGTGTAGTAGCGTAGGTCACAAAAGGCAACCCAAGAAAAAGGGACAAGAAAAATAAAATAAAAAATACCCCATTCTACAGTACAGGCAGAGAAAAATAATAAGCTATTCCATTACAAGAAAGAAAAAAAAAGAACTAAAGTTCCCATTACATCCGGTAGCTGAAAACCCTCCCCCATTTTCACTCATCATAAGCATAGCCGTAGCCTAGCTGGTCCACTCATTACCACCATCACTCCGCCAGCACATTCCTAAGCTGCAATAGGAATTCCGTCTGCAACTTCAGTATCTCACTGACTTCCGGCTTTTCCGGCTCACCAGCGCTACGCCTTAAGTGGTCCTGCTTCTTCTTCCTTCGACGCTTCTCGGCCTCGATTGGGTCGGCCTGGTCATCAGATTCGTCCTCGTCGCTGGAGTTGTTGTCGTTGTCGACGTTGTTTAGGTCATCTAGGTCGGCCTTCCGCTTTGTTAGCCTCACTTCATGTGTGGGAGGCAGGGGGATGCGAGTTACCTCGTTAAGGCCAAAGTCAGATGTTGTAAATGCGTGGTCGGGAGCGGTGTTAAGCCATCCGTTCGGGTCACCTCCGCTGGCCATCTTTTGTCTGGTCTTGTCTTCATGCCACTTTCTTCTTCGAGCTTGCCATTTGATTAATTGATCGATCTCTTCTTTGGCTTTATCGCCGTCGATATCACCGCGCAGGACAGCTTCTTCCACAAGGCGGTTCATATCTAGTGGGCCTGATTTAGGTCCGCTGCGAAGGAATGACAGAATTCCTTCTAGCCAGCCCATGAGCTTTTCGAACAGTCCATCGTCGTGGATGTGGACCTCGTGAACGAATTTGTAAAAGTTATTTTCATGACGAGCGCAAAGGTCGATGAAGGCCTGAACGGTTTGGTTAGGGTCTGAAGACATGTCTATAGATTAAACCGTCAATATATCTCCTTCTGCTTTCAATCTGGGCGCCCAGTTAGAAGGATTGTCTTACCTTGGCTTTGTGCCTTTTCCACGACCTCCACCATATCGTCGACAAACACGGCAAAGTCTGTTACACTGTTGTATACATTTGCTGATTTGTATACCCTGATCAGCGGCTCGTAGAAGATGGTGAAGAGATCGCGGAAGAGCTGTAGTGTTACTGGCTGAACCCCCGAGCAATCAGCGGACGATCCATACTTCTAAGGACTATGCTATACACACCTCTCCGATTATAGCCAACATCATGCTCTTGTCTCGCTGTCTGGTATACAACTTCAACAACTGCTTTAGGTAAGCGAACAACTGTCCGCCTGCCCTCATATCGTCGACCTGCACCATCTAATATCAGCATGGTACTCGTATTCAGCTGCTCGCAGAGACCCACATTTTCCACTGCATTGTTCCAGCCCACATAAGCGTTGAATACAGTCTCCACCTGCTTTGGTTCTAGTTCTGGCTCTATCTTTTCCGATCTTAATATAGCGACAATCAGATCGACTTGGTCGAGAGCTGCGTCCCTTCTAATCTCCTCGCGGATGTCTTCGTCGATTTCGGTAAACTGCCTCAACTTGCTACAAAGCACCGGATCGGTGATTTTTGCGGTTAAAGAATCTATACTCTTTTGAAGCTGCTTGATGCCATCATTTAAGGCCATAGAAAGAATTCGTTGCATTAATGACCGGGATCCAAATGGTGTTGCCAAAAATAGATCGAGCACTCCGGTCATCACAGCAGCTGGATTGGCAATGCGGATAACATTTTTGAGGATTGTATAAGGAATTAAGGAATGGATTCTCTTGGCTTGATGAAACAGCTCGGGCGAGTTGTCCTCGGCGAGGAAAATATGATAGATAGTTGCAGCAATCTCTATCCTGAGCCATTCCGCAAATTTCTTATATTGCAATGAGAGGTCTTCAAGTCTATCCTTCTCCCTTATTTCCGCAAAGAGTTTCGTTAATCCATCTTTACAAACGTCAGTATCGGCCCCACAAGACGGATGGTCCACTTATTTGGAAAAGGTACTCACTGTCTTCAACAATCTCCCTTCTAAAACTCTCCATGTAAACATCGAGCTCTCGAGCTCTCTGTCTTGCAATCTCATAGAACTTCTGTTGTTCCTCAATCCTAATATGGTCCATTTCCCGTCTCCTCGCCTCATCGTTAAGCTCCTCCTCATTCAGAGTAATAGGGTCCCTCAGCAGAAACTGGTTCATCGCCCTAGATTTGGCAATTTGGGTATCACCAAGCAGAACTCTTAAGAATGCTCTTAACGATATCCTCTGGTTCTCACGCCAGAGAGAAACTGGCTCATTTATACTGCTAGCCAAAGAGTTTCGAGAGGCGTTGCGGCTAAGCTTGCCGACTCCCAAAGAAGCACCTAATGATTGAGATCGTTTGTGGCCATTGCCACCCTTCTCACCATTTGCATTCACAGAGCTGCTAGAAGTTGTCGACGCAGAGTACACAGAAGACCGGTCATCGGCCGAGGGCGTAGAGAGTAAACCCCCAGCCGACGTCCGAGATGTATTGACCTTGCGCGGGAGAGATGGGAGAACCTTCCCTGGAAGCTCATTCCGAAGCTTTCAGATTAAAGTCAGCGGCCGCATCTCTCAACTTAGCTTCCTTCTAGGATTCCTTACATTTCGATGGAGCCGGGCGAATGCGCCATACCTTCTACCGACAATCACATCCGGCTGATCCATTCTCTTTGTGCGAATCAAGAACTCCTAAAAAGGGCGTGGTAAGAGAGTATCCAGGATTAAACTAGCTGTGCCCACTCACTGCATGTGTATGATACCGCACGGTTCTCTTGATACTTGTCTGCCTCACTGAAGCAACATTGACATCCCAGCCATTAACCCAATGCCCCTCCGTCATGTTGACTAATATACCGTTCCCATTTGCAGCTCTGTCGGCCCCTCCGGCAGCCTCAATCTCATCAAACCCAACGCGTTCCTCATAGCCTGATGCAGTAGGGATACCAGAGTTCATCATTAAAGCAACAACCTTTTCACATTTCAGGGCAAGCTTTCTCCGCTTGGTCTCCTCTAACCGATCTTCGGAGGAGGATATTCGTTTGTTTGCAAAGGATTCGAGAAACTGAGAACCATAAGCGCTGCTCATGCCAACCCTGAGAGCTTCAAACTCACTATTTGCAGTCTATCCTGCCAGAAGTCCTTCTCCCTCGCCTGATCCAGAAACGGGAAATTTCTAACATGGTGAACGAAGATGTATCTTAAAATTGGTAATTCACTATCGACGGGGGCGACCTCCCCGAGGGGTGAGCGAAAAGGCGCTCCGAAACGTTGTAAAGCTGTTGGGGAGTTGAGCTCTGAGATCTCGAACTGAACCTGACGGGAAACGAGCTCCCTCTTGAGATCTAGGAGAAGTCAATATTTGCTCAACTCCTGTAGAAGTTGTAAAGCGGGGTATTCTCAAGGAGCGAAGATATTCCAACAAACATACAATGTTCCTGCTTCCCGGCCAAGACATTCTCCTTGTCAGAGATGGATAATGAGGACAGATCTGGTGGAGCCGGAGCAGCCATAACGAGAGAAGTCGAAATAAAGTTTATGCCAGGGAATCCGATCTGAATGATGAAAAAAATAGAAAAAATGAAGGCAAGTTAAGATGGACTACTGTCTAATTAAATCTATCGCTCAAGGCTAGGGGTCTAAAGGAGGGGAGGGGGTGGGGGAGTAGCTCTGGTGGGGCCGGGAGGGGGGTTGTTGGCAAACAGGGTGAGGAATGCAAGGACCACCAGAAACAAGAGGGTCTTCCCTACCGGTACAGGGCAGGTACACAAACGCTCACCCTCCCTTTTCTTTCATCACTTCTGTGCAAGCAGGAGTCAAGAAACCCGACCAAAAAAGGCCCCCAGGGACAAAGTAACGCCAATGACGTACGAGTACTCGTACAAACGCTCCGCCCCGGGACGCGCAACCGCCAAGCCACCCACTTATTCATCGATTTCCAACTTAGCCAAAACCTTGACCTATGGAGAATTACCCTACTGCACTTACCCGTATCTGGATAACAGTACTGCAAGGTATGGGGCCGAGCACCCGGAGCCACTGATAACCTATTTTGCTTACATAATGCACACGAACTCGTGGGGCTCGGCTAACATATGTTCGAAAACGGCGATACTGGTGGATGGGCAGTTTGAAATTTTACTGTCTCCGCGAATATTGCTCTTATTGAAATCGGGGAAGATAGAACTGAAGGGGAACGCTTCCTGAGCACTTCCCTGAGACGTAGTTGTGGTTCAAATTTCGAAAATCTATTCACGGTCCCCTCGACACTTCCAATAACACAGGAAAATGGTTCCAAGGCCTTTGCTGGGTGAACATGGTAGTCTACTATCGTATCGCCTTGGTGCTCCGCTGCCAATGTTCAAAAAACTCGTTTTGCTGACCCACCTGACCCCGCCAAAAGATGCCGGTAGCCTAGCCTGAACGAGCTGACCAACAACTATTCGAGAAACCACTGGAGATCCGCCTTCCCCCTCCTACCCCGCTGTGCATACACGGTGTTGGGGACACCGTATCACACTGTACTCGAGTACAGTACCGGTACTGTACCCGACGAGCCCCCGACGGAAAATTCGGCCAGCCTCTCCCAGCCTTACCATGCATTCCCGTAATCTCACCACAGATATTACACCCCCAGTTCCCACTTCCCACTCTGACGATTGGTATGACAGATGAAAGATTCCAAATACGAATTCCACAACGCTCTGCGAGCCCCCACTCCACCCCGGGATCCAAGCGCGAGTACGATACCCACGATAAAGCTGATAAACAGCTAATTCAGGTTCATCCTGAAAATAATCCCTGTCTTGGCCCAAACACCTCCTCTGGCACTCGTGCAACGGCTCCAATCCCCACGTGAAACACTAGGCATCCCCAAGCTAGTTACAGAAATCGCCCTTCCAAATCTCAGGTAAACCAGTCAAAGACTACCAGTATCATACTCTCCCAAGTGCCAAACCCCCTTACTTATCTGCATAGCCCACTAGCTTAAAGCCTTGAACCCGACTCTCGGAGCTGCCGCGTAAGCGTTTCCATTCCGCTGCTTGGTACCAATCTAACAAGCGCTTATTTAGGGTATGAACCGTATGCTACGCCTGCTCGCCATGCCTACCCAATTCAAAACTCACCTTGGAAGGTTTTGACGACCAGCGGGTGATAAGCCTCATGCGAATATCGGTACCATACTTTGAACGTCCACAAAAGGAAAAAATAAAAATAAAAATACCGGCAGATAACAACAGCAGCGCCTCCCCTGCTGCAAGTATTTGCACTGCGCATCACCAATCATTGAGGGAGTTCCGACTTCCCTCCTCGTCGCCAAGCGGGACAGTGTAATAGGGTTGCTTGAACTTCGCACAGTGATTGAGGCAGTTTACTCCCGTCCTGTAGCTGGAGGAGGAGGATCTCATGAGAGATAGTTAGGTAAGTCTAACAGATTTTACAAAGGAGTTTGCCGGCGATTTGCAGGTATTTAGCTTGATTTGGAGTAGTTACTTGGCCATATAAATTTAACGCGCCCGAGCACATTAGCCCTATTAGAGGGATCCAGCAGTGAGACAGAATCCCTGCAGAAAATGCCAAGCTAAGGTGCCGGAGGAAGAGTCAAAGGAGAAAGATTGTGTGTTCCAGCAGCTGAGACAA
>Ga0307507_10000605_pt1 | contig 77519 bp, 32 predicted proteins | sample 7_EM_MG_FD_207223 | JGI IMG/M metagenome (GOLD analysis project Ga0307507, IMG submission 207223) | Populus trichocarpa ectomycorrhiza microbial communities from riparian zone in the Pacific Northwest, United States - 7_EM | ecosystem: Host-associated > Plants > Roots > Unclassified | place...
CGCCAAAAGTACAATTAACCTTATAATTATGGACGAAAACCTATACCAGAGACTTAAAAGGTGCTCCCCTAAAGAAAAATAGGCACTTACCTTAGACTATATCCCTATCCAGATACAACTAGATCTAGATATTAAGGCGCAACTAAATAGCAAAAGATACGCAATAAGGAAGCTTAACGTAGATAGCTTCCTTAATACAATTAAACAACAACTCTAAAACCTAGAAGAAATCCACCCAATACTAAACAAGTAAGGCTCATTGGCTACCCCTAAGGAAATTAATTAAAGACTAAAAAGGATCTAGGCAGCAATTAAAAGCAAGCTAGAAGAGTACTGCCTGGTTTTAAAACCAGGCCCCTATGCGCAACACGCATAGTCCGCACAGTGCGCGGCCCTTATATCCGGCCAATAACAAGCAAGGAGGAAATATACAAGCAGCTATAATTTTAAGGACGAGAGATGATATAAAGACACAAGAAACCAGCTAAAGAATACCCTAAAAAAAGAAGCAAGGAATAACTAGAGACGGTTTATAAACGAACACACTACTAACCTAAGTCTCTCCTATAACAAAGGCCTTTGGACTATAGCGAAATGGGCAAAGAAAAAGGCGGGACGCCTAGTAGAAGATCTATACTTACCACCCCTATAAAGAGCAGGCGAACCACAGGCCATAAGCAATAATAACGAGAAGGTAAAGATCCTTATAGAAAGATTTTTCCCTTAACCGGCTCTAGTAGACCTTAGCGACATCACCAGTAAAACACCGGTGACTTACCTAAGGGTTAACAGCGACATGACAACTAAAGAAATAGCCAGAACTATTAGCCGCCTTTTAAATAACATAGCACTAGGACTAGATAGGATCCTAAACAAAGCCCTAAAGACCTATAGACCACTTATAGCACCTTGGCTTACAGACGTAGCCAGAGCATGCTTTACAATAGGCTACTACCCGCGACTTAAAAGATCCATAACAACGGTTATCTTATAAAAAGAAGGTAAAGCAGACTACTTAATCCCAGAAAGCTACCGCCCTATTGCCTTAGAAAACACCCTAAGCAAGATCTTAGAAAAGGTTATAGCGGACTATATAGCAGACACGGCAGAGGAATATGCCCTACTACCATAAAGCTAAATAGGGGCAAGAAAGAATCGCTTAACGCTATTAGCACTTATACTACTTACTACTACCATTAAAACTGCATGGGCTATGCGAAAGGACTTTATAGTATTAATGCTTAGCCTAGATATTAGCGGCGCCTATAATAATATACCCCATAAGCATCTCCTATACATCCTTAGGGCAAAGGGCTTCCTAGAATAAATTATTTAATTTATTTAAGGATTTATAGGCCAGAAAGAAATATTATTAATCTTTAACGGATACCAGAGCCCCCCTATTGTAGTTATAACAGGAATACCATAAGAATCACCTCTGTTGCCTATACTCTTCCTCTTCTTTGTAAGCAACCTGCTTAACACCTTTAAGGAAGGGGTGACCTAGGGGATAGGCTTTGTTAATAATATAAACCTAATTATATATGGGCCAATAGCTGTAGAGAACTGCAGGACACTAGAGAAAGCCTATAACACCTATATAGAATAGGCAAGACGATATAGAGTCTAATTTTTACTAGAGAAATACTAGCTAATCTATTTTATAAGAAAACGTAACCAATTTGCAGATCTTTAGTATACAATCTATATTTAAGGCTTTAGGGGTTAACCGGTTTAAGGCCTAAGGGTATTAGGAGTGTGGGTAGATAGCAAGCTCTGGTAGAGCGTATATACGGCATAAGCGGCCCGTAAGGGCTAAGTATAGTATATCACCATGTCCAGGATTGTTAATTCTACATAGGGTCCATACTTCCAGAGGTTACGCCTACTATATACAGCAGTTGTCTGGCTAACCATAACGTATAGATCTAGCATTTGGGCCACTAGAGAAACTAAGAAAAGCCCCCCTAAATCACTCCTTAAACTACTCTAAAAGGTCTAAATAGCCTGCCTTAGGAGTATAACAGGCGGGTATAAGCAAACGGCCACAGCACTACTTAAGAAGGAAGCCAATATTTCCCCCCTATAACTATATATTAAAGCCGATGCAATATAAAGGGTGTAAAAGGAACATAACTCTAATATTATAAAGTATATTAAGACACACCTAAACAAACTATAGAGGGACCCTAGGGTGCCCTATAGGAGAAGGAACTAACAACCCTAAAGTAGGGAAGATATATTAGGAAAACAGGTAGAGAAAGCAAAAAAAGAATAGTACGGTACTAGGGCCCAGGCCTATATAGAGAAGAAAGGGAGACGCGTAAGAGGCCAGCAAAGACAATAGTAAGGGAGAGAAAGGAGCTAAAGTAGAGCATAAAAAAGTACTGGAAAACCATCTACCGCAATACAATACTGGTTAGACCGACGCTAGAGAGATAAATAGGAGTTAAAGGTACAGAGGCAGACTTAGGCAAGGGGAACCTAAGCCGTAGCATAGGTAATACTATAGGGGGTAAATACCTAAGGGCTCTAAGAGGGCCTAATAAAGGTAGAAAATATAATGGCAACACTCTTAAGGACAGGAATAATAGGACTAAAAGATTAGCTTTACTGGGTAGGTGTCCTAGTAGGTAGCCTAAGGTGCGAATATGGCTGGCTAAGACAGACACCAAAACATATAATATTGTTATGCCCCTTACGCACCAGCCAAGAAGCAATGCTCTCAGCAGCTAGTATAGAAAACTATAATACACTGCTTTTAATATAGAAAGACCTTAAGGCGGCTACCTGGTGGCTTATTAGCTAAAATGTGCTAGACCAGTTCCGGGTTATAAAGGAAATAGTAATAAAAGGCAAAGGGGTGAGTAATAGGCACCCCCTAATAACTCTACAGGAGTAGAGTACAGTGTGTAATACTAGCGCGTCCGTAGGTTTATTACGGCAGCAGTGGTTCCTAAGGAGGTTAAAAAGTAAGGTAGTAGAGCACCACTGGTAACTCACAGGCAACTTATAAGCGAGCCCCAAAAGGCGGGGAGACGGATTACGGGGTTTTCTTAAATAGAGTTTTCTCCCTATATATATATAAGGAGTAGTCCGCGTGGGCCCAACAGGGATCCAAATCGGACGTTAAGCAATGAATAATAATAATATATACTTAGACAATAAACTTAAGCACCAAGTTTATATTAAGAAGGTCCTAGAGAAATTATAGAACATAGGCTTATAAGTTAATATTAAGAAATATAAATTTAGGGTAAAATATATAAAGTACCTTAGGTTTATAATAAGTATAAATAGGATTAAAGTTAACTCTAAGAAGGTTAACGCAATCTATAACTAGAAACCCCCTTATACTATAAAGGGGATCTAGTCCTTCCTTAGTTTTTGTAATTCCTATTACTAATTTATCCGCAACTATAGAGTTATGGCAAAGCCTCTTATATAACTTACCTAAAAAGATATACCTTTTATCTTTAATAATAACTATATAGAAGCCTTTAGAGAGTTAAAAGATCAACTTATTTTTTTTTTAAATCCTTTATTACTATAACCTGGACCTTAAATTAATACTAGAGATAGACGCTTCTAATATAGTTATAACGGGAATCCTATTACAGTTATATCTAGAGGGTAAATAGTACCCTATTACTTTCTTCTTAAAAATAATAAACCTAGCTAAGTGTAACTATAAAGTATATAATAAAGAAATTCTAGCTATTATCTAATTACTGTCCTAATAGTATATAGAGCTAGAAGGTATAAACTCCTAGATTAAGATATATATAGATTATAAAGCCCTAAAGTACTTTATAACTATAAAGCAGCTTACTAGATAATAAGCCTATTAGGCTAAAATACTCTCCTAATTTTTCTTTATAATTATATGTTATTCTAGCAAGTAAAACTCTAAGGCTAATATATTAACCTAAAGGGAATAAGATATAGGACCTTAGGATAAGCTAAAGGCCTAATACTAGATGCGCGCCCTCCTTTACCCTAAATAGCTTAACCTATAGATCCTTAAGGAGCTAGACTTTAAATGGAATAATTTAATACCTATGGAGGGAGAAGTCTTAAATAAACTAATAGGGCTAATTAATCGCATCCTAACTGTAAACTGTACGGCTAACTTCCTAAAGGCCCTTCGTGACTAAGCTATAAAAGGTAACCCTAATTTGGAAATAGAAGAAGGACTGCTCTTATATTAGGAACGGCTTATAGTTCTAGACATTAATAACCTATAGATAGAGCTAATCTATAAAGCCTACTGTTAAGTCTCTATAGTATACCCTAGTTAAGATAAAACCTACTAACTACTAGCGCCCCATTACTACTGGTGAGGACTTCTATCTAATATAGCATAATTTATTAGAAACTACTACGCCTATAGACGTGCAGATGCCCCTAGGGATTAAACTCTTAGGTAGCTATAACCGCTGCCAGTTTTAAAACCCCCTTAGCAATATATTATAATAGACTTTAAGTCGTTTCTAAAGGACGCCTATAGCTATAATACGGCTTTTATAGTAATTGACTGATTATATAAGTAATCTGTCTCCCTTCTATATTTTAAGACTATAACTGTAAAGGATATGGCCCGCCTCTATGTTAATAATATCTATTAACTCTACGGTGCCCCTAAATTAATTATCTCTAACTATAGTTTCCAGTTTATATTAGATTTCTAGAATAAATTCTGCTATATCCTTAGGATTAAGATTAAGCTCTCTACCGTATTCTACCCTTAAAATAATAGTTAAACTAAGATTATAAACCAGTACCTTAACTAATAACTATATCCCTTTATGGACTACTATTAGGACAACTGGTTGGAATTACTACCTATAATAGACTATATATAGCTTATACTCCCCTATAATAGTATAGGGATATCCCTATTTAAACTGCTCTATAGGTATATGTAACAGACTACCAATACTGTGCCGAGACACAGTACTGGAGCCTGGAAGGCTCCAAGACAGTATCAGCACTACCCTTGTATATCTCGTATTTCTTACTACCTGTCTCTGTTGCCTGTACCCAATCTTATGTATATATTACACCTGATTTCCATAGATTTACAATCAAGTTGCTTAGTCAATTCTCCCACACTTGCACTGTTACAGTATATACTATAAACGTCCTTTAATTAGGATAGGCCTACTAAACCCACTACGGCCTATAAACGCCTTAGTTATAAGGAGGCCTAGGCATTTACTAAAAGAATGCATAGAGCCTAGGAGACTGCTTAAACAATTATAAAAAAGGTATAAAAGAAAAAGAAGTCCAATATAAACCAACATTTTTATAAGGTAGACTTCTAAGTAGGAGATAAGATATAGGTATTAATAAAGAACTAGAAAACCTAGAGGCTAAGCTATAGGCTAGACCACTAAATAGCTGGCCTATATAAGACTCTTTAAAAGGTAGGATACTCTTTTAAAGTTAAGCTACTAGAGTTAATAAAGATCCACCCCGTCTTCTCTCTAGACTGGCTATAAAAGAATATAGGTAATCCACTACCTAGATAGTTAATAACCCCCTACTACTAATCCAGATTATAAAGGATAAAGAATGGGAAGTTAAAGAAATCCTAGTAGTAAAAAAGGTCTATAATATCTTAAAATACTACGTAAGCTAGGTAGGCCATAACAACGACCTAGAGTAGTACCCTGCATCTAATTTTAAGTACTCCCCTTATAAGCTACAGGACTTCTACCTAGCCTACCCTAACCTCCCTAAACTACTATATAAATTAGATAGCTGGATTAAATGCTAGAAAGAAGGGTTAGATAATTATAACAATTTAAACAATAATAGGGAGCTTGGATAACGCCTAAGGGCAGGCTTTTTTAAAAGGGGGGGTAATGTAATGGTGCTAGAGCGCGTCACCTGCTAAATTCTACTATATTTTGCTACCTAGTATACTGTCTAGTACTATCTAATACTATTTAGTACTGTTTCTTACTATTAGCTCGCCTACTATTAGCTTGTCTACTGTTAGCGCCTTGGCGGCTCAAGCTACCTATTTTTTTATATAAGCCCTCGCTGTAACGGGACTAGCCCAGTTACAGTAGGAATGTCTTAGTGAAACACTTAACAGATAAATTCCGACACTTTGATTAAATTCTGCTAAATCCTACCAAGTTAATCAAATTCTGCCAAATTCCGCTAACTTAATTAAATTCCACCAAATTCCACTAATGTAATGAAATTTGGTTAAAACCTATTAAATTCTACATGGGCTTATGCCTATGTGTCTGCTGCTAAGACCCCAAATATTTAGTTATAAGTTTCCTATATTCCTTTCTCTTCTTTACGCAACGTCTTATTCTCTATAAGAGCTATATACCCTTAGATCTAGATAGAATTTATATTGTTCCTTTAAATCTTCCCTAAAGTCTCTTTGCGCCCTTATATTATATTGCGTTAATACAACCACTATTAAAATAGTAAACGACCTTAAATCCCACGCGTTAACTATAAGCATTATAACCCTAGTTAGGGAACAGTTAACTGCAATGCAAGAAGCTTTTATGGATGCCTTAGCTTAGTAGCGGGCTGCACTAGAAACCCAGTATTAGCGATCAATGGAAGCACTCTGCGAAGAACTCCGTAACGTTAAAGCACCTACATTAAGGACCCCAACACCGCCTATAAACAAAATTAAAATAACTATACCTAAGCCTGGCCCCTTAAACACAAACTTTAAACCAGTAATGGTAACTTAACCTATACCTATAATGAATTTAATACCCGTTATAAAATCCAAAAAGCTCCCTAATCCTCTAATGTTTAATAAAAATAAAAATAACCTATATCCCTTTGTAACCAAGCTCTGTCTTAAACTTTTAACAAACTATAACTAATACCCCACTAAAGCAAGTAAGGTTAGCTATAGAATATCTTATTTAAGCAAGGATGCTGCACAAACTATAGATCTATTCTTTTATAATAGCACCTTTATTATTTTTAAAACCTTTATCTCCCTATTAGAACGAATATATAATAATGCTAGCCGCGAACATATAGCTATTACCAAACTTAAAAACCTATAATAACAGAACCGAGACTTCACCAGCTTCTTTTTGGAATTTTTAGGCCTAGTTGGCAAGCTAGATTAGAATAAAGCCGCTAGAGTTACTGCCCTTTAATAAGCTATCTTGGATAAGATTAGAGCCTAGCTAGTAGGTAGAGAACTGCTAAAAAACCTGTCTAAATTTGCTATAATATATTAACAAATTAATAAGGACCTTTAATACAACAAATAGACTCATTCTTTAAAGTTAACCATACCTTATGTTTAAGACTCCACGAAACCGGTATATACTCTAAAGCGCGATCCGTCTCCAAAACCTAAAAGCCCTATGCACAACCCTATAGACCTTAATGCCGCTCGATCCTATATACCCTTAGAAACCAATAAATAAAGAACTCAAGCTATAAATAGAGAATGCTTTAGATGCGGTAAAAAAGGATATATCTAAAAGCATTACCGAACTCACCCTTTTAAAAAAGTCCGCCGTAATTCCTCCCAATCCTTAAGTTGTACCCAATCCTCAAATTATACCCATTCTTTAAGCCGTATTTGTTCCTTAAATCGTACCTAATCCACAAATCGTACTCGGACGCCACAAAGCACCTCGCCCTTGGTTAACTTAGAAAATAAATTATCCTAAGGCCAAGTCGCGCCTTAGGATAAAAAGTGGAAGAGTATAAGTGTCTAGGCTCTTCTAGCGCTAATACACAACACAATTCCCTTAATATACTTGGCGAAATTTAAACACTTAGAAAATAGAAGGAAGTATAAATCTTTATAGACAGCAGAGCCACTAGCATAGGCTTTATTAATATAAACTATACAAAAACTAGACGCCTAAATTTAAAGAAACTTAATGAGCCCTAAGGCCTATAAGGCTTTAATGGCAAACCCTTAATACATAGCAAAATAACGCACTACGCTTTAGTAAAAATGCGGATAGGCAAACACCTTAAATACGTTTCCCTATTTATTACACCCTTAAAGCAATACAAAGTTATACTTAGACATAGATAGCTAAAACAACATAACCCTTTAATTAGCTGGGTTAAAGAAATACTAAAGTTCCGTATAACTTACTGCTAAAGTTATTACTTAAAAAACCATTCGCCCTAAAAACATGCACATAACTATTTAAATTTAACATAATATAAATTACCCTTGCTATAAACCTTAAGCCAATATAATAAATCTATAACTGCTAATTATGGTAAAGAATGCAAAAATGTTACGTTAAAACCTCTTAAAATTCGTATAATACAGGCCGAGCCTTTTATCTTATTAACAAGAAGTTAAGATTATAAAATCTTTACTATAACTATAGAAGACATTAAGAAAGCACTAGAACCGAAATAGTATCCTAATCCTTAACCTTTTATACCTAAAGAGTACTATAACCTAATTAATAAGTTTAAAAAACAATTTATAGATTAGCTAGCCCTATACTAAGAGAAGCATAGTTTTAAGATAGAACTTAAGCCTAGTATAACACTAAAGTTCGGTCCGCTATACGGTATATTATAAGAAAAACTGCTTATAATGCAATAATACCTTAATAAGCATTTAGAAAAAGGATTTATTTGCCCTAGTTAATCTCTATTTACCTTACCTATACTATTTATTAAAAAGCCAGGAGGAGGCTTAAGATTCTATATTAATTATTAAGCTCTAAACGCAATTATAATTTAAAACTAATATCCAATTCCCTTAATTTAAAAAACGCTTAACTAATTAGCGAAGGCACGGTACTTTATAAAGCTTAATATAATTACTGCCTTTAATAAAATTCATATATATAAAGGAGATAAGAAGTATATAGCTTTTTATATATAATAGGGACTCTTTAAATACCTAGTAATACTATTTAGTGTAAAGAACGGTCCTAGTATATTTTAGCAATATATTAACAATACGCTTTATAAATTCTTTAATATATTTGTTACCGCGTATATTAATAATATCTTAATCTACTCGTCCTTGCTTTCTAAACATTAGAAACATATTAGAATGGTCCTTAAACGCTTATAAGACGCGGGCTTATAATGCAATATTAAGAAATGCAAGTTCCACGCATTAGAGGTTATATACTTAGGCTTAATTATATCCCACAACGGAATTAAAATAGACCCTAAGAAAGTTGCTGCAATTATAAACTAAGAAAGCCCTAGCAATATATAGGACATTTAAGGATTTCTAGGATTCGCAAATTTCTATTAACAATTTATTAACTACTTCTTAGAAATTACTTAGCCATTAGTAAACCTAATAAAGAAATTTTTAAAATTTAAATAAACCGCTAAATGCAAATAAGCTTTTAATAACTTAAAATATTACTTTATAACTACTCTAATCCTTGCTTACTTTAACCCTAACCTTAAATATATTATTAAAACGGACTTATCAGATTATGCGCTAAGGGGAGTGTTATTGCAATATAATAAGAATAGCGAACTACGTCTAGTAGCCTTTCTCTTCTAAAGACTCGCCCTTACTAAATTAAACTATAAGATATATAATAAGGAACTGCTTGCGATCGTTAGATACTTTAAATAATGGCGTCCCAAGCTTAAAGGATTATTATTCCTAATACGCGTATTAACGGACTATAAGAATCTACAGTACTTTATAACTATAAAGCAATTAACGCAGCGCCAAATTTATTGGGCTGAATACCTCTTATAATTTAACTTTAAGATTATATACTAACCGGGCAAACTTAATTAGAAGCCTAACGTATTAATATAAAGATTATAGGACCTACTTATAAACGCTTTAGATAAACAAATTATAAATTAATTATAGATCTTACTGCCCCCTAAACGCTTTAAAAAACTATATCCTATATTCCTAGATATAGAACTTAAAAGAAATAAATTGGAAGTTAATAAATGGGAAATAGAAATTAATAAGCTAATGGAATACAAATATAAAAATAATATATGGATAATTAATATAATAAAAGCAATTTAAACAGGAAAATAATAGTATAAGGATATTACACTCACTAAATGCAAAATTTAAAATAATTGATTGTACTATTAATAGAAGATAGTAGTCCCGAATTCCAAACCTTTATAATTTAAGATACTTAAGTTTATACACAACTCCTCTATAGCAGGACATCCTAGCCATGTAAAGACTTATAAGATCGTTTAATAAGTATATTATTAGCCTATAATACACAACTATGTATAAAAATACGTTTAAGTATACAGGATGTGTGTCACGGGACTCACTCGTTCTCACGTCTCTGCGCGTCTTTGACGTTCTTGACCCGTGCTCACGTTTGTCCCGAGACACCTACGCACGTTCCCCTACAGCCCCTATTTATACCCGTACCTGGCACACAAAGACTCTTCTTCTTCATCTAATATCTTTGTATCAACCACGCATAGTTACGTGTACGTAGCCTTCTCAATTACTACCTCGTTTAGTGCATTGTATCCCGGCTCGTGCCTACTCCGTAACACTACATTGGATCCCTTTTCTACGTACCTAGCGGGCCTAGGGCTACTGGTTGCGGAGTACGCCTTCTACGCCTTGCGAGGGTAGGAACAGAGCTGCTGGCTGCAGGTAGACTGGGACGTTAGGGCTCTGATCTGGTACGACAAGACTCCGCGCCGATTTGTATACGGACCTGCCGACAAGACCTTGTGCCGTTACGCCTACGAGACGACCTGGCTTGTACCCTACTGCTACCAATTTTAAATAGGCACGTTACTACCCTCTAGTTTAACCTGCGCTTGTATTGTACTACTGGTCGCTAGCATTATACTGCCGTTCTACTAAAGCACCGTTACTGCCCTATAAATCTAACAAGTCTCTATGCCGATACGCCTACGGACCAATAAGACTTGTGCCGATACGCCTACAAAACAACCTTAATAACCCATTGTGCTGATAAGCCTACGACCCGAACACGGCTAGGTAGAGCTTTGCTCCCTAGATACACAAACCTGTCGCTTGTATTGTACTGCTACATGAACCAATAAGCTCCATACTAATTTACCTACGGAACCCGAACCTGTCGCTAGCACCGTACTGCTACCCAATGCTGGTACCGTACTGCACTAATAAGAGCCTGTTATGAACTGTACCGACCTATACTATGACCATAAACACTGTACTAACCGTATTATACTGCCAAATAAGCCATAAATACCACCTAAAAACGCCTATTTTAGACCAAAATCGCCTATTTTATACTAAAAATCGGGGCTATTTTTTAGGGGGACCTGGAGTAGGATAATAAGGGAAGACTATAGAGCTGCTAGAAGCAAGGAAAGGGACTATATAAGCTTTAGCAAAGCGTCTCTAAGCGGCAAGAATAGGAGTATAGCTGGCGACAGAAGCTGGGCTATACTTTGGGCCTAAAAAGTTAGTGGCCTAACAATAAAATATAGAAGGACCAAACTGGCGGAGCCTGCGCAGCGCAGGACGTAGAAGGGCAGAGAAGGGCTAACAAATTTTTTTTCCCTATAATAGGTTTTTTTTGGTATACACACGATACAATACGCCTTGCAGGAGCTTGGAAGTAAGGGGGGGGTACTATCACGGGACTCACTCGTTCTCACGTCTCTACGCGTCTTTAACGTTCTTAACCCGTGCTCACGTTCGTCCCGAGACACCTACGCATGTTCCCCTACAGCCCCTATTTATACCCATACCTGGCACATAAAGACTCTTCTTCTTTATCCAATGTCTTTGTATTAACTATGCATAGTTACGTGTACGTAGCCTTCTCAATTACTACCTCGTTTAGTGCATTGTATCCCAGCTCGTGCCTACTCCGTAACAATGTGTGTATATGGAAAACCCTCTTATATAAAGAAGCAAGGAGTACTTTAACCGCTACTAATCCCAATATAAAGATGGCGCGATATTTTAATTAACTTTATAGTTAACTTGCCTAGTAGTAACAGGTTTATAAATATTATAATAGTAGTTAACCGTCTTATAAAAATGCGATATATGATTCCTATAGACTTAGTTAATACAATATTAGTAGCCAAATATTTTATTAAGCATGTCTTTAAGCTATATGGACTTCCTAATATAATAATATCCAACTATAGAAGCCAGTTTATTTTAGACTTCTGGCAAGCTCTATATAAATAATTAAGCATTTAAATATAACTCCCAACTGCATTTTATCCGGAGATAGATAGCTAAACTAAAATTGCGAACGCAATTATAAAACAATACTTATAAATATACTGCTCCTACCTATAAAATAACTAGGAAAAATAGCTACCTTTAGCTAAGTTTACTGCAAATAATATAATAAATGTATTAATAGGCGTGACGCCGTTCTATATAACCTACGGATAAGACCCTTAACTTAGATTTAAACTATAACCTAAAATTAATATAACAGAACCCACAATTAAATAAATCTAGTTAATTAATATATATAACTTCGCTAATTAAATAAAGTAGTTAATAGAACTATTATAAAGCGAATTAACGTACGCTTAAATATTATAGGAATGGCATATAAATAAAGGACGAGCTCCTACATAGGACTTTAAGGAAGGTAATATGGCTTACCTAAGTATATAAAACTTAAAGACTTAACGGCCTTTAAAGAAACTTAATTAGAAATTCGTAGGCCTATACTAAATTAAGAAGAAACTAAGCCTATACACCTATAAGCTTAAACTACCAACTAAGATAAAAATACACCTAATATTTTACGTAAGCTTATTACAACCTTTAAAAGATAATCCTATAACTTGTAAAGTGCTGCCGCTACCTCCTATAATTATTAATAACGGTAATGGTTCTTACTTTATTAACTTAATTAATAATATATAATAGAAAACACAATCTAAATAATTTAAACTTCTTATTAAGTGGAAAGTGTTACGGCGCTGGTGGAAAACGGTGGATATTAGCAGACGTGGATTATGGTAGACGCGAGTTACATAACTCGAGGACCGCATAAAATATTGAGCGGCGCTGCTATTCTTCTCCTTCCTTTTTCTAGCTTTGGATCCTCGTTTATAGACAATCCAATTATACAGGCTTGCGCGTCCTTCTTTCCGTGCTCGTGCCTTAATTAACTAAGTTGCTAACATTATCTAAAGCTCGTTATTACTCTTCTTTCCTAAAAAGGAACTTAAAAATATCTACAAACTACAAATAGGACAAGGACACAGAAAAGGACCTAAAGGACACCAACAGAACAGAATAGGACCCTAAGGACAGGACAGAACCAAAGAATATAAACAGAACGCGAAACCTAAGAATAGGATACGCACAGACCAGAACCCCCAGAAAATAAATAAACACCGGAAATTACCTAATACCCCTACCGCCATGCTAAGAAATATAGCAGCTGGCAAAGCTGCTATAGGACCCATAAATACCTCTAATAGTGAAATAGTCGCCGTCTTAACCCCCTAGGAAGAACTCGTAGCAGCTAATGCCGAAATTAAACGGCTTTAAAAGCTGCTTGAAACCAGAGACACCCCTATACCTAGTAAGGAGTTATTAGACACCTATAGACTTACTATAGTCCTTAAGGCCCTAGCCTAATGTATAGCATTAGCATTATTGCGGTCCGCAAAGGTTGCGGACCCCTTATTGCTTACGGACGGAACTAACCCTATATTTAATAATGGGAAGCTTTAACTATAAGATAAGCTCAAAGTCAATACAGACCACTTCCCTACTGCTTAAGTTAAAATGGCCTATATCTTCGGCTGTACTGGCGGGGACGTATAGACGCATTTACGTCCGTAATATGCCCAGGACTTAGTAGATCCCTTCCTCTCTAAAGAAGAGATAATTAACCACCTATCTTCTATTTATAAGGACCCCTTTAAGATATAGAACGCCCGCCTTAATTATAAAGCCCTTAATATAAAAACAATAGAGACCTTTTTGGCCTTTTAGACCCGCTTTCTGCACCTAGCTAGCTAAGCCTAAATTTCCCATAAAGACCTAATGCTAGACCTCTTTGATAAGCTTACCCTAGACCTATAGCGCGCCGTACTGCCAGTTTTTACTACTATATAGACGCTAAAGGTACTTATAGACCACTGCCTAGCTATTAATTAAGGCTTCCGTCGAATTAAGGCACGAGCTAAGCGGTATAAAGCCAGAAACTCTTTAAACTAGACTATAAGCGCTACAAAAACGGCCCGTAGTGCCCTAGCATAATTAGTAACTTCTATAGCACTAGCCATACAGCCCGCCGTTAATTTAGCAGCTAGCCACGCAGCTAGCCCTACCGTGGGTCTAGCGCATACTTGGCCCACATATAGCGACCCCTGCAGATAGGCCCTTAGCAATTAAGGGGCTTACTTCTTATACGGCTAGAAGGACCACTTCGCCAAGAACTGCCCAACAAAGGTAAAAACGGATAAGGTTCTGTTAATATAGGAGAATAGCGCAGAGTTGGAAAAAGAGAAACCCTAGAGGAAGACTCCTTACTAGGGTTAAAAGGGATTAATATGTTATATATTAATCTGGGTTGGCTAGTTAGTAAAAGAAGCTGCACTATCCCTTATACTTTATTTTGCAATAGATATTAAGTTTTAACCTCTACTTTAGCTGACTCTGGAGCGAATGCCTTTGCCTTAATAGACACTTAGTACGCCGTAAAGCTGGCTGAATTTTTAAATGCGCCCCTTAAGGAACTACCTAAACTAGTTCCTATTCGCGGGTATAACGGAAGAATAGGGCCACCTATTATAACTATTTTATAGATCTACCTCCGTATTAACGGACGAAGGTAATATAATATCCCCTTTCTTATTACGGACCTGGGAAGCCATAATATAATCTTAGGAAGAAAATGGCTAGCCTATTTAGGCTTACAGCTTAATATATGGAATAGACAGCTTCTTAAGCCCGAATCCCTACCCCCAACCCCTTCCTTTATAAAAGAAATTAGTATTATAATAGAGAACCTTATACGGCCCTAGATTAATACTATCTACTAAGCTAATGCTATGCGTAGAGACCAGGCCTTTAAGAAGGACGTACAGCTTAATCCATAACAGATTTATATACTACGCCGCCCCCAGACTACCTATATTACGCCACCTGCACTAGAGACTTAGGAAATTAGTAATAACCTAGCCAAGTCCCCTGTAGAGAACTTAGGCCCTACGCAGCTATAAAGGAAGGCTAGGAATACCGGACGCTATACTAAACTGATAGACTGGAAGGATAACTTACGGAAAATGGAATGTAAGCTAAGGAAGACTATAAACCCTATACCACAAAATACGGCCTGATAAAAGTCTGTAAAGAAACCTATGGACCTTCCCCCAGTTAATATCTGCTGCATTAGCGCTGTAGGATTCTATTAGAACTTAGTTTAACCTAATACCGTTGCCTTTACCACCAGCTTACATAAAATTAATTAAATAATTAAGGAAAAGGAAAGTGAGCTTAGCGGATAGGAAGGTAAGCTTATAAATAAGGAGCTAGTAGAATAGAAACTACCCTATTAACACCGGAAATTTAAGGACGTATTCTTAAAGGTAGCATCTAATATACTTCCGCCTTACTAACCGTATAACTACAAGATCGAGATTGAGCTAGATAAGGAAAACACCCTTAGCTATAGCCCCCTTTGTTAGTAATCTACTGCCGAATTATAGGCTATAAAGCAATATCTTATTGAGAACCTGGATAAAGGCTTTATTAAGCCTAGTAGTTAAGTCCCTTTTGCCTTACTAATTCTCTTTATTAAAAAGCTAAATAGAGGACTTTGTTTTTGTATCAACTACTATAAGCTAAATAATATAACCCGCAAGGACCGCTATCCACTACCCTTACTTAATGAGACACTGGCCCAAATGAGTAGAGCTAAAGTTTTTATAAAGCTTGATATCCGCCAGGCCTTTTACCAAATTAGAATAGACCCCGGATCTATAGATCTTACTACATTTTAGACCTATTACGGAACGTATAAATATAAGGTACTTTCTTTTAGACTAACTAACGGACCAGCTACGTACTAGCGGTATATAAACGATGTACTCTTTAACTACCTTAACGACTTCTGTACAGCCTACCTAGATAATATTATAATTTACTCTAAGAACGAGCTGGAACATAAGGAGCACGTCTATAAAGTCCTATAATAGCTCTGTGAGGCTGGTCTCTAGGCCAATATTAAGAAGTTAGAATTTAGTGTTAAGCGTATAAAGTACCTAGGGTTTATTATTAGTATGGACGGAATTAAGGCTAACCTAGAAAAAACGGCCGTAATTAACTAGTAGATACCCCTACGGACCGTAAAGGGGGTATAATTATTTTTAGGTTTCTGTAACTTCTACTAACGTTTTATTAAGAACTATAGTAGGATCGCCCGGCCTTTTAACCGCCTTACTAGGAAAGACTAGCCCTTCCACTTTGACGCCATATTTATGCAGGCCTTTAATAAGCTTAAAAAATGGCTGGTATTAGCTCCTCTACTCACCCACTTTAACTTAGAACGGCCCTTAATGCTAGAAACGGATGCCTTAGATAGCGCGATAGCCGGTGTTTTTTCCTAGAAGTAACCGGACGGAGAATGGCACCCCTTTGCATACTATTTAAAGACTATAATAGATGCCGAGCTAAACTACCATATCTATAATAAAGAAATGCTGGCCATTATCTCTAGCTTTTAGCACTGGTGTGTGTAGCTAGAGGGGACCCCTAAGCCTATTAAGGTAGTTTTAGATTATAAGGCCTTAGAATACTTTATAATAACCAAGGCTCTTACGGCCTAATAGGCACGCTAGGCGGATATCCTATCTCAGTTTAACTTCTTAATTATGTATAGACTAGGCGCTATAAACCGTGCGGATGCTTTTATAAGGTGTAAATAGGACCTAGGTAACCAGACGGCTGTAAAGATCTTATTACGGACCTAGACACTACTATGACCAGAGCACCTTAACCCCCGGATATAGGCAGAACTAAGTATAGACTTTTTAGGCGCCGAGATGTATCCTATTAACCCCTTAGGATTTAACCTTATTAATAAATTGCTATAGATAAACCGTATAGCCTCTTCTCTATAGGAGTACTGTAAGAAGGTAAAGAATGTTACTAGCCCCTGGTCCCTTAAAAACAGATTACTTAAGCATTAGGAACGGCTAGTAGTAGTAGAGGAACAGAACTTATGGACTTGGCTTATTACCGAAGTATATGCCTAGGTCTCTACGGCCTACCCTAGAAAGAATAAGACCCGTAAAATTATTGGTAACCGATATTACTGGCCTGGAATAGTTATGGACATTAACCGCTATATACGGAACTATAACGACTGCTATAGGTCTATAATTCCGCGAGATAAGACCCTAGGACTATTAAAGCTACTCCTAATACTAGAATGCCCCTAGTAGTATATCTCTATAGACTTTTATAAGCTGCCTATAGACCGTGATGGATATAATATGGTAATGATCCTAGTTAACCGTTTTAGCAAGCGCCTGTTCTTAATCCCCTATTATAAGGATATTGATGCTAAGGAGGTAGCCTAACTATATATCTATTATATCTACCGAATTTACGGACTACTAGATACTATTATATCCGATTATGGGCCGCAGTTTATATCGGCCTTCTAGAATAAGTTTACTTGGATCCTTAGTATTAAGCTAAAGCTTTCTATAGTATACTACCCCCAGACAGACGGTTAGATGGAGATTGTAAATTAATACCTAAACTAGAGACTCTGGCCCTTTGTTAACTACTTTTAGGATAACTAGGGCGAACTACTACCCCTAATAGACTACGCCTAGGCAACCCTACCCTATAACTCTATGGGGTTTGCACCTATCTAGCTAGAAATGGGATATTTACCCTATACTAGCTTTAACTGGAATAAACCAGAAGGCCTATAGACTGTACGCGAAAAACTATCTTATAAGGAAGCCTAGCAATACGCTAAATACCTAGAAAAAGCCTGGATGGTAGCCCGTAAGAACCTAGAAAGGGCCTAGAAATTAATGGAACAGTAGGTAAATAAGCATAGGCGCGAGCCTAACTTTACCGTGGACGATAGGGTCTGGGTTATAATAAAGAATTAGAAGACAGAATGGCCTAGCCGTAAGCTAGACTATAAGATAGTAGGACCGTATAAGATTCTTAATAAAAAAGGCAACTTATACAAGGTTAAGCTCCTAGACTTAATTAAGGTTTACCCTATCTTTTTGCTGGATAAGCTATGGAAGGCTATAAATAACCTACTACCTAGATAAAAGAATGAGCCTCCCCTGCTAATTTAAGTTAATGGCAACGACGAATAGGAAGTTAATAAAATATTAGCCTATAAACTAGTACGAGGAACGCTATAATACCATATTTAATGGAAAGGCTATAATCTAGACCTAACCTAGTACCCCACCTAGAACTTTGTAGGCTGCCCCTAGAAGCTTAAAGAATTCTATAACTAATACCCTAATAAACCCGGGTGTTACGGACAGCTTAAGTACGATGTTATAACTACTTGGAGAAGAGTCGGAGGAAGCTAGTTGGTTAATACAGGCACGGTCCAGGATGGATCTAGTGGAACTATGTGACGAGGAATGGTAGCTGAGGTTACGTAATATAATCTGTGTGATCTATGTAATCTGTATAATCTGCACGGAGCGTATAGAGCGCACGTACCTCATGGAGCGAAGGGATTTCTTAGGAGTATAGTTATGTATTTAAAGGACCACAGTCCCTACCTAGATAGTTCTCTCTTTATAGTGAATCTCAGAATATAATTGGAGTTAATTTATTGGGCAACCACTCTACCAGTTATTATTATATTGTTGATTTGTTCTTACCTATATACCTAGCCTAATAATAGGACCCACTGTAGTTCCTACTATAAGGTTCCGTTACACATTTACTACTAAGGTTATAGTATTAAATAAGATTAAACAATATGCCACCCAAAGCACTAGTTACGACGGCGTTAACGGCAGCTACAACCTTAGAACTAGGAGACACCAGTATAGTAGATATGGATTTTTAAGTGGTTACGCGAGGTCAGTTATAGGAAATGGTTAATTACTTATAAGATAATAATAGGATACTTAAAGAACGCATTAATGGAATCGGAGTAGCGAAAATTAAACTACCTTTAATTAAACGGTTTTTAGGAGAAAAGTTGAAGCTCAAGGGATTTCTTACGCAGATGCACTTTAAGGTAATGCAGGAAGGAGCGAAGTTAGCAATATTATTAGATTAAGTAGCCTATGCAGAATTGTTTCTGACAGGAAGGGCACTTAAGTGGTTTAAACTATACCTTACAGAAATATAGGCTAATGGCATAACAACTACTAACCAGGACGTATAGTATATATTTACCAGTTAGAATAGGTTCGCGGAATAACTAATATAGATATTTGGAGACCTGGAGGCTATAACCATAGCAGAACAAAAGCTTTAGAACTTAGTATAACGCACTTTAGTAATTAAGTATATAACACAGTTTTAAACACTAGCTATATAGGTTAAGTGGAATAACAGGGCGCTTATGGTATAGTATAAATAAGGACTTAAGGCTAAAGTCTAGAACGTAATTATCCTAATAGAAGATGCGGATACTTTAAGAGAGTTAATAGACCAGTTAATAAAGATTAATAATAGAATCTATTAAAGGGAATAAGCTAAGAAAGGGCAAGACAGAGTTCCACAGTTGTATAAGGCGCAGAGTATGCAATAACAGATATAGAGTTAAAAACTATAGAATGGCGTAGAGCTAATAGACCTGAGCGGTACTAAAGAAACCTAAAGATGGGAAAAGAAACTATGGAAACCCAGAGGTTAAGGATCTAGTAATTAAAGGACCTAGAAGCAGAGGCTAAACCAAGGATTTTAGTAGCAGAAGACGTTTAGGCGGACTCTATAGCAAGAAAAATAGTTTAAAGATGGGGCTTGCATAAATTGCGGAAAACAAAGTTATTTTACTAGAGATTATAGAGGTAGTTAGACTAACCACGTAGTAAAGGGAACTAGACTAGTAGAAGATACGTATATATAGAGGGACAATGGTGTACTGTAAGGAATAAAAGAATATTTAATTAATAGTTTTGCGTATTGTTATAATAACGCATGCCAAATTTATAAGAACGCTAAGTATGGCGTAAGCTATTAGCTATAGGAGCTATTGTTATCTAAGTTTAGAGGAACCAACAAACTAGCTTATAAATCGGACATTAAAGATAATAAGTTTAATATAGGTGAAGCATTTACTAATAACAAGGCAATAAAGGCAGCTTACTAGAAGTATGTAGACCTTAGAGAAGTTAAAATAGAAGTAGAAACTAAGACTATTACAGAACAGGGTTTAGTAACGGATGCTATAATACTATTAGATATAATTTCCATCGCTTCGCGAGACAATAGGAGTAACGTTTAGAAGAAACTAAGTAAGTAGATAACTGCTAGTGCTAGCTTATCACTTAATAAAGGTAAAAGGCCACAGGCTTAAGATTCTTAAGAAGAGATAAGAGAAGCTTAAGATTCTTAAGATGAGATAAGACACACCTAAGGACCCACAATAGATAAAAACTAATAGGAAAGAGCAGTAACTTAGTTTATAGACAAATAAATAAGTATAGGACGCAAGTTTAAGAACTATAAGTTTAGGGAACAAATAAGAATATTAGCAATCCTAGGTAAATATAGTGTTTAGCCTAAAGATTAAACAGTTAATACTAGGATTAAAAAGTAAGATGACTATAAAGATCCAGCTGCAAGATGCAGAAAATAAAAAACTATGGATAAGTTTAGGATAAGAATTATTGTATAGCAAGAGCAAAAGCTAGATAAAAGGTTAGCTATGCTAGGTTATATAAGGGACAGAGCACTTGTATAAAGAGTTACTAATAGGCTAAGTACAGGGACACCTAGGGCGAAGTAGTTAGACGAACTGGAATAAGAAAAGGATTTAGATATTCTAACTAGGTTTAAAGAAAGACATACTAAAGGATATTATAATGTAGTAATAACAAGGTACTTTCTAATAGATAGACTATATACACTAAACTAGTTGTATGGAAAGTGGTATAGGCAATGACATAACGACAAATAGGCAGATTTCTATATATGGCTAGATAAAAAAAAGTTGTCCAAGACTAACCTATTACGGAAAAACGTATAAGTTATATTAAAGAAGCATTAATTATAATGTTAAGGAACCTAGAAGAAGGATTTAAGGACTAGAGAAGCAAGCGATAAATCTTAGTACCCGCAGTAGAAATACTAGTGGTTAGGTTAACTAGGTATAGGTTTAAACTTAAGGATAAAGACGAACTAAGAGTTAACCTAAAATATATAGCGCATTATATACTATTATGGATAGCTTGTGTGGATAACATGTGTAATATATATAGAGCACTAAAAGATAAGAACCGGAAGTACCTAGTAAGAATATATTAGGCACCTAAGGAAAAGCGGTTTAGGAATGCTAAGTATATATATAGATGGCACCTAGTAAAAGTATAAGGTTAAGGAGACTTAATACTTTAACCAGGAAGATTCCTTATGGAAGAATGCCTAGATGGATAATAGTGGTGGGAGTGCCTAGAGAATACTTGTCTATAGTATATAGAGGAAAAGAAACGAACTAAGTATTGGCTAAGGTTAGACTAAGTATAGATAGGATCTAGCAGCTAATAGTTAGGAAAAGGGGAGGCGTATAGGACCAGAGGGAACTAGTATTAGAGCCTTAGACCCTTAAAGGAATTTAAGGTTAATACCTAAATTTATAAGTTAAATGGTAAGATTAGTAGTTTAAAGTATTAATAGATAGTAGAGTAATTAGGAACCACATATTACTAAAGGTAGTAGAAAGGATAGGGTTACTATATAGATAGAAGAAATACCTATATCCACTTATAATAATTTTAGGAGATTAGATAGCCTATAGAGGAGGCATTATTAATCTTAAAATAGGACCTATTTAGATAACTATTAAAGGAAGACTAGTAAAAATGTCTTTTAATATCCTACCATTGGGACAGGACGGGGCGATATTAGGAATGCCTTGGTTATAGGAGTATAATCTAAAGATCGATTGGGTTATAGGTTAGGTCGATATTAAGGATACTTAATAGCGTAAAGTGCGACAGTAAACTAAGTTAGTATAGTACCAAGTTGGAGTGACGTATAAAGAGACTAAGCAAAGCTTAAGTTGTGTACTAAAGAGATACCATAAGTATAGTAAAAAGTTATGGTTACTAGAAAGTGAAAAGCTGTTAGAGCATATAGTATAGGACTATAAGATAGAGTTAGAAGAGGGAATAAGTCTAAAATTCTTTCTAATCTATAAGCTTACTAAAATAGAGTTAGTAGCGCTTAAAGAGTTTATCTAGGAGAACTTACGTAAGGGATATATTAGACTATTATAGTTGTTAGTAGGATATCTAGTACTGTTTATCCTAAAGAAAAACGGAAAACTTAGGATGTGTATAGACTATAGACAGTTGAACAGTATTATTAGGAAGGATAGGTATTCTTTACCCTTAATTAGCGAAATCTAAGACAGGATAGGCAACGTAAAGGTCTTTATAAAGATAGATCTAAGATAGGCGTACCACCAGATTAGGATCAAGGAAGGCAATAAATAGAAGGCAGCCTTTAGGTTAAAGGATGGACTATATAAACTATTAGTTATGCAATTTGGGCTTATAAACGTACTAGCAACGTTCTAGAAGCGAATTAATAGTATGTTAGGAGAATACCTAGATAAATTTGTTATGGCATACCTTAATAATATTATTATTTACTTAGAGAGTAAGAAAGAACATGGAGAACACGTTAAGTGGGTCTTAAAGAGACTATAGGAAGAACAGATGCTAGTAGCAATTAAGAAATGTAAGTTCTTTATAAGAAAAACCAATTTTATAGGATTTATTATTAAACTAGGAAAGATTAGTATGGACCTAAAGAAAGTTAAAGCTATAGTAAGTTGGCAAGAACTAGAGAACGTTACGCAGTTAAGATCGTTCTTAGGGTTTTGTAACTACTATAGGAGGTTTATAGCATAGTGGTTAAAAAGCATTGAGCCGTTTACAAGGCTAATAAAGAAAGAGGAACCGTAGGTTTAGGGTAGTAAATAGAAGGAGCTGTTCTAGGAACTTAAAGAGTTGTTTACTTAAGAGCTAGTCCTTAAGATCTATTAACTAAAGTTAGAAACGGTTGTTGAGATAGATGTATTAGACTTCGCACTAGGAGTATATTTGCTATAGAAGTATTAGGACGCATGGCACCCAGTAGCGTACTATAGTTGGAAAATAACACTACTAGAGTTAAACTACGACATCTACAATAAAGAGTTGTTAGGTATAGTTGCAGCACTTAAGGAATAAAGAGCATTCTTACAAGGCATAGAGAAACTATTTGTGGTTAAGATAAACTATAAGAACCTTATAGGATTTTTAATAATGAAGGAACTTAACTAAAGATAGGTTAGATAGGCGGAAATGCTTATAGAATACTATTTCGAAATTTAGTATACCAAGGGTACAGATAACGCACGAGCAGACGCTCTAAGTAGAAAGGCTGAACTATAAAGTAATAAAAAGCTGTTAGGAGCTTTATTGCGAAAGGATTAAGATGGATTAATTAGGTATAACTATCTAAAGATTATAGTAACCAAAGAAAGTCAGATCCACGAATTACTAGAGAGTGATTAGATATAGAAGATCTAAGAAGTATAAGTAGAGAACCCAGACTTAGAGTAATATAAAAACAGAAAAGTAACATATATGCCTAAGTCTATTGCAGAAGAATTTGTTAAGGAATTCTACAAGGGAATAATATAAGGATATAATGGAGCTACAGGCTTAGTGTTAAGGCTTTAGGAGGAGTATATTATTTAAGGAATCTAGGGACTAGTAAGATAAGTTATAAAAGAATGTCTAGATTGCTAAAGGAATAAACCAACAAGGTATAAGCTGTATAGAGGGCTACAACCTGTTAAGATACCAGGAAGACTATAGGAAGTTATATTATAGGACTTTATTATTAAGTTACCAAAGTTAAAAGATCCTATTATAGGACGAGATTATAACGCGATTTTAGTAATAGTAGATAAGCTAATAAAGTGGGGATACTTTATAGTATGCACTAAAGAGATATTAGCAGAGGATGTCGCAAGAATCTATATAAAGGAAGTATTTGTAAGATATGGAGCACTAGATAAGATTATATTAGATAGAGATCTAAGATTTATAGCAGTATTTTAGAAAGTATTTTTGGCAGAATAAGGGGTTCGCGCAGTAATATCTATAGCGTATTATCTGCAGACGGACGGATAAATGGAAAGACTAAACTAGACACTAGAATAGTATTTAAGGCACTATATTAATTATATATAGAATAATTGGGTATTGTTATTACCAGTTATATAGTTTATATACAATGCAACACCATAAAAAGGAATGGAGATATTACTATTTAAGGCGAACTACGGGTACGAACTAAAAATATTGTTATTGCCACATTAAGTAAAGAAGATGAGTAGTACAGCTAAATAAAGAATGGAGATGTTAATAAATCTTTATATAGACCTTATAGAAACAGCTAAACTAGTACAAGAATGAATGAAAAGGTACTATAATACTAAGAGATCTAAGGGACCAGATCTTAAGGAGGGAGATAAAGTGTGGCTACTATATAAAAATTTTAAGAGTTGATAATTAAGTAAGAAGTTAGACCACGTTAGACTAGGACCTTTTAAAATTAAGCAAAAAATTTTATTAGTTACGTATAAGTTGAACCTACTAGCTAAAATAAAGATCTACCCTGTATAATATATTACGATGCTAGAACTAGCACACGGAGATATTAAGCTACCAGTTTATAAGGCAGACACGTATAGAGGATAAGAAGAAGATAAATGGCAAGTTTTAAAGATTACTAGTTATAAGGACGTAGATGACGAAACGTGGTATAAAGTAAAGTGGATAGGCTATAGTAAGACTACCTAGGAACCACTAAGCAACCTAGAGAATGCTATGGGAAAGGTACAGGAGTATTAGAAGAAAAAGGGTTAGGTAGTATTAACAAAGAAGGATTGCTAAAGAATAAGTTACCTAAGGGGGACCTAAGAGGAGCACCTACTAAACTACTTGGAGTTATTTCCCTTTTAGTTAGAAGAGAGACTAATCTTTTGTTACTAAGTTCCTGTAAACCTTGTTAAATAAGTTTCCACTCCTTAGAACGGACCTTTTTACGCACCTTCTTAAGACGAAGAAGACGTGTAGAGGCAGACAAGTACGCCTCATAAGTAGTATAAGTACGCTAAAGCTTAACAAGGGAGGCTAAGAGCTTGTCATTAAGTTTTACAGCGGCAGATTAAACATGAGACCCTATAATAAGTTACTTAGGGAACTTAAAGACTGTTAAGAGTTATAGGACGCGTATACTTAGCGTTAGAGATAGAGCGAACGTCGCAGAATGATTAAATGTTTGCTTTAGTGCACTCCAAATAAGAGGACGGTTGTTAGGCAGAAGGACTTGCTAGCGTAATATAGACTAACCCCTCTTTCGCACAACGAGAACATAGAGATGGCATTATCTTACCTAGTAATAGTATAGAGGAAACCATACGCATACAATAAAGGGTTAAAGAAGAAGAAGAGGCTTTAGGTATAATAAATAAGGATATTAACTAAATTAATTAAACGGACATTACACCTCTAGTAGACAACTTGGAGATGTTAGGAATCTTTAAGGACAAAGATAAAGAGGAGGGAGATGGTGTTACGGACAGCTTAAGTACAATGTTATAACTACTTGGAGAAGAGTTGGAGGAAGCTAGTTAGTTAATATAGGTACGGTCTAGGATAGATCTGGTAGAACTATGTGACGAGGAATAGTAGCCAAGGTTACGTAATGTAATCTGTGTAATCTGTATAATCTGTACGATCTATATGGAGTGTTACGGCGCTGGTGGAAAACGGTAGATTATGGTAGACGTTATAGTAGACGCTAAGTTACGTAAGTCTATGTGACTAGAGGACCGTATAAAACTTTATACGGCGCTGCTATTCTTCTCCCTTCCTTTCTCTAGCTTTGGATTCTCGTTTATAGACTACTAATTATATAGGCTTGCGCGTCCCTTATGCCGTGCTTGTGCCTTAATTGACTAAGTCGCTAATATTATCTAAAGCTTAACTACTCTTTCTTCCTGAGAAGGAACTCAAATATATCTATAAAGGACACAGAATAGGACCCTAAGGACATTACTAGGACTATAAGGACAGGACAGACCCCTAAGAACTAAAAGAACATAAACAGAATGCGAAACCTAAGAATAGGACACGCACGGACCAAAACCCCTAGAAAATAAACAAATACCGGAAATTACCCAATACCCCTACCACTATGCTAAGAAATACAGTAGCCGGCAAAGCCGCTGTAGGACCTGTAAATACCTCTAATAGTGAAACAGTCGCCGTTTTAACCCCCTAGGAAGAGCTTGTAGCAGCTAATGCCAAAATTAAACGGCTTTAAGAGCTGCTTGAAACTAGAGACACCCCTATACCTAGTGAGGAGTTATTAGATACCTAGAGACTTGCTATAGTCCTTAAGACCCTAGCCTAATGTACAGCATCAGTATTGTTGCGGACCCCCTATTGCTTATAGACGGAACTAACCCTATATTTAATAATTGGAAGCTTTAACTATAAGACAAGCTTAAAGTTAATATAGACCACTTCCCTACTACCCAAGCTAAAATGGCCTATGTCTTTGGCCGTACTGGTAGGGACGCATAGACGCATCTACGTCCGCGATATGCCTAGGACTTGGCAGACCCCTTCCTCTCTAAAGAAGAGATAGTTGACTACCTGTCTTCTATTTATAAGGACCCCTTTAAGACACAGAACGCCCGCCTTAATTACAAAGCTCTTAATATAAAGACAACGGAGACCTTTTTAGCCTTTTAGACCCGCTTTCTATACCTAGCCGGCTAAGCCTAAATTCCCCATAAAGACCTAATGCTAAACCTCTTTGATAAGCTTGCCCTAGACCTACAGCGCGCTATACTGCCAGTTTTTACTACTGTATAGACGCTAAAGGTACTTATGGACTACTGCCTAGCTATTAACTAAGGCCTCTATTAAATTAAGGCATAATCTAAGTGGTATAAAGCTAGAAACTCTCTAAACTAGACTATAAGTACTTTATAAACGGCCTATAACACCCTAGCACGATCTGCAACTCCTACGGCACCAGCTGTATAGCCCACCGTTAATTTAGCAGCTAGCTATACAGCTAGTCCTACTGTGAGTCCGGCGTACACTTAGCCCATGTACAATAACCCCTATAAATAGGCCCTTAGTAATTAAGGAGCTTGCTTCTTATACGGCTAGAAAGACCACTTTGTAAAAAATTGCTAGACAAAGGCAAAAATGGGCGAGGTTCTGTTAATTTAGGAGGATAGTGCGGAGTTGGAAAAAGAGGAACCCTAGAGGAAGACTCCTCTCTAGGGTTAAAAGGGATTAATATGTTATATATTAATCTAGGTCGGCTAGTTAGTGGAAGAAGCTGCACTATCCCTTATATCTTATTCCGCAATAGATATTAAGTTTTAACCTTTGCTTTAGCTAACTCTAAAGCAAATGCCTTTACCTTAATAGACACTTAGTGTGCCGTAAAGCTGGCTGACTTTTTAAATGTACCCCTTAAAGAACTGCCCAAACCAATTCCTATTTGTGGGTATAATGGACAAATAGGGCTACCTATTATGACTATCTTGCGGATTTACCTCCGCATTAATAGACAAAGGTAGTATAACGTCCCCTTTCTTATTACGGACCTTGGGAGCCATGATATAATTATAGGGAGAAAATGGTTAGCCTATTTAGGCTTACAGCTTGATGTATGGAATAGATAGCTTATCTGGCCTAAAACCCTACCCCTAACCCCTTCCTTTATAAAAGAAATCAGCATTATAATGGAAAACCTTATATGGCCCTAGATTAATACTATTTACTAGGCCGATGCTATGCGCAGAGACTAGGCCTTTAAGAAGGATGTACGTCTTAATCCTTAATAGATCCGTATACTACGCCGCCCCTAGACTGTATATGTTACGCTATCCGCACTAGAGACCTAGGAAGTTAGTAGTGACCTAGCTAAGCCCCCTATGGAGAACCTAGGCCCTACGCAGCCCTAAAGGAAAACTAGGGACATTAGACGCCATACTAAGCTGATAGACAGGAAGGATAACTTATGGAAAATGGAATATAAGCTAAGGAAGACTATACACCCTATACTGTAAGATACGGCCCGACGAGCGTCTGTAAAGAAACCTATAGACCTCCCACCAGTTGATATCTGCTGTATTGGCGCTGTAGGATTCTATTAGAACTTGGTTCAGCCTAATACTGTTGCCTTTACAACTAGCCTATACGAAATTGATTAAATGCTTAAGGAAAAGGAAAGTGAGCTTATGGATAAAGAACTAGTAGAACAAAAACTGCCTAATTAATACTGGAAATTTAAGGACGTATTCTCTAAGGCAGCGTTGGATATACTTCCGCCTTACTAACTGTATAACCACAAGATTGAGATTGATTAAGGCAAGGGAAGCACCCTTAGCTTTAGCCCTCTCTACCCACAGTCTATCGCCGAATTGTAGGCTATAAAGCAGTACCTTATTGATAACCTTAATAAGGGCTTTATTAAGCCTAGCTAAGCCCCTTTTAACTCGCCTATTCTCTTTACCAAAAAACCAAATAGAGGACTGCGCTTCTGCATTGACTACCGTAAGCTAAATAACATAACCCGTAAGGACCGCTATCCACTACCCTTACTTAATAAGACTCTTGCCTAAATAAGTAGAGCTAGGGTCTTTACAAAGCTTAATATCCGCTAGGCCTTCTACTGAATTAGGATAAACCCTGGGTCTAAAAAGCTTACTACATTTTAAACCTGTTACGGAATGTATAAATATAAGGTACTCCCTTTTAGACTAACTAACGGACCAGCTACGTACCAGCGGTATATAAACAATGTACTCTTTAACTACCTTAATAACTTCTGTACGGCCTATCTAGATGATATTATAATTTACTCTAAGAATAAGCTAGAATACGAGGAGCATGTCTATAAAGTCCTATAATGGCTCCGTAAGGCTGGTCTCTAGGCCGATATTAAGAAGTTAGAATTTAGTGTTAAGCGTATAAAGTACCTAGGTTTTATTATTAGTATAGACGGAATTAAGACCAACCTAAAGAAAACGGCTGTAATTAACCAGTGGACACCCCCACGGACTATAAAGGGGGTATAATTATTTTTAGGTTTCTGTAACTTCTACTAACGCTTTATTAAGAACTATAGCAGAATTTCCTGGCCTTTTAACCGCCTTACTAGGAAAGACCAGCCATTCCACTTTAACGCCATATGTATGTAGGCCTTTAATGAGCTTAAAAAGCGGCTGGTATCGGCTCCCTTACTTACCCACTTTAACCCAGAACGGCCCTTAATGCTAGAAACTAATGCCTTAGATAGTGTAATAGCTAGTGTTTTTTCCTAGAAGTAACTGGACGGAGAATAGCACCCTATTATATACTATTTAAAGACTATAATAGATACTAAGCTAAACTACCATATCCATAACAAAGAAATGCTAGCTATTATTTCTAGCTTTTAGCACTGGCGTATATAGCTAGAGGGGACCCCTAAGCCTATTAAGGTAGTTTCGGATTATAAGGCCCTAGAATACTTTATAATAACTAAGGCCCTTATGGCCCGCCAGGCACGCTAGGTAAATATCCTATCTTAGTTTAACTTCTTAATTATATATAAACTAGGCGCTATAAACCGTGCGGATGCTCTTATAAGGTGTAAACAGGACCTAGGTAACTAGGCAGCTGTAAAGATCTTATTATAGACCTAGGCACTACTATAACTAGAGCACCTTAACCCCTAGATATAGGCAGAACTAAATATAGACCCTTTAGATGCTAAGATATGCCCCGTTAACTCTACGGAACTTAACCTTATTAATAAACTGCTGTAGGTAAACCGTACGGCCCCTTCTCTACAGGAGTGCCGCGAAAAGGTAAAGGATGCTACTAGCCTATGGTCCCTTAAAAACAGACTGCTTAAGCACTAGGAACAGCTAGTGGTGGCAGAGGAACAGAATTTACGGACTTGGCTTATTACTAAAGCATATACTTAGATCTCTACGGCCTACCCTAGAAAAAATAAGACCTGTAGAATTATTGGCGACCGCTACTACTAGCCTAGAATGGTTATAGATATTAACCGCTATGTATAGAACTGCGATGACTGCCGTAGGTCTATAATTCCACAAGATAAGACCCTAGGGCTATTAAAGCCACTCCTAATACTAGAATGCCCCTAGTAGTATATCTCTATAGACTTTTACAAGTTACCTATAGACCGCGATAGATATGATATGGTTATAATCCTAGTTAACCGCTTTGGTAAGCGCCTGTTCTTAATCCCCTGTTATAAGAATATTAATACTAAAGAGGCGGCCTAACTGTATATCTACTATGTCTACCGAATTTACGGACTACTAGATACTATTATATCCAACTATAGGCTGCAGTTTATATTGGCCTTTTGGAACGAGTTTACCTAGATCCTAGGTATTAGGCTAAAGCTCTCTACGGCATACTACCCCCAGATAGACGGTTAGACGGAGATTGTAAATTAGTACTTAGACCAGAGACTCTGGCCCTTTATTAACTACTTTTAGGACAACTGGAGCAGACTATTACCTATAATAGACTACGCCCAGGCAATCCTACCCTATAACTCTACGGGGTTTGCACCTATTTAGCTAGAAATAGGATACTTACCCTATATAAGCTTTGACTGGAAGAGACCAGAAGGACCATAGACTGTGCGCGAAAAACTATCTTATAAGGAAGCATAGTAATATGCTAGACGCTTAGAAGAAGTATAGATAGTAGCCCATAAGAACCTAGAGAAGGCCCAGAAATTAATAGAATAGTAGGCAAATAAGCACAGGCGCGAGCCTGACTTTACCATAGGTAATAAGGTCTGGGTTATAATAAAGAACTAGAAGATAGAACGGCCTAGCCGTAAGCTAGACTATAAGATAGCAGGACCGTATAAGATCCTTAATAAAGAAGGCAACTTATATAAGGTTAAACTCCTAGACTTAATTAAAGTCCACCCTATTTTCTTACCAGATAAGCTATGGAAAGCTGCAAATAATCCACTACCTGGACAAAAGAATAAGCCTCTACTGCTAATTTAAGTTAATGGCAACAACGAATAGGAAGTTAATAAAATACTAGCCTATAAACTAGTATAAGGAACGCTAAAATACTGTGTCTAATGGAAAGGTTACAATCTAGACCTAACCTAGTACCCCGCCTGGAACTTTATAGGTTGCCCCTAGAAGCTTAAAGAATTCCATAACTAATACCCTAACAAGCTAGGACCCCCAAAGTATCTAGACAAGTGGATGGAGTGCTAGTATAGTGAAGATAATAAGCTACCTATTAAGCATACAGATAAGAACACCCTATGGACATGATACGGACATATAAAGCCTAAGGGCAGGCTTTTTTGGAGGGGGGGGTAATGTTACGGCGCTGGTGGAAAACGGTGGATTATGGTAGACGTTATGGTAGACGCCGAGTCATGTAAGTCCACGTGACTAGAGGACCGCATAAAACTTCGCACAGCGCTGCTATTCTTCTTCCTTCCTTTCTCTAGCTTTGGATCCTCGTTTATAGACTACCAATTGTACAGGCTTGCGCGTCCCTTATGCCGTGCTCGTGCCTCGATTGACTGAGTCGCTAATATGGAGTGTATAGAGCGCACGTATCTTATGGAGCGAAGGGATTTCTTAGGAGTATGGTTGTGTATTTAAAGGACCATAATCTCTACCCAGATAGTTCTCTCTTCGTAGTAAATCTTAGAATACAATTGGAGTTAATCTGTTAGGCAACCACTCTACCAGTTATTATTACGTTGTTAATTTGTTCTTACCTATATACCCAGCCTAATAATAGGACCCACCGTAGTTCCTGCTGTAAGGTTCCGTTACACCGGACCCCCAAAGTACCTTAATAAGTAAATAGAGTGCTAGTATAGCGAAGATAATAGGCTGCCTATTAAGTATAAGGACAAGAATACCCTACGGACATAATATGGACATATAAAGCCTAAGGGCAGGCTTTTTCGGAGGGGGGGGTAATGTTACGGCGCTAGTGGAAAATAGTGGATCTTAGCAGACGTGGATTATGGTAGACGCGAGTTACGTGACTTAAGGACCGCATAAAATATCAAGCGGCGCTGCTATTCTTCTCCTTCCTTTCTCTAGCTTTGGATCCTCGTTTATAGACAATCCAATCGTATAGGCTTGCGCGTCCTTCTTCCCGTGCTCGTGCCTTGATTGACTAAGTTGCTAATAGAAAGGATATAAAACACAAACCTAGGAAACCTATAAACAGATTAAGGCTAACACGCCTTCCCTAGTAAAAGAATTCTATAAAAACCATCCTTCGCGGCCTGCTCTGGCTAGATAGACATAGTATAAAGGTAAACAACTACCACCTAATATAAAGACACAAAACACAATAGCAGGAAACTTAAAATTAAAAAGAACTTAAAATATATTACAACGCTTATAACGTAATAAGTTATAAATTCTTAATTAATTTAAATTATTTTGGACCTTTGGCTAAAGGGGGGGGTACTATAACAGGACTAGCCACTTACAGTAGGAATGTCTTAGTAAAACACTTAATAGATAAATTCCGACGCTTTAATTAAATTCTGCTAAATTCTACTAAGTTAATTAAATTCTGCTAAATTCCGCTAACTTAATTAAATTCCACTAGTTTCCACTAAATTCTACTAACGTAATGGAATTTGGTTAAAACCTATTAAATTCCGCGTGGGCTTATGCCCACGCGTCTGCTGCTAAGACCCCGAATATTTAGTTATAAGTTTCCTATATTCCTTTATTTTCTTTACGCAACGTCTTGTTCTCTGCAAGAGCTATATACCCTTAGATCTAGATAGAATTTATATTGTTCCTTCGAATCTTCCCCGAAGTCTCTTCGCGCCCTTATACTCGCGGCCACCTTTCCTCCTCCTTAGCTTAGTATCTTTATTAGATAGCAATCCACAAGCTTTAGTTTAGAGGCATTTATACGAGCCGTTATATCTAAAGCTTATCTACCTTCTTAAAGTCTATTTTGCAATACGTAGTTACTAGCTCCTTATAAACTTTCTTAGTATCTTTATCTATAATAAACGCCTATGTATAAAGGCTTATAATATAGCTAAAGCAGCGAAGCCTATAAGCCTTCTGTTGCTTTACTAATAGCTCTAAATATAGAGCTTAAAGGATTACATTAATAGCCTTCTTATTTAAATCCACGTTATCTACTATAAAATAGCTAATATTGCCGCTAATCCTATAGTCCTTAAATAGCTCTAGTAGAACAGCCGCTATATTCTTACCACTATGTTTACTAATAAGCTTGTAAAGCCCTAGAACTATATATCGTCGCCTGCCATCCTTATTAATAAAATAAGCAAAAATACTAAGAACTGCATACGAGTTTGGTGACGTCTATAAGTTAAAGGATATTAATATCGCGCTAACAGCGTTATATAGTTCCTTCCTTAAATCTTCCTTCCGTTACTTAAAGTGCTTAATAACCTAGTTTTAAATTATTTTAGAGGCCTAGATAGAGGAAGTATAGTAGTTGGCGGAAGTATACATTCTTAAATTAGAAGAAGGCAATATGGCAGCAGACAATCCATTGAATTAAAAGCTCTTTAAAGCTTTTAAAGTTATAATTAAAGTTAAGAGATCAAGCTGCCGGGTAAGCCTTAACTGTTAGTTAATTTAACGCTTAAGGAGCGCTTTGGTTAAGCTCGCCGCTGACTTTATTTATATAGTGATCCTTATAGAGGTAATTTAGGATAGAACTCCTTCTAGATAACATAATCAGCAGCTCCTACTTAGCCTTCACTCGCTTATAAAGATAGCAGTAGTAGTACTGTACCTTGCTATCGCCGTCCTTTAATTGGATATCCTTACCCCACTTCTAAATTAGTAAAGTTTGCTGCCTTATTGCTTTCGGATTCTTTATTAAAGCTCTGCACCAAATATACTGTTTACCCTACAATTTAAACTCCTCCACCTTATTTAACGCGTTAGTAGCTTTTGGATTAATTAATTTAGGGGCAAGAATAATGTTATTAGAAGGTTTAGAAAGGCGGGTAGGAAGATATTAATCTATAGTGCTAGGAAGGTGGTAAAACACTATAAGACTAAGGTAGTAATAGAAAGGGAAAGGCTAAATTAAAGGACGCTTCTAGCGGTAGCGGCAGCAGAAACAGCGGCAGGGGGCTTAAATATAAGCTAAGCTCCTTATTCTATAGACAAATACGAGTAAGCTTAGAAGGATCATCATTGCTACTCCCCCTAATTGGATAAGCTCTCTGCACTAACTACAAGACGCCCTATTCTTATCCTAATTAGGTATAGGCTCTAGAGCGCCAGGAGCGCCAGAGGCCTCAAATCCACCCTGTCCACCAATCAAATTCGAGGATCCAGCTCCAATGCAAGCTTTAGTCCAGCCAGGAGCGCCATTAAGAACCTGGTCCAATTGTAACCGACTACCGGTACCATACCAAAACAGTACTTTGTCTCATCTTATGACTCACCACCTCGTCTTTTGACATCATATGTCTCACTACTCATTTCTATTACGTTGTCTACATCGGCTATTAACGGCGTCGTCGTCAGCCTATTGCCACCTACCTCATGTATATAGTACACCTGATTTCCATAGATTTACAATCAAGTCGTTCACTCAATTCTCCCACACTGCAAAGCTTACACCAATAAGAGCACTGGCTACTAGTACATGTTAAGCTGCCTAGAAAGGATTTATGTATATAGAACTATAGCGCCATAGCCTAGAGGCCGCATGCGTAGTATTGTACGTAGTATAATATAACGGATATAAAAAATAAAAATAAAATATCAAGCAGACACAATTACAGACATTTTTGGTGAAAATCTTGTTTCTGAGTTCTGACTAGAGGATCGCGCTGACAGCCTCACTATATTTATTGTCCTAGATTCTAACCACGCTTACACTAGCGATGAGGGTGTGTTCTACGTGTTCTCGCCTCCTGTTAATAGAAAGTGTTCGATTAGCAGCATGAAAATTCGGTTAGGCGAAAATATTATGGCATATTAGACGATTACAGACGTCTAATGATGATACCTTTGATGCGTCTATTATTTGCAATAGTCCTCTCTGATGGAAGCCTCCTTATATACATGAGGTTTATCGCTGCACGGCAATACTTGATCACGTTCTGCTTAAAGAAAACTCAGATATCAAGCAGCATTATAGTGAACAGCAGTCATTCTACGCGCCTTTTCTTCCCATCGGAGCCTCGCGTTACATCTCTTGTCCTCTGCGACAGCCTAGTCCTCAAGCATACCTCATCTACAACAAAATCTAGACCGTAATATTGGTTGGTTGAGAAAACACTTTGGCTAACTTAAACCCAACGACAAATGTCCCATTTGGTATCCCTGGCCTAACTGCCGTGCTGCCAACAAATACACTATTCTCCAGATCCCTATACTTATCAGTGCCAGTGGCAAAACTCCAGACTGTCACAGCTTGAAAGTCACCATAGTTAACTGCACCAGCTCCAGGTAAACCATCGATGGTACCTAGGACCTTCGAGGTAGGAATCTCAATTCCGGTGGCGGTTATTTGGAGATATGCGGGAGGTACGTCATCCGTTTCAATTAGACCTTGGATATTTAGACGAATTACTTTGCGAGAAGGGTCCGCCATTACGTAGTCTCCGCAATGAAGTACTTGACCATTTATGGAAGTCTCAAACTGAAAATAGCATAGGAAGGTTGAGCGTTAGATTTAAGGTTTTTTTTTATTTCGGAGGGGGTTGGAGACGTACGCCAGGCTCGGATGTTAAGGAGCCGCTTATGACTTGACCGTAGAGCATTTCAGGGCCGGTGGACAAATTACCAATCGGAATCTACGTAGCGCACAACGAAATGTAAGTATATTTTCGGTGTTCCCAAGTAGTCGAGGGGGTGTATAAAGGTGAGTAGCTTTTTTCGGCTCTGTCAGAAATAGGCAAGAGGGCAATTATAGAAGGCAATCGTGGTGGCCTGAGTGAATTGAGGACTCACATTTTGATACACTGTAGCCTGGAGCCGAGAATATCTAGTTAGAACTATGGGGGTAAAGTAACCAACGGAGTGAGGCCCCGCGGGATTGCAATAGTGCTCATCAGCAACTTCTCACATTAAAGAACAAAGCCGGGACCAAATAGCTGAACAACATGACGCTGAGAGGGTTCGAAGCAGGAGTTGGGTGCTTTGATTCTATAAAGAAAAAAGATGGAATATGATATGACAGATAAGCAGGAAGACAGATAAAAATGCTGACTTGTGGGCTAGACATCAACGAGATACATCAGAATTTATACTTCATCCGCTGTTCCCGCTCTATGGATCCCCAGGCCGTCATCAGCAGGCCAAGATTATTAACATGGACTAGGCTGACGGCATGAAGCACGGATCTTCGGCGCTGACACGCAACAATGGAATAGTGCATGCAAGCGTGGAAGTGGGGCTTCGACAAAACCAGGATCACAAATAATTAGCTGCCGCCCACGCATGCGTGGATACCATGAGGCGTAACGTGATACACGGGGTTTTGCTCGGTCCTGAGTTTTGCTCGTGCTAGTAGACCGCCTCCCAATTTGCTACCAAATTGACGTTTTGATGTTCAAATCGAGCAAAACTCAGGGACCGAGCAAAACCCCGAGTATCACGTTATTTATGTAATACGTAAATTTCTCTGCAATAAAAATTTCACTATCAATTCTATATCTAAATAAAGCAACGTGAAGCACCCAAAAAAATCTCAGCCATGTGTAGGAACTAGGAATCCCCGAATAAGGACATATTTAAGTCAGTGTTCTAATGCGACAGCCGCAGGAGAATAATACTAAATCGTCCTCGCAGTCCCATTCGCCGCAATAATCTAAACCGCAATCCCCCTTACGCCTTCGAATCCTTTAAAACTCCGAGCTTCTCAGCCACGTTAGTTGACAGACGTTTTACAGTCAAAGTAGGTGCAAGCAGGTGCTGGAACGACATTTCCAGTCTAAATTCTTTAAATATCCAATTGCGTAGCTCGGCACCGATCATGCTATCCAGACCTGCATCTGCTATTGAGGTACTGTCGTAGTCAAAGTTCTCAGCGGGAACCATGAGGATGCTAGAGAGCTTTTTCGTGATGTACTGAGCAATAGCCTGAAGGACAGCATCCATATTCTCCGTTTGCGCCGCCTTGATGAGAGACATGATGTCGCTGTTAGAGCCACTGCCTGGAGTAGCGCCAGTATTACCTTTCTCAATTTCGATCCTGAGTTTGCTGAACCGTGCATCGTTATACCAGAATGCGTCAACGCCGTCTGCATGAAGCATTGCCGCCGCGAGAAAGGCAGGCTCAAGCCCCAAGATTATCTGGGCGTCGTTAACGCTCGTTTTGTCAGGGACGGGAATGGGCCGCATCATGGCCGTCTCAAAGACTCGCAACATCTCTTGCTCATCGATTCCATACATGCCCTTGCGTGACAGACTGAGCTCGATATCGTGGTGATCGGCGACGTAGCCCACGTCCAGAACCATGGGAAGAATGAGAGATACAGCTGGAAGACCTTGCAGATTGCGATGCCAAGCCAAGCCATCGAGGAAGCCATTACCGGCGCAATAATTACTCTGACCTGGCGTACCCAAGGTAGCAGAAATCGAACTTGTCATGACGAAGAAGTCGAGAGGCTTTTCTTTCAGTAAGTTGTGAAGGCACTGCGCTGCCATGACTTTCGGAGTAATGGATGCCACGAATTTGTCATAGGTCATTCGCTCAAAAATAGAGTCCTGTCTTGGAGGTTAGGCCATCAGAGAGATTTATGACGCCTGAGACTCACCTGCAGAACCATCGCAGCATGTACTACACCTCGAAGGGGGTACGCAGCCGAAATAGCTGAGACCACTTGTTCAACATCATTGTAGTTCGAAGCATCAGCTCGAAAGACCTGAACAAAAGCGCCACGTTTTTCTATTGATGATACGAGCTGAGCAGCCTCCGGTTTATCGGCACCAGAACGAGACATGAAAGCAAATCTTTTCGCACCCCTCTCCATCATCCACGAGGTAAGACTGCGGCCAAGGCCACCAAGACAGCCCACCAGTAGATAGGTAGCTTCAGAGGCGAAACGCAGCTCTTTGAGAGAAGGTTGGACCTATAAAATATATTTTAGTAAGAGTAAGGACATAATAAATTCATCGACGTACCTTAACCATACTTGTGCCGTATTCATATTTGATAACAATATTCTCAGAGTCCTTCCCTGCCTTGACGGCGGGCAGAATCTCTTTGAAACTGCCAATGTCATATACAGTTTTATTCCCTGTTAAGAGATCTCGATGCTCTTTGAGGAGGTCTAATGTACGCTCGAGGAGGCAACCTAAGATGTGCTGGTCTCGCTTGTAGAGAGAGTCCACGCTCACGGATAAAAATGCGGCTCCTCGCATAAAAGGGAGCACATCAGGTGGTTGCTCGAGGGTGCCATCACTGAGAACGAAACGGCTTAGTGGTGATGCAGCTCTCCAGGCTTCTTGGCCCAAGATAGAAAATTCATGTGCAATAACGACATCAAACGTGAGGTTGCTGTCGGAAAGAAGATTGGTGCAAAGATCTAAATGGTTAGAAACTTCTGTGACGGTATCTGAGCTTAGCCCAAACTCTGAGAGACATAGTTCTTTCTCCTTTTGGCTTTTTACGACGGTATGTAGTTTGAAGCCAATGATCTTGCTAAGCTTCACGACCGCTTGCACGAATGGCAGGGGTGCTGGAAGTAGCAGCATTTGCTCATCTTTGCGAACCTTAGCGGTGACAATGACGGCATTGACAACTTTACACAAGCTGGGGAGGGTCGCTACAAGATCTGCGGCTTCAAATCCGGTGAAATCATGGCATAAATACTCCGGAACTTGCGCTTTCGTCGAGTAGGGACTGCCCCCATAGGTCACACAATTCCGGCCTACTAAAGATGGATCGAGGTCTGAAAAAACGCGAAGAATCGTCCCTGCAGTAATTCTCGGTCCTTCTGACCGTGCCTGAAGGTCTTTGCTATTCAACTCAACTGCATTCACCAAAACCTCAAGCTCGTGCTCGGCCAGCTCAGAGTGCTCAGAGTTCGCGTCGGAGGTGAAAATGAGCTCTCCGTCGGTGATTTTGCCATAGAGTGCCTTATCCGCCGCGAGACGGATTTCTTGTGCTAGTCTGAGGTTGTCGGAGAAAGAGTCGTTCAAAGCGTCATTTGGAATTACCCGGCTGATGGTGATTGTCCCGCGGTGAAGCCAAAATTCAGTATCCTCACCTGAATCTCTTGTCGCAATATTTGCCAGTATACGGGTAACTGCATTACCAATTGATTCGACACTTTCACTAGTGTCAAAGTCAAGCAGCGCAATCTTTGCCATGGCTTGCTCAGACCTGATAGCACGGAGAAATCCCGCCACCATTGACCCCTGAGGGCATTGTCCCTCATTGACACCAGCTGTCAGCCAAAGGACTGGGATGCCGGACGTCAGAGCTGCTTTCAGGATTTGGAATGTGTCAGCAGTCAAGCTGGAGAGTAGCGTCCCATCAACATCATAAATAACGAGCTTTCCATCCACTACACGTCCCAAGGAGATAATTCCTTCAACACGGGGGGTAGAGAAGCCATTCGCCGAGATGCGCGCGACTTGTTCTATTTTCTCATCCGACCGATGGTTGTAAACGAAGGTGATGTTGCCAGAAGAGTGGTGGTTTTCCCCGTTCTGGAGCGGCTGAACAGCAGTTGTCAATACTAGAAAGGAGCCTGAGATATCGAGGCGCAGCTCCGAGCCGGAGAATCCATTTGCGGATATTTTCTCGTCGAAGCGGGAGGTATCCTCTGTTGCGATAGCAAGGATGACCCTGCTCTTGTCCGCCACAAGTCTCCTCACCACGGATAGTGGTTCCTCGTCCATCTCAGCATAGCCAAATGTCTTGTCAACTATAGCAACATTCTGAGGGCCACTTGATGAAAGAATGGGATTGAATAGAGTTCCCTTAGCGATGAGCTGAGTTGAGATTCGTTCGCTCTCAGCGAAAGCAGCTGTGACTAAGTCGAGACGTTCACAGGATGTATCAACTACCGTGACTAAAGCTTTTGGATGAATTGTGTCGAGAATTTCCTTAATGTCCTCGATTGAAATCCGTCCAATCAGAAGAGCGTTCTCGATAGGGATTTTATGGTCCAGTAATTCGACCATTTTGCGAACAAAATCAAGTTTTGACTTAAGCTCCGGATATTCTTGAACAACGCTGCTTGCTGTGAGCGAAGTAATCTCCGGTTTCCATGACACTCCCATGTACGGCTGTCGCTCTTTCGGCACCAATGATTGCTGAGGTACTGCCGACTCGTATGCAACACAACGTAGGCTCTTTATATCCAGTACTACTTTACCAGACTCTGTTAAGAGTCTAGTATGAGTATTAAAGTAACGGCCGTCGTGGTCATCAGTATAAGCAAGTGCGTGGCCTCTTGAATTAACTTCGTCATCAGGAAGCCATAACGACACTTCTTCAATCTGGATGGGAACTACACCCCATGGCATCTCTCTGTAAAGGCCGGCATTGATAGAGATTATGATCAGTTGAAGACAGGCGTCAACTGTAGATGGGTGGAGGATGTATCGGGACTCTCCGTTCATAAGTCCACTCTGTGTGGTAACTTCAACGTCAGCAGCAGCTTCCCGATTTTTACCGTCGGTCCTGATGCTCTCGAGTCCTTGGAAATTAGGCCCATATTCAAAACCAACTCTGTGAAATGCGTCGTACCATCTCTTACCAGGCACTCGCTGAGTCAGCCTAGAATGAGATATATCGCGGAAGTTGCCAGGTGAATGTTGTAGGCGAAAGTTTGCAGCTATAGTCCCTTCGCAATGAAGATTCCATCTTCCTTCCGAGATCGATTCGACAGCGAATGAATACCAGGACGAGTCACCGGCGGCTTCACCTTGGGTTAATTGCTGGAGGCGAAGTTGGATTTCGATTCCATCGTCTGTCTCAGGGACGACCAGTGCGACTTTTATTACAATATCACGTAATGTGACACTGGTAACTTCTGTTCCAGCGGATTCGGAAATCTGCCTGATGCCTTCAATGGCAAGAGAGAGATGTCCGGCAGCGGGGAACAAAGCCTCTTTGCCAAGCTTGAACATACGGATTAGTAACGTAGCCTTTACGGATTCTGCGAGGGAGTCTTACGCGATGATCTTTTAGCCAAGGGATATCTCTATGACGAAGCACGTTCCGCCAGACCATAGAGCGGCTGGACAATCCGGGGATTTGACGTCCAAGGATATCATGACGATTGTACTTCATAAAACGTTGTTCTGCACTAGCCCGAGATTCCGCAAAATACAATTTCTCATAGTTCCACTGATAAGGTGGAAGGTCGACAAGAACAGAGGGATTCGGAAATCTTTTATGGGAGAGTGTCTCGCTAAAGTCATCGATATCGTTCACTCGCTCGAGATCGACGGGATAGTTACGGACAAACAGCTCACCAGAGACCTTCAACAACTGAGCAGCGCTATCCTCGTTCCGGATGAATGTTGGTATGTATGTGAAACGATCAAAGCCACGGGCTTTGCAGATCTGTTTGAATGGTCCAGCAAGTGCTGAATGAGGACCGATCTCAATAATGCATCCAACATCTTCCAGTCCTTGAGTGCTGCCAAGCTGGGTAACTGCGGTATCAAAAAGAACTCGATTACGCAAGTTCTCGCTCCAGTACTGCGGAGAAATATCCCCATGTAGCTCCTTACCTGTTACAGAAGAGATCATTCTCGTCCTTGGTCGTCGCCAATTAAAGTCCTCTGGATCCATGTTTTGCAGAGCACGTAACAGGAGGGAATTGTAAGCTGGTGCTACCGAATTCATCTGCGGCGAGTGGTAGGCTTTGCCAGTGCGCAGTTCTCTGGCAAACATGCCTCTCTGGTCAAGGCGACGCTTAACTTCCTGGATGGCTTCAAAAGCCCCACTCAACGTTACGCTGCTTGGAGAGTTCTCACAAGCTATCACTAGATCGCCTGTCAAGTCTGAAATATATTCAGAGACCTCTTCGGCCCCAATGCCGACTGCAAGCATGGTGCCGGTCGGAGCGTTATGCTTGACTGCGAACCCCCGGTAGAACGCTGCAACGATTGCCTCTGGGGCGGAAATTAGGCCTGCTGAGTATGCTGCTGCGATTTCGCCACTCGAGTGACCAATAGAGACCAACGGTGTGATATCCCAATCGACAAGTAAATCAACAAGAGCAATTTGCACAGCAGTACATACTGGCTGAGCAATATCCGCTTCGTTAATCTTACTCTTCTCCGGTGGTGCTAATAGTGCTTCCTCAAGAGTCCACTGCGGAGGTGACTCAAGTGCCTGCAGCACTCGGTCAAGAGATTTAATAGTGCTGGCGAAGGGTGGGAAGGCTTGCATTGCTCCGACACCCATTTGAGCCCATTGAGCACCCTGGCCCGTAAATATGTAGCCGACCTGAGGAACCTTTATCCCGGCGGAGCCGAACTTAAATGATGAGATCATGAAGTCTTGGTCCAGCGTGCCGTCTCTAGCGATAGTGAAGGCTCTTTGCGGAAATCGAGTCCGCCTTAAGTTAAGCGTATATGCAAGATCCGCAGTGTAGAATTTGTGGGCGACTTTCCCGTGAGCAATAATATTGCGCGACAGAGTGGCTTTGTCGTGCGCTGATAATATCACTAAGAATGGGCGTGACACAGAATGATTGTAGGGGGCTTCAGCCTTTGCTTTGCCGTGCCAGTACCAGGGATAAAGTGACTGCACTTCTTCTACAATGACATGGCCGTTCGTGCCACCGTACCCGAAAGAGTTTACGCCTACCCGTCGCACTGAAGAGTTTTTTGGCCAAGGTTTTGAGTCGGCGTGAATTTTAACGTTCCAGCCCTTCTCATCAACTGCATTCAAGTCAGATTAATTCCAAAGATGATAGAGGTTCGCTGGAACACGTACTCTCCGGATTCAAGTTCTTGAATCCCGCAACGCCAGGGATCACCCCCGATTCAGTCATCAACGCTGCCTTCATTACTGCGAAAATACCACTGGCTGCCTCGCTGTGACCGATATTGGCCTTGATCTAATGTACCCACAAGTAAGCCTTAATGCTCCAAAATTCACGTAATATTGATAGACCCACTGCCCCGATAAGTAAAGGGGTCTCCTTGCTCCTGTTGTCGTTCATTGCATTTGAGACCGCCTTGACCTCAATAGGATCTCCAACAGGAGTGCCAGTCCCGTGACACTCAAGATAGGCTGTATTGACAGGGTCGAGATTTGCTCGCTTGTAAGCGGCTCGTATGACTTGCTCCTGGCCCATCTTGCTGGGATGAGTAATCCCCATGCTAGGAACCTTACCATTCCTGTACCGAAAATTTAGATTTCAATAATAAATCGTATGTCGACTACGGGGACTCTATGTGCATAACTTACGTATTGACGGCGGAAGAGCGAACAACGCCTCGGACAGGGTCGCCATCACGGATGGCATCTGAGAGTCGCTTCAGATACAATGCACCGGCCCCTTCCGCACGGCCATAGCCATCAGCTGTGGCATCAAACGTATGGCAAGTTGATGTAGGAGAAAGGATGCCAAGTTTTGCGGTATTCATGTGTTGGTCTACCGTAACGATTAGGTTAACTCCCCCAACAACAGCACCGTCACAGTCTCGAGCGCGAAGAGCGTGACAGGCATTGTGGATAGCATAAACTGATGAGGAGCACGCAGTATTAATCGTGAAACTAATTAAGACAGTTAACAATGGCCACGCCGGCATTCAGGACTCGCATCTATAACGTACCTAGGACCTTTGAGGTTGAAGGTGTTTCCAATGCGATTACTAATAATTCCCGGATCCACCCCAGTTGCTGCATAATTATGACGGAAGTCAGTATCGCGAATCGACATCTGCTGATAGTCGCTAGTAAAACTTCCAACAAATACAGCGGTATTACTGCCTGCAACTGTATCTAGCGGTACGCCTGCAGATTCGAAACACTCATAGACAACTTCAAGCATCTTCCGTTGCTGTGGATCCAGCCACATAGCCTCGATGGGAGTCATGTTGAAAAAGGTTGGATCAAAGTTCTCAACCCGGCCATCAAGGAAGTAGCCTCCAAGAACATTAAAGCTGCCAGGGCGTTCAAGGTTCTCATGGAAGTGTGCATCAATATTGAAGCGACTCTCTGGAACCTTAGGCGTTTGAACAGATCCCTTTTGTACCAACAGATCCCACAAAGAGGATGATGAATGTATTCCCCCGGGGAGATGACATGCTGTACAGTTTCAGTAAATAGTACACTATACACGCTAATTTTAAGAGCTCTTACCCATGCCAACTATGGCGATTGGCTCCAGCGGAGAGTTCTCGAGATCAGACTTTGTTCCGAATTGAGGCATGTTTGCTAACGTAGAGTATACGGGAAAGAAATATGAATATTCCACCAGAAAGGTTGCTTCAGCACCCTACCAAAGTGTATCAATGAAATAAGGTAGAGAAACGAGGTGTTGATATATGACATGCGGCGAGAAAAAGGAAGTGATATTTGATTGTTAAGTAGTAGAGAATTGCAGGATCAAGCTCCTTCTATGGCTGCCCACACGGCTCCTATCCTATGTTTGGAACTCTTTCGGGCGTAGCGGGGTCATTCCGAGGGTAGTTGCTCTAACGAGTGTGCGGTAAGACGGCTCTGCTCGACGCCAGGGATAGTTAGAGATGCCTGCTAGCACCTCACATTAGAATTGCATTCCTCGGGATTACGAAGACCCAACTACCCCTTAGCAGACGTATCACCGTTCCAAGAACCGTTCTCGCTTAACAACAGTGCATATGCAGTGATAGTCCCACTTATGCTGGGTAAATCTAGGCCCCGCACGCCAAATGGAACGACTTCGTCCAGTCAGACGAAAGTTAGGGATATGCTAGCGTAATGGCGGTCAACGGTTGGAGAAACCCTGTAAGAAAATCATATAAACCGCCCACTATTGTGTTTCAAAGAATAACACACCAATTAATACAAGATCTTCATTCACTGCTTCACTCCACAAATATCAGCATTTCAGATCCAGATCCCCCTTCTACCATTACGTAGCTCCCTAAATCAAGGCATCATGGGCTTGTCCGGAGAGTCTATCTATTTTATCACGCTCGGTACAGTTGCTATTGCCCTACTCTGGGGCGTCAGTCTCTGGAACGGGACTGTTACAGAATTAATCTTTGTAACATGGCACGGCCGATTCGAAGATGGAACTTTCTTTAAAACAAACTATACGGGAATCATCTTCATTGACTTCCCATTGTCATTGTTGGTCGCTTTCTTCTTTTACGGCACGAACGGCTCAGATCCCGGGTACCAACTATTTTTAATCGATGCATATTCGACCTTACAATCCGCGTTTGTGTGGTTGTATGTTGAGAGTAATCGAAAAGGCAAAAAACCAGCTACAGTAGACAAGTAAGTTAGGAGTCAGGCATGACAGATGGCAAACAAACACTAAAAGTTATTAGTCCGATTATCTGGGCCTTCTTATGGCAAGGATTTGGAGCGGCAATATCGCTCCCATTCTACTATTACAATCACCTCAAGTGGTTAAATTCTCGTCCCCAATTGCCCAGTGTAGCCACTGAATCATCTTCGCGAGCGTTACTCATCAGCTTTTTACTTGGGGCTGTTTTTCCTATGATCGTGGGAATGTTGCCGACTTGGGCTGATCGCTCTTCTGCTCTTCACCAAAATGTCCTCGCTGCATGGCAATTGGACCCAGTTTGGGTAGCCGCCATCCAAGCCGGGTGTGCATCAATCTTTGCTGGCCCTGTTGCACTCTCTAGCAAGAAAAACGGTTCGGCGGTGTATTATACTCGAGTATCGTACCTGCTGGCCACTCTATTATCTGCCTCGGGTCACCTCTATGCCTTAGGCAAGATGGTTTCTAGTTCTGATCCTAGACTGGGCTTAGTAAGAACCTATGTGCCGTACCTCTTCTCTGGGCCAGAAGGTGTTTCAGAAAAGCTTGCCAATGGTCCATGGCTATTCCTACAGTGTGATCTTATAATAATAGCCATTTCGAGTTTATCTTGGGCCTATATTCTGGTCAGTCAACTGATGGACCAAGCCTCCAGTATACGAAAGACGCTACCGTTGCTTTTTGTTCTTGGATGGCTAATTCTCGGGCCCGGAGGGACTGTGTCTCTCGTGTTATTCTGGAGAGAAGGAGAACTGCGTCGAAGGCGAGGAAATGTGGAGGGTGGGCATAGGCAGGATGTGATAGAGAAAAGGATTAGAGCAGATCATGGCTCCCAGTAATGAATGAATGTATATTCATGCCACTTATCGTATTCATATCATTAAGGCCTCTCGATATTCATTATCGCGATAATATCGCGATATTGACTTAATAAGTAATATCACCAGGCTTGGCAAGGCGTTGAGGGAGGCGATCGTCCTCGGAGTCCTCCCAAATCGTCACCCTTCCGCCTCTCGAACCAATATTCACAATCCTTCGCGAACACCGTACTACCCCTTTACAACACCACCGACTACCACCAGCGCTCCAAATCATATATATATATATTCATAAGCTTATGAATATTCATTCATTCATAAGATTCAATATCGTATCTATATCACTTCATAACGATAAGCATATCGCGATAAATGAATGGATAAGGTTATCGTTGGGAGCCCCGGAGCAGATGGAAACTAAACATCAGGAAGACAAATTTAAGAGAAGCTAAAAAGTTAAATGTAACTAAAGTGGACAGTTGATAGAGCTAATTTGATTATGTGTGTTACGGGTACCTCATTGAGATTTTCGCTGGGCTGAGATGCAAAGAGCAATTCTGTATACGTGAATTTATTTTGGCTACTCGCACCCAACTTTTTCCATCAATAATTTAATGAAAATTGAAGTCTTTACGATTGTCATCAGTCCGCTACATTACCGTTTTCCTCTCTGTGCTTTAGGAAATGACTCTCTGGCTATTTTTCCTTCACACTTTTTAGGTGACGTTATTACATAGAAAGCACTTATGTTTACCACTAGTGGGTTTTAAAACACTAATTACTCATCATCCACTTATCGGCTTTGTTTTTTTTTATTTGATTAAGCGATGAGATATAGTTATTGGTATTATCACATTGAATTCTATGTGTAAGACCCTTCCCCATGAGCGGATTGCTAATGGCTTGGCATAGAATATTCTCTTCCGCCATGCAAATCTGGCGATACGCTAGCAGTCCGCTCATGGTAGGTCTCGCAGCTGAATGTTAGCTCAGCCCGCGCAATTGGTTTCACCGCATTTTCAGCTATTGCATAAGGTTTGACAATACATGGGGCATTCTTCCGGGGGTGAATGCTATCTTCATCCTAAAGGAAGGGGCGAGGGGTGAAACTGCGTCATTCCAAGCGACACGTCTTTCACCGCAAGAATTCGGATCCTTCCGGATATTCAGGGTAGAGATTATTACGACGGTAAAAAGCTACAACGGTAAAGCTGCGACGTGATTAATAATACCATTGTCGGTATCACCCGGGGGGGTACTGCAATTGCAATATGAGGTAACTGGTTCTTTGATTCATTCGTGTCTATCGTTATCGTACATGGAGAGGTGGAATTTAAGGGGTTCCTAAGCTCGCTTAGCTCACGTGGTTGCCTCACGTGATTACTCCTCCAAATTCTGCTCACTCGTACAGACACTGGCGACATTTACAAAAGGAAAAGGGATAACAACCAGGCCTCCGTAGTCCTACCCGTTGTCGTCAAAGTGGCAGTCAAGGAAGTCAATATCAACGGTAAGGTCGGGAGGGTTATTATCGCAGAGGTAGGTGGCGCTCTTGCCCTTATCATTGCTCCTTGCTATACTAGGTTCCGTACCACCAGGTTCCGTACTACCAGTAAGGCCGTGGACAAAGGTATTATTGTTCATAGTCGTGACTATATTCTTAGCGGTTTCAATTGGTATTGGCCCATTTAAAGTCATGAAGTGCTCAACACCATAGTCGTCGTAGAAGAAATTACCGCTAGTGGTAGTTGGAACTATGTCCTTATCGAAGTCGTCGTCAATATCATTATCCGCGAGGTACTGGTGGACGCGTCTCTTAAATCCTTCTCTTGCTTCGTCACGTTCTTCTTTAGTGTGCCTAGTTAACCAGCAGTCTTCTTTCTTACACACAAAGCACGTCCTAGCGTTATTGCTGTAACGATTATTTGATGAACTTGGTTGAGACGTCGGTCGGTAGTAGCGACAGTTAGTAAAGAATACGTCCGTAGGCTGTTCTGTAGGCTATAAGAACACATTGGCAGGTTGTCCTATAGTACCATTAATCTTCTTATAAGTAACGATTGATAATCATAGGCTGTTTATGAGGCCAGTAAGTGTGGCAGGCGGGTTCGAGCAAGCTGCCTAGCAAGCAGCGACGTCTTAATAAGCGACGATAAGCTTATTATGTAGGAAATCGTTATTACGGAGGTTAGCGTCGAGACCGTGCTGTAAATAACGGAGGTCGTTAAGCAGTAGCTATAGACAGTCCCCTGCAGACTTACTTTTATTTTTCATTATTACCGTCTTAAGGGTTATAGCGTTCCACTTTATTAGAACTCCGCGCTTGTATTCTAGTCCTTTAAAATGGTTGCGTACGGCGTTACAGATGTCGTTAAAGGTGGTATAAGTTGCCTTGTTCTCGTAGTAGAAGTCAAGAGCAATACCACGTAGCATCATCGGAAAGCCTTTAATCTTTGCCTCTTGTGGTATATCAACTCTATTACAAAGGTCGTTAAAGATCATAAGCTTACGGTCAAAGTTGTCGTCCTCTCCACTGTATTTGCTTTTCTCCGTGTACATCTTTACCAGGGTTGCTAAGTCTCTACCGTAGTTAACGGCGGCTGTGGCTTTTATAGAGGGAGCTGTGGCGTTTATAGGGGGAGCCGTGACGTTCATAGAGGGTGCCGTGACGTTCGTAGGCAAGGGAGCCGTAACGTCCGTAGAGGGAGCCGTGACGTCCATAGAGGGAGCCGTAACGTCCGTAGGCAAGGGAAGCTCGGCCGTAGGAAGATCATTTAAGACAGCTGGGGTTAGGGTAGGTGACGTTAAGGGGGTTAATAAACGTAATTTAAGACGGCGGTTAATAATATACGAATTAAAGGGTCCTTTATTGTTGATATATAGCTCGATTTCTTTATCTAACCATTCCGTAGGGTCGTCCTCGTGAGCAACGTTGTACATTGCTTGTGGTACTGACTTGCTTTTCTTGTTAAAGACCCATACTCCGTTATATTAGAGTAGTTGCTTAAGTCCCTTAAGTGCCAACCTATCAGCATCCTTGAATGTTTATACCTTAAAATTGTCAAAGTCCTCTTGGTATAATTCCCATAGGTTTCTGTCCTTAAAGTTATACTCAGTATACTCATTGGTTTTAAACTTGATGTAGTAGATAATGTCTTCTGCGGTAGTCTTATTGGTTAGGGTAATTCCGTTGCCCTAGCGCAGACATTAGGTTCCTGTGTCGGACATGATTGACTGGCGTAGATTGTGGTGTAGGTCGTGGTGTAGGTAGGGGTGCTGCTGATGCTGCTAGGTGTACTGGCGCTCAGTAAAGAGGTTGTACTGGGTATTAATTTGCGTAATAGACGCGAACCGGACGAAGCCTTAGTAGGAGCCAGTTCTTTAAGTTCCCAGGGCCTATACAGGAAGGGTTCTCCTTAGCAAACGCGACGAGATTAACGGGCCTTAGTAGGAGCGATCGCGTAGTGTCTCTCTTGGGTATTGGGGGTACTGGCACTCAGTAAAGAGATCATACAGGGTTGATTTGCGTAATGGACGCGAACCGAACGAAGCCTTAGTAGGAGTCGGTTCTTTAAGTTCCCAGGGCCTATACAGGAAGGGTTCTCCTTAGCAAACGCAACACGATCAACAGGCCTTGGTAGGAGCGATCGCGTGTTGTCTCTCTTCGTAATAACACCTGGCTAATCTATAATATCCACTGATCAGTGTCGGTATCACCCGGGGGGGTACTGTAATTGCAATATGAGGTAACTGGTTCTTTGATTCATTCGTGTCTATCATTATCGTACATGGAGAGGTGGAATTTAAGGGGTTCCTGAGCTCGCTTAGCTCACGTGGTTGCCTCACGTGATTGCTCCTCCAAATTCTGCTCGCTCGTACAGACAACCATACCAAGCATCACGGTTGGGTTTTTGTTTTACGAAAATTTACTTAAATATACATTTTTATACTGCCTATAACTTAATAAGCTATATTTAAATTTTTATAAAATTCTATTAGAAGGCTATTAAGTTATAGGTAGTATAAAAAAGTATATTTAAGTAAATTTTGGTGAGGAATACCGTGCGTTGAGGGGACCGTGCACGCAGGGGGGTAAACTACTGACTATAAAGTAAATCATAAGCGAGACCTTCTGTCGACCTAACTAGGCACCAAAAGAACCAGTCCTATTAGCAACGCCAATTAGAATAATATATAGCCTTAAATTCTGGCTGACAGCAGCTAGTAGTTCCTGAAAATTTTCTGTATTGTGTCGATAATCGCTTTTTCTTTTTAGGTTTTACCGTTTTTGGTTATTTAACCAGGTCTAGTCCCTCCTAGATCTAGTTTCTACTAAAAGCCACTACAATATATAGCCTCAAATTCCGGCTGACGAAACACTATGATTGTCTGATATGCAGTCAGCCCTACTATAAATGCAGGGTAGCTCACCGGCTGCACGACACTGCTAGCGTGCAGACCAAAAACCTGGAACCAGACTAACAAGCGCTTTCCCTGTTCGCGATAGTATTAGCTTTGTTGACTCCGTTGACCAAAGCCCGTTGGCTGCATCTACCTACCCATATTACCAATCTTGAAACTTCCATCGAAAATGCATCTCGTAGTAACAGCTTCTATCGTTGCCAGCTCATCATGCAGGGGAGACACTCCCTGGCTAGACACTGCACGTCGGACACGGAAGAGCTGCCGTCTGAAAGAGATTCCGATTTCGGAATCAACATCCCAGAATATTATGCAGACTACTTTGTTGCCCCCACGGGCTCTCACCCCGGATAGGAATCATGAGATAATCAGCTCATGTTTGGGACAAGGAAAGATAACCCATAAGCGGTCGATATGCATTCCGGTTGAAGCGTTTTATGATCTCGAAAAAGCCAACCATAGTCCTTTCGGATAGTCACTTGTGAGCATCGGCGCCTATTAAGTACTCTCGATATCCCGTCTCCAACACTTACCTAAGCCTAAAGAGCGCATTTCTAGTTCACAAAAGGTGCATAACAACTTCTTCAAACACGAAATGGAATTATCTAGTCTGAGATACGATGCCGTTATAATCGGCGCTGGTAAGGAGTACCGTTGTTACAATGTTTATCTTTGCAGCTGCCCCTAAACCAGAACCTTTCTGACAGTGTATTTTCAGGATGGTACGGCCTCGTGGCTGCAAGGACGTACCTGCGGTTTAAACCAGAAGTTAGGTTGCTCATTGTTGATTCCGACACGACTGTTGGAGGAGTCTGGAGCAAGGATCGGCTGTATCCAAACCTGGTAGCTCAGGTAAAATGGGGGCTTTTCAACTATACCGACACCCCAATGCCTAACCAGGGGATGACCGCGAACAATTTAGTTACTGGAAACATGATTCATAATTACTTACAAAAATATGCAGAGGATCATGATCTCCTCCGACGGATTCGATTCAATTCTCATGTTGAGCAGGCTGAACGGTGTGCTGTGGGATGGCGTCTCAAATTTCGCAGCACAAACGAGTTCGTGGAGACAGATAAATTGATGGTGGCGACTGGGGTAACTTCAATCCCAAGCATGCCTGACTATCATGCCCAAGATGCTTCTATCCCAATCATTCATTCGAGAGATTTGGGAGCCTCCTTTCGAAAACTTCAAGACGGTCACATTAAGCATGTCGTCGTTGTTGGCGCGGCAAAGTCTGCGTACGACGCAGTTTACTTGCTTCTATCTATGGGAAAGAAAGTGACGTGGATCATCCGTCCCAACGGTGCGGGGCCGCTGGCGATGCTCCCTGCGGAACTGTTTGGCTTTCTAAACAGCATCGCGTTTGCTTCAACTCGGCTTATGACCTACCTTAGCCCCTCGATTCTTAACACGAGTGGGTCTATGTACAGTTTCTTTCAAAAATCGACCGTTGGACGGTGGTGCACTGGTAAATTCTGGGATACCGTGACATATCTCAGTAACCGTCATGCTGGATATTCAAAGGGGGACCATGTATCCGCATTGAAGCCTGAGATTGAAGGGAAAAGGTTTGTATACTCATTGTGCTTCTCTTGCTAGACGTGCTAATTCGAGTTTCTTCAGTGTTTTCTGGGCAAATTCTGGACTTGGTGTGGTAACTCTCCAGAATTACTGGCCAACACTTCACGCCGGAGATGTTACGGTCCTCCGTGACCACCTCGCCGTGATCAAGGAGGAAACCCTTATTCTAGGCTCTGGAAAGTCCTTAGAAGCGGACTATGTTGTTATGTGCACTGGCTGGGGTGACCATTTCGCTATGTTCGATCCGGCCACAAAAGTTGAACTCGGCCTCCCAGCGTACGACGACACGGATGACCAAGCCGAACCTTCGACGGACGGCTTTTGGGGAAAGTTAGATAGTGAAGCCATCAAAGCAGTTGACACGAAACTCCCATTTTTGGCTAAAACACCAGGCTTGAAGAATCCGCAAGTTGTCAACATCGATTTGCAGAAGCGTTGGAGACTCTATCGTCGTGTGGTCCCACTGACTTTAGCAGAGAAAGGAGATCGTTCTATCATCATCTTGGGACAAATCCACACCGTCCAGACCCCATTGGTGTCTGAAATGCAATCTTTCTGGGGCATTCTGTATCTCTTAGGTGAGATTGATCTGCCAGACCACGACACCATGGCCAAAGAGATTGCGGAATGGAATGCCTGGACAGCGAAGAGATATTTGAGCCAGGGTCAGAAGCACCCGTACTCGCTCTACGACTTCCTTCCAGTAGGTTCTCATATCTAGCTTGAAGATGCTGATGCTGATTAAAAGGACTAGTATGTGGACACCATCTGTAAGGATCTAGGGATAAATTCACGCCGCAAGGGGAACTTTATAAAGGAACTCTTGCAGCCTTATAAGCCTGAGGACTTTAATGGGTTTATTGATGAATATATGCAGAAACATAATAAAACCAAAATTAGGGCTCCTAAAGCAAATGGATCAAAAATGGGAAATGGATCGGCGGTTGCGAACGGGTCTGAGATGGCTAAATAGTCTTCTTGGTGCTAGAGATGGGCTTCAAGCAATGATTGCAGGGCTTTTAATGGATCGTAAATTGGCTTTTGCGTTGAATGTGTAGAGCAGTGCTTTCCAAAGTGTAGTAGTTATTAGTTTAGATATTTGCAGCGGTAGCAACTAAAACTGGAATTGAATCCACATTTTATTGAGCAGTTCGCATACCAAGCTAAAGAGATGCTATTTAATTAATTTTTGATGACTTTTGTATGCTGGTCATAGAATAAATATTTCTATACAGCACTAGCAAGTCATAAAGTAGTTCCATTTAACTTTATAGATTACATCCTTAGTCATGATTTATTAATTATAATAACGAATTCTTTCACAACGTGTTAAATAACTTAAATTCCTGGCGAAAGTAACTAATGTCTCATAGCCCGGCTAGACCGCAGCTCTGTGGGGCATGCACGTTAATGACATTATGCAACCTGCTTACCACAAGCAACCCGATAATGGAGCTGTTGCCGATTCTGCGAGTCTTTGGGGGCCGGGAAAGGCCGTAAGGTTGAAGGATTGCCGAATTGACTAGGGTGGATACGCCGCCCGCTCCTGCTGCACAGGGTATGTTTATTCGGGAAGATTGGTCGGCTCACTCGGGAACCGTCTCGCGCGAGACGGGCTTCGTGCGAGAAATGATAAATGACGAGAATCTCGGAAGGGTGGTCCGTGCGAGAGACGATGTACGGAGGCGGCGGTCAAAAGTTCCTGGCCCCCTGCGCTACGAATGCGCCACTAATACGAGGACGAAGCAAAAAGAGATGGATTAGTGGTTTTCTCCCTATAAGGTGCCCTTAAGGTTGTTGAGGTTTTAGGCCTCTTCGGGGGGCCTTTGGCGGGTCTAGGGGCATAGACCGCCTGAAATCTCGTTACTCAGGCGACGGAGCCCCCATAACTTTTGGCGACCTTATGGGGGGTAGCCACTAGTCCCAAAAAGGAAGTGGAAATCTCTTTTTGCTTCGTCCTCCGTAAGCCGTAAAACCTCTTTCTTGGCGTTCCGGAACGCTAAGAAAGCGGTTTTGTAGCTTATTGGTAGCGTATTTGTGGCGTAGAGAGGGGGCCAGGAACTTTTGACCGCTGCCCCCGTACGTCACCTCGTATCGCGCGAGACGGGCCGTTTCGCGCGAGAAGCTTACTGTGTTGTGGCTTATCGGAGGCGGCCCATATCGTATTGTTAGTTGTTCCTGCGTGGCTTGGCTGTACCCCACCATGACCTCCGCATGGCTAGCCTTCACTTGACCTCAACTTAGTCTTTGGTGATATGGACCTCCCTGCTTAGGCGGCTAAAGGAGATGCGAACTGCAGGTGTCGCGAAACGGAATGCGCGGATAATGCGATTATATATCGTCTATCCGACGCAACCGATGGTGAAGCTGAGCTGCGATAAAGCTAGTGCCTTTCCTGACAGCTCTCGCCATATGTGAGAGATGGCTTCTTTAACTGATGTTGAGACGCGACTCTTTCTGAACAATGAGGTGAGTTACCGAATGTATTGCTGAATCTAGCACTGAATGTGCTGCACTGGACTAACGTGAATATATCGACGCCTAGTTCACCGAAAGCATTGCCGGAAAATCGTTTACCCTGACCAATCCGGCGACAGGAAAGCCAACCGTTGCTGTCCATGAGGCCGACGAGCAGGACATTGACGTTGCCGTGAAGGTGGCCCAGGGCGCTTGGCGAGCTTGGGCCGAACTAGATGGTGAGTGCTCTCGAGAATTGTTGCCCGACCAACAAGCGCCAGCCTGATATTTTTCGTGGTTCCATAGCTTGGAAAAGAGCAGAAGCGGTTTCTTCGCTGGCAAACCTTATTATTCAGAATGCCCCGGAATTTGCTGAGCTCGATGCCCTTTGCATGGGTATTCCGGTTGGGATCTATGGTTTCCAAGCCATGGCTGCTGCAGGAGTTTTAAAGTGTGAGTCGATTTCGGAAATAATGAGAGTATTTGATTTGACAACCTGGCCAGATTACGCTGGTCTAGGAGCAGACATCTCCGGGAAGACCAGTTTAAACAGCGCCAATCATCTGAACCTGACGCTCAAGCAACCCTATGGAGTGACGGCTGCCATCATTCCGTGGAATACACCTCTGCTGATCGCTTGTACATCTATTGGACCCGCGGTTATGGCTGGAAATGCGATTATTGTAAGGACGTCCATTTTTTTGCGTTCCCTAGCATAGTGCTAACACCTTCTAGATCAAGTCCAGCGAAAAGGCACCTTTGTCAATGTTGCTTCTTGCAAAGCTGGTCCAAAAGACAGGCGTCTTCCCTCCTGGCGTGATTCAGGTTCTCTCCGGCCTTGGGCCTTCAACAGGTGCCGCGCTGGCATCGCATCCAAGCATTCGCAAATTATCTTTCACTGGCAGTGTCAACACCGGTCGCATAATCAAGAAATTGGCCGCGGACAGTAATTTAAAAAGCGTCGGACTTGAACTCGGCGGAAAGAGTCCACTAATTGTGTTTCCGGATGCAAATATTAGAAAGGCGGCTGCAGACGCGGCCCTTTCGATTGGACTATTGGCCGGACAAACTTGCATTGCATCGTCAAGGTACGCAGTCGCTATTGAAACGCTAGACGAATGATGCTCATCCGTGTCGTAGGCTGTATGTCCACAAAGACGCCATGGATGCGTTCAGAGAACAGTTCATACCCACGTTCCAGGCGCTTCTCGGAAAGCCCGGAGACCCGCTGGACGCTAGCACTACACATGGACCCCAAGCTGACAGCATCCAATTCCGGTCTGTCTCGAGCTTCATCGAAGCTGCTAAGAAAGATGGGATCTTGCCGGTGACTGGTGGAAAGTCGGTTGATAGAGAAGGGTATTTTATTGAGCCAACTGTCTATGTTGACGTTAGTCGCAAACCGGACTCTTTTGGCAATTAATATCGATGCTGACGATCACACAGCCGCCTGAATCCGCCGATATTGTACGGAAGGAGATATTCGGGTACGTATTTTCCTCACCGACTAGGTTCTTTGGCTGATTCTTTCTATTCAAGACCAGTGGTTGTGCTTTGCTCTTTCAGCGATGAAACCGAAGTACTTACTCGAGCTAATAACACGGAGGTAAGTCTTTTCCTCCTTTTCTCTTTCATATTAAAACCACTAAACTTTTTTGAATTATGGATATGTTCTAACTGATTTTGTACCAGTACGGACTTTATGCTTCTGTGTACACAAAAGATATCCAAAGAGCAGTCAGGTTCGCGAAGGAGCTCGAAAGTGGAACTGTTGCCATCAATTGTACCAGTCCTGTAATGGCATTCGACATAGCCTTCGGGGGCTACAAGCAGTCTGGCGACGGAAGACAGTTTGGACAGGAGGGTCTGGAATCCTGGCTTGAGGTAAGTAGACCTTGCAGTTTTAAGCGCCCTAGGGATACCATCCTAGCAGGGGAGAGCCGAATTAGACTAACGAGTTTCCATAATTAGACGAAAGGTGTTCTGGTTAGCTTGGCGTGAAAATAGGACGTGAATAGTGGAATTCCTTTCCTACAAGCCTAGAATAAGCGACGTTGTAGTTATTAAGCGATAAAGGTTTAGATATTCCACGTGCCAAAAGATAGTGTCGACGCCCAATTGGCCCAAAAAGACCGTTCCTTTTGGCGAAGCCAAATAGGACGTATTTTATCGGTTGACAGATAGGAATCCGTGAAGGTGTTGAAATTTATACAGTCTCCCAATCAGTGATCTAATTGGATTGGAGTCAATTTGGACTGGACTGGGCTCGCGCAGGATTACTAACCTTTATAGGTAACCGTTAGTCCTATTTAGGTTTAGCTTTCGTGGACCTGGAGCTTTGGAGTGGATTTGACCCCAAACCCACTCCACTCCAGTCCAAGTATATCACTGGGACTCCTAATGCTGATATCTATTCAATGAGCCTGAAATATCGAAACCACCCATTACAAAAGAAGGCTACGAGCCCTAAAAGTTTAAATTGCTTATCTCTGATCCAAAGAATTTCCCGCTGGCTTTTATGAGGCCCAAATGAAGTTCTATACTTTAGGCCTTAGCTTTTAGAGTGATTCCGCTGCGAGAAAGCCGAGCACAGCCAATGAGAATCGCGCCGACCAGGATACTAATCCCGGAGAATACCATAAGACCTCGAAAACCGCCGTGATCGTGGGTGATTAGGGCTCCTTGTATTGGAAGTCCTGTGAGACACCTAACCAACCATTAAAAATATTAGCATGTTTCCCTAAAACACTGGGTAAGGGGACCCTACGCAATGGCAATAAATGCTTCGAAAGTTCCAAATCTCTGCCCTAAAGTAACTACCGAACCCAATTCAGCTACGCATGGTAGGAGCATACTGATGTAGGCCCCACTCCAGAATCCATAAGTGGCCGAGAATGCAAAAATCTGCGTGTGAGTAGCATTTTTAATCAGCTCGATAGGAAGCCAGAATGCCAGTATGGTGATCGCTGATAGCAACGAAATGACGGTTGTAACATTAAACCGGCCGATGGAGTCTGCTAGATGTGCCGGGAAAATTCGGCCTGGAACGGAGCCAGCGCTACATATATGTTTAGTAGAAATTATCAATAGGAGGGAATTTATTGACGACGACCTACTTCATAACCACAATAGTATAAATCGATGTTGTGTCGGAAAATCCGTGTCCGGATGCCATTCCCGGGAGGTAATTGAACGGGGCGAAGAGACCCCACCTATCAAATTCGAGAGAGAACCCTATGGTTAGAGTTGAAGAAGATAAATGGCAATTGAGTACCGGTCTCGGCGAAACTTACAGAACGAAAAAACTCCCTAATGAATAGAAAAAAAAGCTCGGCTGTTTAAATAAGGAGAGCTGGATAAATGAAGCATCATTCGAATCCCACTTCTTCGGCGGCAGTCTGGCGCGTACAAACACACATACCGCCACTGAACAAACACCTAAAAGCAGAGCAGTATACCGTATTGCTCCAGGAAAGCCCACATGATCAATCATCCTACTAACAAAGATGGGATGGATGACTCCCCCTAGTGGTCAATGAGAATGCTATTCCCTAGAAGGATTATCTTATGATTGGACTCACCCAAACTACTTCCGGATGCGGCGATGCCAAGGGCAAGCGCTCGTCGCCGATGAAACCATTGGCCTGCGCATACAAACGCGGGTGTGAACAATCCTGCAGCTCCAATGCCGAAGCCTAATCCCTGGGCAAGAAACACTTGGTAATATTTTGTACACAGACTGGTGAGTGCAATGCTCAGCACGCTGACGATGGACGATGGTATTAGAATTACGTGAGGACCATAGTGATCAATGATGCGTCCATGGAGGCCACCAAGGAAAAACCTACGCGAACAATGCAGTGTTAGTCCCACACTCTTGGGCGGTCAGATGCGGCTGAAAAGGGGTAAATAGCCTTACATGAGAAAAAGCTGAACCGTGAAGATCCACGATATGACGGACGGACTGTATCCGCTGAGGATGTGCCTCTCGTAGTACGCCTGAAACAACCCTATGCTGGCAAATTATCAGCCCAAAAGTCTCGCTCGAGTTTTGCACGGAGTATTTGGGAGTATTACGCATTCAGGAAACCAAATGAGCAGAACATGGCCAAAAAAGAACCCAGTACACAAAGCCAGCCTTGCAACCCACCGTCGTGATGCTCGTCGTGATGGCGTTCGTGTGATGGACGATTTAATCGAAGTGATTGTCTGTGATTGGGTGTGGGTTCGGTGAAGTCAGCTCTTGGCTGTTCTTCATCTCCGAAGAAATCTGGATCTTGTCCATTTCTTGCTTTCTCGGATCCGGAGTCGTCGCGAAAGGGGGAACCAGAGGGCAAAGACGTCTTGCTCTCATCCATTCCAACATTCATACCTTTTTCGGGTGTTTCTTATCTTTTCTTATCTTTTTATTTCTTTTAATTTTTTTGAAATATATAGTTCGGTTGAAAGCTGTAAGATTTTAGTTACCCGTGATATTGCTAGAGAAGAGGAAGAGAAGGGAAGGCTGGGACGACAAAGGGGGTGAAGGGGCCAGGATATATAGAGCATGGAATACTCACTCGCGCGAGAGGGCAAATTAGGCCGATTTTCCCGTTGCTTAGTTGTTCAACCCGCTAACGCCGTGTTACAAGTCCGTATGACCTTCGGTTTCTCCTCCCCCCATGCAGTGATCTTTTTGGACTGGGCCAATTCTGGAGCTCTGTGGTGGAGTCATAGTTTGATTGGGGTGGATCTTATCAATTTGATTAATTGGATAGAGTGGATTCGAGGCCGTGGAGCCCCAAGAGCTCTAAGTCTAACCTAATAAGGAAACATGTGATAAGATAAGAACTTCGTGCTCCGTGCTTGCTATTGTGCTTGCTTACCTAAACCTCACTGCCTACCTATCTCTTATATCTACCTCTACTTACCCCTTTCTTTGTTCTCTAACTCTATATACTTCTTTTTATTCCTCCTCTTTTAGCCTTCTCTATTTATTTCTTTTTAAAACTACCTTTATTGTATTCTTTTGTAGTATTATATTAATACTAGGCTTTTCTATTTTTAGTATATAAATATGCTGGAGCTCTAAGGAGCTCTTAGAGTAAAATAATTTACTAGCTAGATAGAGTGGATCGAAGGCTATATCCACTCCGCTCCAGTCCAAAAAGATTACTGTCCCCGTGTGCGCGCGGGGTATATACCTAATCTCGCCACATCTGCAGCCGAATTAGTATGTAGAGCTAGCAGGAAGTGGTATAGTATGTGGTCAGGGCTTGAGCCATGGCCTACCTCGAATTCAAGGCTTGGAGCTCGAATTTAAAGCTATTCCAAACTTCTCTCCCTCACTTAAAGGTGTGATGTCTATTCTAGATTATAGTGCGGTAAAGCTCCTTCCTCTTATTAATATAAACTCTAAACGTTTTACTGTGCCTACTAACCTAATAATTTTAATTGTTACTAGTATTACCTTCCTAATCGCTTATCTACCTCCTTTGATATAAAGATTAAGTATAAGTACGATTATAAAATTTCTACCTATATATGGTAGCTAACTTAATATATAGTTTAACTACCCTCTACCGCTAATATGTAGCGCCCTATATATATTATAATAGGCTGTCTTTTTTACTATAGGCGAGCTTAATAAGATTTTAACCGATTTAGTAGCTACTAAGGAGCATAATAATAACAAAGTTTAATACTTTTATCTATTATAGGAATGGAATATAATAAGAGCTCTATAGTACCCGTAGCGCCTATAACTTATATAGTATATAAATATAGCTCCCCTCTATATTGCAAAGTTAATAGTATATTAAGTAGCTTTAATTACTCATGGCTCTAATATTTAAAATTTTAGTAAAGCCTTTAGGTAGAGGCTCCTTCTTTAAATATCGCCTACTTATATTAGTAAAGGTTATAAAGCTAAATCGTTTAACTTCTATATTAGCTTATATAATTTCTAAGACTTGCTTTAGCCTCTTAGTAATATGTAATCGTAAAGTCCTTTATAAAATTAATAAGGCTTAATAATAGAAGTTCTCTAGTTATACTTTCTAAAAGAGATTATATAATACTACCGTAAAGCTAATTAGGTAATTAAACTCTACTAAATTTACATTCTAAATTAACCTAAGCTATACAGTTAATTAGATTAATTCTAAAGAAGAACTTTTAAAGGTAGCAAAAGAGTGTTATAATCGCAATAATAGCTTAAAGTTAAACTTACTTCAGAATATATTAAGATAATTAAGTAGTAAGCTACTTATACTCCTATTAAATTCTCTATAGTATTATAATTAGCTCTAGAATCCTTATATACCTCTTTACTAGTAATATTACTACTTTCTCTATAATTTCTAAAACGAGCTCTATAAAGGTATCTTAATAGTAATAATATTATAAGAATTATAGTAGTGTGGAAGGGTACGGTGTCTCTTAGATAGGAAAGTCAAGATGCTGTCTATCTGTCTGTTAGTCTGTCGGTCGGTCGGTCGGTCATAATCAATAAGAATCAATTAGTAGAAAGCAGTTAGTAAGAAAGAAAGAAAGAATTTCCGGTAACTAGTAGGGTCGTGATAATATGTAAGAGGGAGGGAAGCCGAAGCTCTATAAATATAGGAAAATGCCAAGACAGTAGGCGACGTCCAATCTACACCACCACATAAGTAACTTGTACTAGGTATATTAGTAGGTCAACTAATATAGGAGAATGTAAAAGAATAGAGTTAGGCAATTAATTAAGACTTTATTACTAAATATACTTCTCTAGTTAGCTTAATATAGAAGTTTCTTAAGAGAAAGATAGTGTTACGGTACTAACATATCGCATACCGTTTTATACTATCTTGTACTGTTTCCTATTGTTGGCTAACCCACTACTAGCGCCTTAGCGGCTGGCCTTGTATTTATATATAATACTCCTTTTAACTCTCTTCTCTTCTTTATACTATAATGTAGTTATCTGGTCTACCTGTATTATGGCACTGTAGTAGGTAGGTAATAGGAAAAAGAAATAGCTTACCGTTAAGGCCTCTATACTAAGTACTTTAGGCGTTATAAATTAATAGCTACTATAGACGCTTATCTATACCCCTAGCGGCCTCGCGCTTAGACTTAAAGTTATTATTAATTACTCCTCTACTATATCCTTAAGGTGTTAATCGGCTTATAGATTTGTAAAAGTATTCTAAGTAGTATAAGAAGGCGGTAATTGGCTTAGAGGCCTAAAAAGGGAATATTAAAGCCGCCTATTAAATTACTTTTACAAAGTGGTAAGATTTAAAGATAATTAGATAGTAGAAGATAAATAAGTAAGGAAAGACACTAATTAAAGTAATAATTAAGATAGGCGTTCTAGAGGTAATTGTTAAAAGATTATAAGTAGATATTAAGAAGTAGAGAAGCTTAAGAGACGTACTTAATAATAATCCAAAGAGCCTTTTATATTTATATTTATTTTTTATATCTATTATATTATACTATATATAATATTATATATGCAGACTCTAGACTACAGCGCTATAGTTCTATATATATAAATTCTCTTTAAGCAGCTTAATATATACTAGTAACTATATTGTAATAGTTTATAAAATCTCTAAACTAGGGGTTTATAGCTTTCTAGTAATATACTAGGTTGTTAGCAACTATTAGGTAGTAAGAAAATAGTAGGAAAATAGTAGGAAAAAGATAAGAAATCCTAACACCTATTACTATTCTATTTGTAGTTAATTTCTATCCTTTTACTCTTTATTATCTATTTACTAAAATCCTAATAAAAGTTGCCTCCTTTTAAAGATCTTACTACTGTTAACTACTTTTTAGTAGCTATTTCTTGTTATGGAGTAAGTATAAGCGATAATAAAATATATCGAAGTAGATATTTGTGATGGTGCTAGAGCGCGTCACCTGCCAAATTCTGCAATATTCTACCACTTAGCATACTGTCTGGTACTGTCTGGTACTATTGCCTACTATTAGCTCGTCTACTACTAGTGCCTTAGCGACTTGCGCTACCTATTTGTTTATATAAGCCCTCGCGGCCACCTTTCCTTCTCCTTAGCTTAGTATCTTTATTAGATAGCAATCTACAAGCTTTGGTTTAGAGGCATTTATACAAGCCATTATATTATACTAAGCTCTCCCTATACTGCCTGGGAAGGCCTTAATAATATCTTACCCTAAAAGAAGACCTTTATCTGCAATGACGCGTTAATATATTATACCTAGACACTAAAAAAAAAAACTTATACTACTACGCCTGGGAAGGCCCTAATAATATCCCACTTTTATAGGCCAGACTATACTTAACCTGCACCCCCAAAAGAACCCTAGAATTAAAACTAAATTATATAATTCTGATAATCCTTAAGAAGCCAACAATGGCACCTAAAGTAAGCTTATTTAAAAGATTTACATTTACCTAAGAGGAACACAAGATCTAGTTAGGATTAGAAATTAAAGATAATAACGACGTTATAAATATATATAAGCAGATTCGTGCCCTTGCAGCCAATTAGAAGATTAATTGTCTTTAAGCCTAAAGTATATAAGAGACTTTAAAGGAGATCCTAGAAAGCCTTGCTACCTTATAAAACAGCCTAGCCTCCCCTTTATAAAGCCTTAGTTAACCTATTTACTTAACTAAATATAATATACTAAAGAGTACGGACATAATAACAAAATAATTAAATTCTGTTAAACTCCCTAACCCTTAACCACTATTTAATAGGATAAACCCTACCTGTAAGAATTGGAGGATCTAAGTATAAGGAAAGCTCCGTGTTAACTATAACTATTTTACCTCTAAAGAAGCTAAAATGCTCTACATCTTTAGTTAAACTATTAGGGATGCCTAGTAATACCTCTAGGCCAAGTTTAAGGATAAGTTACCTATTTGGTTTATATCTGTTAATAAGATAATATAGTATCTAGCTGCTATTTATGTTAATCTAAATAAAATATGGGATGCCTATTATAACTATAACCGCCTAATAATAAAACTAAACCAATCCTTTGCCAAGTTTTAGACTTAATTCTTACGCCTAGCAGGCGAAGGCTAGGTTCCCCTTAAGAATTACTATTTGGACCTATATAATAAGTTAACGGTCCAACTATAAGAGAAGATTATAGTAGTCTTAGACAACCTACAAACCTACTAAAAACTTACAACTTAATATTTATTAGTAGATTTAAAACTAAAACAAATTAATACTTATTCTAATTAACTAAAGAGGCCCTATAATAACTGGAACCTATCTGCTATATTAACGGGAGCTAGCATTAGAAAATAAACTATAACCACCCTTATACTAAAAGCGGTTATAACTACCTACCTATAAGCCTTGTCTAAATTACTACGTACTATACCTTTAGCTAATGCTTATTGCAATACCCTAATTAACCCTACTATAGTTACGTGCTTTAATTATAGAAAGGATAGTTACTTTATCTTATCCTGCTTAGAGCTAAAGGATATAGGTAATATTAAGGAGATAGAGGAAAAAAAAACGTTTAATAAGTTAGGAAAAGAAGAACCCTAAAGAAAGACTCCCCCTTAAGATACCCTATTAATCTTAAGAAGATTAATCTAAGTTAGCTAATAGGTGGAAAACACTTTATAGTTCTATATATAGTATCCTAAAAAATATATAAAGTTAATATAACTACCCTTGTTAACACTAGAGTAAATAGCTTTGCCTTTATAAATACTGCTTATATAAATAATGTTGCTAAGTTTTTAAATATAAATGCTACCTAACTAGAGAAGCCTATTTAAGTAGAAGGCTATAATAGCTAAGCTAGTAAGCCGGTTACCTATATCTTGAAGCTATATATTACTATTAATAGATGGCGCCAATTTAGTATCCCCTTCTATATTTTAGACCTAGGGTCCTATAATATAATCCTTAGCTAGAAATAGATATCCTACTTTAATATTTAGTTAAACGTTTAATAAAGATAGTTTATCTAGCTAGAGAATAGACCGAAACTGCCTTCCTTTGTTAGAGAAATTTAGACTAACTATAAGACACTAGCCACAAGGGTTAATCCTATTTATTAGTAGGATGTTAGAGACCGCGACCTAGCCTTTGCCTAAGAAGATGCCTACTATAAGGCCGGTAGGAACTTTGTACTAATAAAAATACTCTCCTAAAGCGATGTGTTTGAAGAGGACTCTATATATAGAAGTGGGACAGAAAGTGGTGTAGATAATATCTAAATCGCGTAGATCTAACTGGTATAAAAAAGAACGTACTAATAGGATATAAGGGATAACCTCTAAAAGATGTAATAGGAGCTAGAGGGAGTAACAATAACGCTAATACCCTAAAAGCCCCTAAAGCCATATACGCCCCTATTGTCTTATAACCCCCCTATAGTAAACATCGCTGTAATTAGCATAATAGTATTCTACTTTAATATATACTAAAAGGACAATAAGGTCTTTATAACGAGCCTATATAAGATTAACTAAATTATTAATAATAGGAAGGAAAAGCTAGCCAAGGAAACTAATAAGGAACTAGTTAAACGTCTTCTTCCTACTATTTATATAAAGTATAAGGACGCATTCTTAAAGGCGGCTTTGGATAAGTTACCCCCTTATAGGATGTATAATTATAAGATTTAATTAGAAGCCAATAACTCGCTAGGCTATAGCTCCCTTTACTAATAATTAATAGATAAGCTAAAAGCAATAAAGCAGTACTTAATTGATAACCTTAATAAAGGGTTTATTAAGCCAAGTTAAGCCCCTTTTACTTCCCCTATCCTATTTATAAAAAAGCCTAATAGAGGCCTTTGTTTTTATATCGACTATTAAAAGCTAAATAGTATTACTTAAAAGGATCAGTATCTTATTCCTTTAATTAACGAGACCCTTATACGTCTAAGCTGGGTAAAGATCTTTACTAAACTTAATATTTGCTAAGCTTTTTACCAAATTAGGATAGACCCTGCATCTAAAGATTTAATAATATTCCGTACCTATTATAGGTCCTATAAATATAAAGTTCTTCCTTTTAGACTAATAAACGGACCGGCTATATACCAAAGGTATATAAATAATATTCTTTTTAATTACCTTAACGAATTCTGTACGGTATACCTAGACGACATTCTTATATACTTAAATAACGAACTTAAGCACTAAGTTTATATTAAGAAGGTCCTAGAAAGATTATAGAACGTAGGCTTATAAGTTAATATTAAAAAATATAAATTTAGGGTAAAACGCACAAAGTACTTTAGGTTTATAGTGAGTATAAATAGGATTAAAGTTGACCCTAAGAAGGTTAACGCTATCTATAACTAAAAACCCCCTTATACTATAAAGGGAATCTAGTCCTTCTTTAGTTTTTGTAATTTCTATTACTAATTTATCCATAATTATAGAGTTATGGCAAAGCCTCTTGTATAACTTACCCGGAAAGACACGCCTTTTATCTTTAATAATGACTATATAGAAGCCTTTGGAGAGTTAAAATATCGGCTTATCTCTTCTTAAATCCTTTATTACTGTAACCTGGACCTTAAATTAATACTAGAGATAGATGCTTCTAATAGAGTTATAGTGGGAATCCTATTATAGTTATATCTAGACGGCAAATAGTACCCTATTACCTTCTTCTTAAAAATAATGGACTTAGCTAAGTGTAACTATAAAGTACATAATAAAGAAATGCTAGCTATTATCCAATTGCTGTTTTAATGGCGCGTAGAGCTAGAAGGCATAAACTCCTAATTTAAGATATATACGGATTATAAAGCCCTAGAGTACTTTATGACTATAAAGCAGCTTACTAAATAATAAGCCCACTAGGCTAAAATACTCCCCTAATTCTTTTTTATGATTATATATCGTTCTAGCAAGTAAAACTCTAAGACTAATATATTAACCTAAAGGGAACAAGATATAGGACCTTAGGATAAGCTAAAGGCCTAATACTAAATGCGCGCCCTTTTTTACCCCAAACAGCTTAATCTATAGATCCTTAAGGAGCTAGACCCCAAATGGAATGATTTAGCACCTATAGAAGGAGAAGTCTTAGACGAACCAATAGGGCTAATTAATTGTATCCTAACTGTAAACCGTACGGCAGACTCCCTAAAGGCCCTCCGCGACTAAGCTATAAAAGGTAACTCTAATTTGGAAATAGAAAAAGGACTGCTTTTATACTAAAAACGGCTTATAGTTCTAGACGTTGATAACCTATAAACGGAGCTAATCTGTAAAGCCCACTGTTAAGCAGCGTGGTTTTTAATATCAATACTGCTAATAATATTAATCAATATTGTTACTAATCAATATTGGCGAGTATTGGCGAGTATTGACGATATTTGTAATATTTGCAGATCTTCTTGGCACCCCCTCAAATTTTGGCCCTGCTAGTTGTACACCCTCTAAATAATATATATACACCCTCTAAGTAATATATATACACTCCCTAATTAATATATATATACTACCCATTTAAATAAATTTAGATCCTTTCTCTTTATATTAAATTATTATATATATCCACGAGTAATTGTTGTACACCTATATCTAAATAAACACCTTATATTTACTCTATTTTCCCTATATCTAATAATAATTATTTGTTGCTTAACGTCTAATTTGGATCCCTATTAGGCCTACGCGGACTACTTTTTATTTACATATAGGGAGAAAACACCATTTAAGAAAACCCTGTAATCTACCTCCCTGCCTTTTAGGACTTACCTACTTAGCGCCTACAAGTCACCTGTGGTGCTCTACTACCTTACTTTATAACCTCTTTGGGAACTACTAAGCCTATAGACGCGCTAGTATTGTAAACTTTACTCTACTACTGTAGAGTTATTAGGGGGCGCCTGCTACTCGCCCCTTTGCCTTCTATTACTATTTCCTTTACAACCCAGAACTGGTCTAGTATATTTTGGCTAGTAAAGCTACTAGGTAATCGCCTTGAGACCTTTTTGTATTAAGAGCAGTATATTATAGTTCTTTTTCTCTATATCTACTATAGCTTTTAATCTACCTCTATTAAAGCTATATAATTATATAAGTCTTACTTTTAATAATATCTATAAGTTTATTAAAGGGTAGAGCTATATAATATTAATTTTCAGCTTAAAAACTAATTACTGCCTACTATATATAAAATATAGCTCTATAGGCGTAGGTATAGGTATATTAATAGAGGCAGCTTGTAGGTAATAAGTAGAGGTAGTAGTAACTAAATTAGTTTATATACTACTTTATAAGTTACTCTATAATTTAATTAATTAACTTAAAAGTATATAATACTAACGTGTCCGTAGGCTTGCTACGGCAGCAGTAGTTCCTAAGAAGATTAAAAAGTAAGGTAGTAGAGCACTATAGGTAACTCGCAGGCGACTTATAGGCGAGTTCTAAAAGGCGGGGAGACGGATTATAGGGTTTTCTTAAATAGAGTTTTCTCCTTATATATATATAAGGAGTAGTATATATAGGCCTAATAGGGATCTGAATTAGACGTTAAGTAATAAATAAATATTTATATCTAAAATATTAATAAGCTTTTATAAATAATTAAATAATATATTATTTAAAAGTATAAGATAAGATAAGATAAGATATTTAATTACGCTGTTATAGCTCCTATTAGGGTCTATATAGTGGGTCTAAATAGGTGTATATATAAGAGGGAAGCTGTATAGCTATCTAAAGCTAGATAAAACCTCTATTAAAAAGTATAATAAGGTAAATTTAATACTTAAAGTTTATATTTATTAGCTAGGTAGTTATATATTTTTAATTAAACGCTATTATACTATATAGAGGCTCCGTGTATAAAAGCCCTACAATCGCGAAGCCCTACGTGCGGAGACTCTATATAAAGCTCTATACAAAGCTCTACACGAAGCTCTGCACGAAGCTCTGCACGAAGCTCTACACAAAGCTTAACACGAAGCTCTGCATACGGAGGCTCTATGGGAAGCTCTACGGAGGCTCTGCACGAAGCTCTGCACGAAGCCTTGTACGAAGCCTTGTACGAAGCTCTACACGAAGCTCTACATACGGAGGCTCTGCGGGAAGCTCTGCGGAGGCTCTGCACAAAGCTCTACACGAAGCCCTGCACGAAGCTCTGCGTACAAAGGCTCCGCACGAAGTTCTACACGAAGATCTACACAAAGCTTTATATAGAGCCTCTGTAGTAGAGCCGTTATACGCAGAACCGTTGTACGCAGAGCTGTTGTACGTAAAGCCGTCGTGCAGAGCCTCCGTAAGCAGAGCTTCGTGCAAAGCTTTATGCAGAGCTTCGTGCAGAGCTTCGTGCAAAGCTTCGTGCAGAGCTTCGTGCAGAGCTTCGTGCAGAGCCTCTGTAGAGCTTCGCGCAGAGCCTTCGTACACAGAGCTTTGCGCAGAGCTTTATGCAGGCAAGAAATTAAAATACTATTATAAAAACTGCCAAACTATGCCAATAATTTATATAATCTTTATTTTCAGAATAAGTATACTTCTATTATAATAATTTGGTCTAAACTATTGCCAATATTTTATTGGTTGGATATTCGCTTATTGAAACCCACGCTGCTAAGTGTGACGGTGCTGAAGCGCGTCACCTGCTACTTTCTGGGCATTCTGCCAAATTCTGCCATATTCTGCCGACACTACTTGTAGAGCCAACCAATCAGGATTTTCCATCCCCGGGATGGAAAATCGCTATTGGCTCGCCTACTACTAGCGCCTTGGCGACCCCTTTGTATCTTGCCAGTTTCTGATAGACTTCTTCTTCTCCTTAGCTTAGTATTCTTGTATAGTAGCAATCTACAAGCTTCGGTTTAAAAGCAATTGTATAAGCCTATTATATTATACTAAGCTCTCCCTATATTGCCTAGGAAGGCCTTAATAATATCCCACCCTAAAAGAAGACCTTCGTCTGCAATAACGCGTTAACGCGTTATACTTAGACATTAAGAAACTCACATTACTACGCCTAAGAAGGCCCTAACAATATCCTACTTTATAGGCCAGACTGTACTTAACCTACACCCTTAAAAGAACCCCAGAATTAAAACCAAATTATACAATTCTAATAAACCTTAGGAAGCTAACGATGGCACCTAAAGCGAGCTTATTTAAAAGACCTACCTCTACCTAAAAGGAATATAAGATCTAGTTAGGATTAGGAATTAAAGACAATAATAACGTTATAGGTGTATATGAGCAGATCCGTGCCCTTACAGCCAATTAGAAGGTTAATTATCTTTAAGCTTAAAGTATATAAGAGACTCTAAAGGAGATCCTAGAAAGCCTTACTGCCTTATAAAATAGCCCAGCCTCCCCTTTACAAAGCCCTAGTTAACCCATTTACTTAATTAAATATAATACACTAGAGAGCATGGATACAATAATAAAGTAATTAAAGTCCGTTAAGCTCCCTAACCCCCTACTATTATTAGACAGTATAGACCCAACCTTTAAGAACTAGAGAATCTAGGTGTAAGAAAAGCTTCATATTAACTATAACCATTTCCCCTCTAACAAAGCTAAAATACTCTACCTCTTTAGTTAAACTATTAGGGACGCCTAATAACACCTCTAGGCCAAGTTTAAGGACAAGTTACCTATTTGGTTTACATCTATTAATGAGATAATATAGCACCTGGCTACTATCTATATTAATCTAAATAAAGTATAGGATGCCCATTATAATTATAATTGCCTAATAATAAAACCTAACTAACCCTTTACCGAGTTCCAGACTTAATTCCTATACCTAGTAGGCAAAGGCTAGGTTCCTTCTAGGAACTACCATTTAGACCTATATAACAAGCTAATAGTCCAACTATAGGAGAAGATTGCGGTAGCCTTAGATAACCTACTAACCTACTAAAGACTTGCAGCCCAATATTTGTTACTGGATTTAGAACTAAAACGAATTAATACTCGTTTTAACCAACTAAAGAAGTCCTACAGTAACTAAAACCTATCCGCCACACCAACGGGAGCTAGCGTTGGAAGATTAGCCATGACCGCCTTTATACCAAAAGCGGTTACAACTACCTACTTATAAGCCTTATCTGAATCGCCACGTACTATGCCTTTAGCCAATACTCGTCGCAACACCCTAATTAACCCTGCTATGGTCACGTGCTTTAATTACGGAAAGGATAGTTACTTTACCACATCCTGCCCAGAGCCAAAGGATATAGGTAATATTAAAGACATAGAGAAAGAAGAAATGTCCAATAAGTTAGGAAAAAAAGAACCCTAGGAAAAGACTCCCCCCTAGGGTATCCTATTAATCTTAAGGAGATTAATCTAAGTTAGCTAATAGGTAAAAAACACTTTATGGTTCTATATATAGTATCTTAAAATAGATATGGAGTTAATATAACTACCCTTATTAATACTAGAGCAAATGGCTTTGCCTTTATAAATACTACTTATATAAATAACGTTACTAAGTTCTTAAATATAAATACTACCTAACTAGAGAAGCCTGTCTAAGTAAAGGGCTATAACAGCTAAGCTGGTAAGCCGGTTACCCATATCTTAAAGCTATATATTGCCATTAATAGATAACGCTAGTTTAGTATCCCCTTCTATATCCTAGACCTAGGGTCCTATAACATAATCCTTAGCTAAAAATAGATGTCCTACTTTAATATTTGGCTAAACGTTTAATAAAGATAGTTTATCTAGCCGGAGAATAGACCAAAGTTACTCTCCTTTATTAGAGAAATCCGTACCAACCATAAGATATTAGCCGCAAAGACCAACCCTATCTACTAGTAGGATATTAGGGACCGCGACCTAGCCTTCACTTAAGAAGATACCCGCTATAAGGCCGGTAAGAACCTTATACCAACAAGGATACTCCCCTAAAGAACTATAGTTAAGGAGGACTCTACTTACGGAAGTAAAACAGACAGTAATATAGACAACTTCTAAATTACGGAGATCTAGCTAATAGGGAAGAGGATATACTAACAGGACATAGCGGATAACCTTTGGAAGATATAATAAGAGCTAAAAGAAGTAAAGACAACGCTAATACACTAAAGGCCCCTAAGGCCGCAGACACCCCTACTACTACACAACCCACCTATAGTAGATATTGCGGCAATTAGCGCTATAGGTTTCCACTTTAATATATATTAAAAGGATAACGAGATCTTTATAACTAGCCTATACAAAATTAACTAGATCATTAATAAGAAGGAAGAAGGGCTAGTAGAGGAAACTAATAAGGAACTAGTTAAGCACCTCCTCCCTATATACCTCTTAGACTATAGAAACGCGTTCTTAAAAGCAGCCTCAGATATACTACCCCCCTACTAAACCTACAATTATAAGATTCAACTAGAGGCCGACAACTCTCTAGGCTATAGCCTCCTTTACTAGTAAACTATAGAGGAACTAAAAGCAACTAAGTAGTACTTAATTAATAACCTCTATAAGGGGTTTATTAAGCTAAGTTAGGCCCCTTTTTACTTCCCCTATTCTATTTATAAAGAAACCTAATAAAGGCCTCCGCTTCTATATTAACTATTAGAAACTAAACACCATTACTTAGAAAGATTATTACCCTCTCCCCCTAATTAATGAGACCCTTATACGTCTAAGCCAAGCCAAAATCTTTACTAAGCTTAACGTCCGCTAAGCTTTCTACCAAATTAGAATGGACCCTATATTAGAGGATTTAACAAAGTTCTATACCCGCTATAGTTCTTATAAATATAAAGTTCTCCCTTTTAGACTAATAAATGGGCCAGCCACATACTAATGGTATATAATGTGAAGGCTTAGTCAAAAGAACAGAATCTATTGGTAGCCAGTGAACGAGAATTCCAAGACGAGGACTAGAAGAAGGTCGAGGAAAGGACACGTCTATATACATAGGGCCAAGGCTTGGCTCGGCCGAGCCCCTGACTAGGGTCTGTAACAGTGCCGTAACATATAAATGATGTTCTTTTTAACTACCTTAATAAATTTTGCATGGCGTACCTAGACGACATTCTTATATACTTAGACAATAAACTTAAGTACTAAGTCCAGGTTAAAAAGGTCCTAGAGAGACTGCGGAATATAGGCCTATAAGTTAACATTAAAAAATACAAATTTAGAGTAAAACAAATAAAGTACCTTGGGTTTATTGTTAGTATAGAAGGAATTAAAGTTAACCCTAAAAAGGTAGAGGCGATATATAACTAAAAACCCCCCTATACTATAAAAGGCATCCAGTCCTTTCTCAGCCTCTGTAATTTCTACTATTAGTTTATCTATAATTATGGGGTCGTGGCTAAACCTCTTATACAACTAACTAAGAACGACACACCTTTTGTTTTTGACGATAGCTATATAGAAGCCTTTAAGCAGTTAAAAAACCGACTTATCTCCTCCCCAATTCTCTGTTACTATAACCCAGACCTGAAATTAATACTAGAAACGGACGCATCTAATGGAGTAGTAGCAGGTGTTCTCTTATAGCTACACCTAGATGGCAAGTGGTACCCTATTGCGTTCTTTTTAAAGACAATGGCCCTAGCTAAGTGTAACTACAAGATGCACAATAAGGAAATACTAGCTATTATATAATTATTATCCTAGTGGCGCGCAGAGCTTAGAAGCACAGACTCTTAGATTAAAGTCTATACTAATTATAAAGCCCTTAAGTACTTTATAATAATAAAGCAGCTTACTAGTTAATAGGCTAGGTAGGCTAAAATACTCTCCCAATTCTTCTTTACAATTATATACCGCCCTAGTAGGCAAAATTCTAAAGCTAATGCCTTTACCTAGAGAGAACAGGACGTGGAACTATAGGATAAGCTAAAGGCTTAGCACCGGACACGTGCCCTCCTCTGTCCTAAACAGCTCAACCTATGTATCCTTAAGGAACTAAGCTCCGAATGGAGTGAGCTAGCGCCTATAGAAGGAGAGATCCTAGATAAATTAATAGGACTAATTAACCGCATCCTAATCACGAACCGCTTAGCCAAATCCCTAAAAGCCCTCTATAACTAAGCTATGGAAGGCAACCCTAATTTGGAAATAGAAGACGGACTACTCTTATACTAAGAACGGCTTATAGTTCTAGACGCTGACAACCTATGAACGGAACTAATTTGTGAAGCCCACTATTAAATCTCTATGGCGCACCCTAGTTGAGATAAGACCCACTAACTACTAGCGCCTTACTACTACTGGCGAGGACTCCTATCCAATATAGAACGATTTATTAGGAATTGCCATGCTTATAAATAAGCAGATACCCCTAGGAATTAAACCCCTGGATGGTTATAACCACTGCCAGTTCCTAAACGCCCTTAGCAGCATATTATAATGGATTTTAAATTATTCCTAAAGGACAAACATAGCTACAATATAGCCTTTATGGTAGTTAACCGACTAAGCAAGTAAGCCATTTCCCTCCCCTGCTTTAAGACTATAACTGTAAAGGATATAGCCCATATATATATTAACAACATTTACTAGATCTATAGCGCTCCTAAGTTAATTATCTCTAACTATGGACCCTAATTTATATTGGACTTCTAGGACAAATTCTGCTATATCCTTAGAATTAAGATTAAGCTCTCTACTATATTTTACCCTTAGACTAATGGCCAAACCAAGATTATAAACTAATACCTTAACTAGCAACTTTGCCCCTTAATCAATTATTACTAAAACAACTGGTTGGAACTACTACCTATAATGTCACGATGACGATGTATCATATGCGAACGCTAGATGAACAAGCATCAGATTCGTAGAGTTGATAGCTACGTACGGCTGTCGTGGAGACTCAAGAGGATTGCTGGAGAGCTTAACAAGAATGCAGCTGCGGGCGAATCTATATAGGGGCAATCGGGGCGGATAAACTATCTGCCAAGCGATATCAAATAAGGAAAGGAAAGCTACGCGTCTAGCGTAGCGTGTGTCGCGGGCAGTCCCGTGACATATAATAGACTATGCATAGCTTACGCTCCCTTATAATAGCATAGGAATATTGCTATTTAAGTTACTCTATGGATACAAGCCATAAACATCCTTTGATTGGGATAGACCTATAGGACCTATAACGGCCCACGAACGCCTTAGCTATAAAGAGGCCCAGATATTTGCTAAAAGAATGCATAGAGCCTGGGAGACTGCCTAAGCAATTATAAAAAAGGCATAAGAGAAGAAAGAGGCCGATGTGAACCAACATTATTGCAAGGTAGACTTCTACGTAGGAGATAAGGTCTAGGTGTTAATGAAAAACTAAAAAACCCAGAGGCCAAGCCGCAAGCTAGACTACTAAATAGCTAGCCCCTACAAGATCCCTAAGAAGGTAGGGTACTCTTTTAAGGTTAAGCTACCAGAGTTAATAAAGATGCACCCTGTCTTCTCTCTAGACCGACTGCGGAAGGCCGCGGACGACCTATTCCCTAGACAGTACAACGACCCCCCGCCGCCAATTTAGATCGCAGAGGATGAAGAATGGGAAGTTAAAGAGATCTTAGCAGTTAAGAAGGACTATGGTACCTTAAAATACCGTGCGAGCTAGGTAGGTCATAACAAAGATCTAGAATGGTACCCCGCATCTAATTTTAAGTACTCTCCCCATAAGAATTGGTCCGCTTAGCCGCACAGCCCGCCTAGTTGCACAGGCCAAATCTAGCATCACCACCTCAGCAAAACCGAGGCTATCTTCGATATACAAAATCTATTATCTACACAACTCCAGCAGATAAGGCTTTAAGGAGCTGCGAATCTAGCCAACTAGAGCTCGCAGCCCTTAAACCTCTGTAGTAGATTTATTTTCCTTATTCGCGTACCCTAAGATGGAGGTGTAGTAGTAGCCTCTCTTACCTCTATTACCTTAATTAATTGAACTTCCTTATTAAATACCTTATTACTCTTCTTCTTAGGTATCCTTTTAGCTACTTTAGCCTTTTAATAAAGCTACTAGACCACTTTAAATACCTTTTTACTTATTATTATTTAGCTTTTTTACTACTTTTTCTATAGACTTATATACTTAATTAGTAAGTTAAGTAACTCTCTTTTCTATGTCTATATAGAGCCTATTTTTTTTGTAAATACTTATTAGATTTTCCTCTTTTTACTAGCGTATTATTTATCTATCTTAGCCTACTTGTACTTAGTTTTTAGGTCCTTTACTTACTATACTTTAATAAGGCTTAAAAATAAAGGATTACCCTCTTTAATATTATATAATTTATTAAAAAGGTCTTTACTCTTAGTTTACTTATTATTATTATTATAGGGGTCTATTTTAAGCCTATTATTCTCTTCTATAAAAGTCTATTATTCGTCTATATATTTTAGAAAGTTAAGTATAGCTAAAACTTCTTTTTTATTACCCTATCTGCTATAGTGTTTAGCAGGTTCTATATACTAGTCTTATTATTAGGCTAGGGTAGTAATATTATTCTAAATAGGCTTTTAGGTAGCAAAGACTCGTTATACATATACTTTAGGAAGCGGCTTAAAATAATATTAAAATTAAGCAGATATATTCTAGTCTTTTTTTATGCACTAATAATATTATTTAGCGTAAAAGCCTAGTTATATATATCCTAGAAGAACCTCTAAAAGTATTACTTGCTTATAGAAATAAGCCCTTGGCTATATACTATATAATAATTAAATTTACGACTATAATACTTTACTCGCAGTAAAAATAATAAAATAATAAGAGACTAAAGTCTATATATATACTATAAGGCAGAAATACAGCTATAGAAACTTTATTTATATAATACTGGCTAAAGATCTCTATATTTAAATAAAAGCTATAGCTATTACAAATTAAAAGCCTTTACTCTTTATTTAAAGTAGCTTTATACTTAGTATAGTAGTTAAAAATTATAATAAGCCACTTATAACTAATTTTATTATTAGTCTACCTATTCTCTAAAGTAGTAACGAAAGTAGGCTAATATTTAGGCTTATAATCTTAAAGTTAATTTAGTTAAATATTACTACTCTTTAAAGAATAGGTAATACCTAGTAGAATATAAGTCCTATTAGCATAAATTATCGCTAAAATAGTTATTTGGTTTCTATTTATATCCTAGTTTACACCATTAAGGTAGTTATCTTCTTAAGCCTTCTTACTAAAGATTTAATAGAGCTTTATATAGCACTAAAATAGGAACCCTTTTTTATCTATATTATTATTATTATTAAATAAAAATGCTATATTACTTAATTTTTTAATAAAGGATCTAGAAATATAAGCTATATAAAAAGGTGTTGTTAGCTCTCTTGTATTTAAGGTTTATAGAAGCAATATACTTACCTAGAAGCCCGTTTCTAAACCTTTACTAAAACTTATTAATATAGTTCTTTTTAATATTAATTTTAGTAATATTTTTAATAAAGCGTTTATCTATTAGCGGTATAGGAGAAGTCCTTTAATTTATAAGGCTTTAAGCCTATTCATTGGTCATATAGCTTTAAGATTGGTAATACTCTTCCATTAATCCCCGAACGCTACGCCAGTATTTCAACAGCTTTAATTACTTAACGCCGTGCCTTTGAGCCGTCTTAGATATATTAGGGTATTCGCAAA
>Ga0307507_10000606_pt1 | contig 77514 bp, 24 predicted proteins | sample 7_EM_MG_FD_207223 | JGI IMG/M metagenome (GOLD analysis project Ga0307507, IMG submission 207223) | Populus trichocarpa ectomycorrhiza microbial communities from riparian zone in the Pacific Northwest, United States - 7_EM | ecosystem: Host-associated > Plants > Roots > Unclassified | place...
GAGGTCGTCTGCCCTGCGGCAGACTGGTTGTAGAGGAGGTCGTCTGCCCTGCGGCAGACTGGTTGTAGTGGAGGAGGTCGTCTACTGTGGCAGACTGGTTGTGGTGGAATCGTTGGTTGTGGTGGCTAGCGTCGTGGTGACGTGTCTTTAGGGGGTATACAAACGGCGGCGCCCTTGCGACGACGGACGGAGGAGCAAAGGGGCAGGTAGTTATATATACTAGTAGTACTAATAATACAGTAGAGTTTACCATGCCTGCTTATCCAGACCTCTACCTCAGTTTTCTAGTGCTTTGTCCCAACTATAGGCAGTTAGCTGCCACCACCAATTGTATAGGGATTCTCACCAGTTCTTTCGGATATCTTATAACTGGTTAGTCTGCCCCCTAGTAGTCTGTATAAGAGTTTCCTCCCAAAGTTGGTACACTTTCGCACAGCTTGGGAGCCTTCTATAGCCTCTAGTTTTACGCCTCTCTTTATTGTTTCCGCCGGTACGGGCATAAGCTGCCATTTACAGGGGTTGCAACTCCCATTTTATATACCTACTGGCGTAATCCTACAAGGGCGTCGTGGCTGCATCCTGTATGTAGTTAGGTACACCTTTTACGGTTAAGGCCCAGCCAAAACCTTTCCCGCCTGAGTAACTCCTGTTTGCTCCATAAGTATGTCTCACTGGCATACCGTCCTAGCGAAGCGAAACAGTTCCGTCTATTAATGTACCGACACGCGCATCCGTTCTTTTGAGCTACGTAGTAGTCTCTCCAGCCAGGACGTGATCCTGCCTGCCTACTAGGTGTACTAAGGGTCAGAGCCTAGCTAAGGGGTAAGGTCCTTAGAGCCAGCAGTGGCTACTACACACTACGCCCTATGGGAGGTTCCCGTTTTGTGTTGCCTGTAAGAGTCTCCTTATAACAGGCCAACCGTGTCTTGCAGAAGAGGGGCCGTAGAGACAGGTCCCGTACCGGATAACCTACTCCCCCCTCTCCTACTAACCAAGCTTGTGTCCCCCCCTTTTATAAACTGGCCTGTGTCTCTAACCGTTAAGTCCTTGTCCGACTGGCCTGTGTTTCCCTTACAGCCTCCCCCATATGTATATGTATATGCATATACGTCAGGTTGCGTGCACCACGCCTATTAAGACCCTCCTGTGAGTCGCCTTTGACGCCATGGGGCCGTCGAAGCTGGCCTGTGTTTCCGCTGCCTAGAGATTTGCCCGTGTTTCCACCTCGTTGAGCCGTCTGGTTGCCGTTGCGTCGCCGTCGCGTCGCCGTCGCGTCGCCGTCGCGTCACCGTCGCGTCGCTGTCGTCTAGGTCGCGCGCACTACGCCTATTAAGACCCTCTTCTGAGTTACCTGAGTGTACCAGATACCAGATAGGCCCTTGTAGAGGGGCCTTAATGAGTTCTCTAGGCAGGGCCTTAACAAGTTCTTCGCGGTGGCCTTGGGGCCTTAATAAGTTTCGTATAAGGTATCTGCGACGCGTTAACCTTAACAAGTTCTTATAAAAAGAGGTTCCCTACGCCCTCGCCGCGTTCCCTTTGCGATCTCAGAGCTCGTGCAAGCCCAAGGGTGTCCTGTCGTACGCCTAGGGCGCGTCCACGTCGACTGGCTGGATAAGGCCAGTTTCGGGCCTGGCTACGAGCCAGGTAGTCGTATGTCGGGCGGTTTTCGCATCCCAGTTTCCCTTGATGGGCCTCCCTAGGTGGTAGAGCAGGAGCCTCAAGCGGAGGCAGTAAGGCTCCTGATGGTGTTGAGGGCGATGCGTACGCGTCGCGGGCTCGACACCACAGAACCGCAACACTAGCGCGCTACACGCGCTGCGACGGCTCTCTACCATCGCCTCTGCACTTGGCCATCGCAAGGAACTAGTTCCTAGTGATGTTTCCACCCGCGGCAACGTGGACGCGTGGAGTAGGGCTTCGCGGGCGCATTTAGTAGTATTTGGCGGCATTTAGCAGCTAAATACGCAATCCGCGCACCACGCCCTATAGCCTATAGTCTTAACTAAGCAATAGTAAACTGCAGCATTTAATAGAAACTAATAATATGGTGTAGCTAATTGCGCATTTATAGCTACCTAGGTAAGTAGTGCCTTTATTCTATTAAGCTTATTTTACACTTAATATATAATTAACATATAATGCCCTTTTTGCGCATTATATATATCTTACTTACTTTAAGTAATAGATAAGTGTTGCTCTTTCCGTATGGTTGTTATTAAGTGTTTATTCCGCGCACTTAACGGTATTTACTTAGTTTGCGTGGTTAATAGTATTTACCTATTCTTTATAATTGGTATACTTTACTTAGTCTAAGCAGTTTATACCCTTTACTTATTCTACATAGTTAGTGTTCTCTGCTTATTCTACGCGCCTAGTATATATTATATAAAGAATATATTTTGACCTAATAATAGTATAATATAACCTTAATACGCCTAATAACGCCCTTTAGTTAACCTACTATTTTAGGTTTAATATTTATATTAGTTTTACCGCAATAGTAGTACTATATCACTAAACCCCTAATTATCTTTACTTTTACTATTATTTCCTCCATTTATTCCACTACCCTCTCTAGTCTTATTCTCTTTATTAGCAAATTCTAGTATTACCCGTTTATCTCTGCTCCATAGGTAGGCCTTTATACCCTTTAGTATAGCACTATCCGTAATATCTATAACCTTAGACTTACTAGCGAAAGTATACTATAAGATGCGGTAATTAATTCCTAATTCCTGTTTATTGTTACCTTAAATTTATTTAAGGCGCGCCTAGATAGCGTTAATGTTATAGCTATATAGTATTAAAATTGTCTTATTAGTATACTATGAGAAGGAGACCTTATATATAGTTTTAGGGTTTATTCTTTGCGATAAATATACTAGACTACCGTTGTCCTATTATATTATCTTTATTAGCCTATATATAACAATTAAAATAGCGGGATATCATAATATAGAAAACGGCGGCAAAGTAATATAGTATATAGTTAATGTAATATTATGTGTTTATACTTATAGTATATGGTTATTAAGTAAACCTATTATTATACTTAGGATCTAGTTCCTCTAGATCTTCTATAGTATCCTTAAAAAAATCGCTAATTACTTATTAAGTTAGTCGCATTTTGTCTCTAGTTAAGTTCTGTATCTTATTAACTTATTATAGAAGTAGCCTATGTAGCCTTTTGTTATATTTAGGTTAGTAGCTCTTTTAGGTATTCTATAGTCGCTCCTAACTATCTATAATACGCCTTAATAAGTAGAGTAAGAGACTTCATATAATTTTACCTGTAACTATAGTGTTAGCTTTAAACTTATAACTAACTTATATTCCGCTTCTATAGTCCTTAAGTATATATTAAATTGCTACACATATAAGTTATATTGTATTAGCTGTAATAGGCAAGAAGAGGTTAGTACTATTCTTATTAAGGGTAAGTAACCTTAGCCTAGTATTAAAGAATACGCGCTTAATATAGCGTATAATAATTAGTACCCTAAATCTTGTCTCTCTATCCTAGCCTTAGTTAATTAGGTATAGTAAAAGGCAGAGTACTAACTAGGCCACTAAGCATAAAGCGGTTATCCTTAAGTAGTTCCTCTACCTCCTTTGCTACGGCCTTAGTATTTAGTTTAAGGCAGTTATAGCTCCTAGTAATAGCATTGCGTACTATATTTATTATACTAGACTAAAATACACTAAGCTGGTTATATAGCTAGAAAATTAGTTAATATAGTACTACTAAATTTAAGGACCGCGAACCTTATATGCCGCCGGCCCTAATAGTATACTTAATGCTCTATTTATTAGGTCTTTATAATGGTCTAAAATAGTAATTACCTCTTTCTACGTCTACTTTATTAGTGTGTTTAAGCCGCTTATATTTATTTCTAGCTAGGATGAAAAATAGAGCTCTTTAGGTATAGAGCCTATTATTACTTATATAATAAGACGTGTCCAAGTAATACTATATATCTTTATATTAACTAGGCTAAGTTACTGCTTTATATATTATCTAAAGTTATCTTATAGCGGTTATTCTTTTAAGTAATATATGCGTTTCTTTTAAGTGTGGGTTTTAGATATCTTAGGGTTACTTAGGGTTTATAGGCTTTTGCTTAATAAGAACAGGACTATCTATTAGGATAACGTTATTAAAATTAACGATAATAGGTCGTACTATAGCATATAATAATATTAATAATAGTCTTGCCTTTTAAGGGAGATAGTTATAGTATAGAGCTTAATATTATCCCCTTTAAGATCTAAATTATCTTAAGAGCTACTACTTAACTTATAGCGTCTTAATTTGCTTTTTTATAGGGTAGGTAGAAGATAAGTATATTAGTCTAGTAAAACTAATTAGCTTTTATATACACCTTATTTCCCTAAAAAACACTAAATAGTTTAGAGTTTTATACCTAATATGCTTTAAATAATAACCCAATTAACTTTTATAGTATAAATTAGTTTTTTTTACTAAGTATAAATAGAAAGGGGCTTTAACTAACTTAAAATAATATGTTAAGAGGGCGGCCTAACTATTTATTAGGCTTTATAACGGGGCGATTAGATTATATTGCTATAGCATAGGGTCCTACTTTATATAATATTTTTTTTATACCGTGCAGAAGCCTAATTCCTTATAATATTTACCTACTTAAATATATTAACACAAGCCTTAAATTATATAAATAAAGGCGACAAAGACGACTTTTGGAGCTCTTGCTGCACCCGGCCCAAAAAGACCAAACCAACTAAAAGAACCCTAAAAAACACCCTAATAATCCCCTAAGATGCATGCATTACAGGGGAGGCACAGGTGGAATGACGGTGGTACGCAGTCGCGCGCGACCGCCAGACCTATACCTAATAATGGCCCCCCACAACAATAATAAGGATAGGTAAATACCACACTAGAAAGCCGAAATACCCCAATTAAGAAGGCATCTGATAAAATATAAAGCCTATTAGACGCGTCTAGTATCCAGAACTATAGGGGAGCATCTATTAGCTATTACGAACTAATGTAGCTAGTAAAATAGCTCCAGTCTAGTAAACCTTAGGCGCCCCTCCAGCAAACCCTTAATTAAATCCTCCAACGGCTAAATAAAATTAAAGATAAATAAAACCCCCCCCTATAGGCAAACCACACCTAGGCCGCCATAGCTATGCTTTTATAGTATAGGGAACCTACCCCCCTAAAGACAATAACTAGGTATATAATCACAATACAACCAAATATAGAAAAGGCAGAGGAACTTAGGGGACAATCAGAAATAGAAGTTCTTACGGAGATTTATAAGGAGGTCTACAACGCTGTCGTAATCCAACACCTTAGGAGTGGAGACATTAGAGTTACCCTAAAGGACCAATAGGCAAAGAAACAGGCTGTAAGGGCAGGGGACAGGCTAGGAGAGCGTATTAGCATAAAAGTGCTTTATAAAGATTACCTAGTTAAAGTCCTGTCAGTTCCTATAAGCCTTAGGGTAGAAAGGGGATACTAGGCGGACAATATAGCAACTATACAGGAGATAGTAAAATAAATAGAACGCCTTATACTAGGACTCGTAATTACCCAGATCCAATGGCTTTAATAGGAAAATACAAACCAAGCATATAATAAGAACAATAAGAGGATATAAGGGGCGCTAGAGACTTGCTAGGGAGACAATAGATAAATGCATAGCTCCCTTATTATTAGCGTACATACACTAGGAATGCAAAAACTCCTTATCCAAAAAGGAATAATTATAAATGGCCTTATATACAACATAAGGCTCTATAACTATAGACTACGCCTAGAATGATATTATTACTATGTATAATAGGGACATACCTAATCTACATACACAGCACAGGTATGCTGCGGCTACTATGTAGGCCCCCATAATATAAAACAATATACAAATTAAGACCAAATAAAATGCGCGAACTGTTACCAAAGCATATATAAGGCATAGGAGAGAGAAGACTGCATTAAATACAGGAGATGGAAGAAAAGGGCTTAACAGCTGCGGGAACAACTGCACGCTAGGTTATACAAATGAAAACAACAGGCGATAAGCTAGGGGGACACAGGTATCTTCCCAGCATTTCCTACCTTTAATACTGGGGGGCTAAGCTAGCCATCCCAAGCCTTAACGGGCTAAAAGTAACACTACGCAATATTACCAGACCAAACAGGGACATAAGGGACACATAGGACATAAGGGAGAGGACGCCCAGTAGGAAGACCCCTATAGATAGCTATAGCAAGTTTAAGGCCGGGATAATTAAGAATTAGATATAACGCGGCAAATACAATATACGCAGCTGGCTTATAAGGGGCATATAGCCAATTAGTAAGAACAGGGGAAGAACCGGAGGCAATAACAAACTCAGATTTAGAAAGGCTAGTAGGAATATAAGATATAGGAATAAAAAGCTCCACATAAAATAAGTAGTGGCTAGGGAGTAAACACAGGAGACAGAAGTTCTAAATATTTTAGAGAAAGTAGAAACAGAAGAAGTAAGGAGTAAAGAAGAGGCAAAGGACCCCCACTAGGGGTCCACTACTTAACCATTATATAGTATAACTGTGGCAATACAAACCACTGTCTAGTAAGGCCCCTACTAGATAGTCTAGACCTAGAGAAATACTATATTCTTACTATATAAGAGCCGTATTACAATACCTATATACAATTAATATACTGCCCCCAAGGATTCCAGCTCCTATATGAACTAAAAGTAGCTATATATATATACTTTATAATCAGTAAAAATATCAGCCTTGCCTTATGGTCATGGTAGGCAGTTAACCTAGATATTACAGTTATAACTATCTAGATATACAGGGGACTAGTATAAATTATTAATGTCTATAACCCTAGGGTTAAAGGGGTAGTATAGACAGAGAATATTATATCTATAATAAGCTTGCTAGAAACTAAATACGTAGAGTCTATCCTACTAGAAGATATAAACCTCTACCACCTATAGTAGGGGGGCATCTATGTTGCTGCCGATTAATAGGTAGAGTGCCTACTAAGAACTATAGATAATGGGGGCCTTAAGCTAGCTACCCCCCTAGGTATAATTATATGGCAATAGGGCACCGCTAAAAGTACAATTAACCTCACAATTATGGACAAAAACCTATACTAGAGACTTAAAAGGTGCTCCCCTAAAAAAGAATGGGCACTTACCTTAGACTATATCCCTATCTAGATATAACTAGATCTAGACATTAAGGCGTAACTAAATAGCAAAAGATACGCAATAAGGAAGCTTAATATAGATAGCTTCCTTAATATAATTAAATAACAACTCTAAGACCTAGAAGAAATCCACCCAATACCAAATAAGCAAGGCTTATTGGCTACCCCTAAGGAAATTAATTAAAGACTAAAAAGGATCCAGGCAGTAATTAAAAGCGGGCTAGAAGAGCACTGCCTAGTTTTAAAACTGGGCCCCTATGCGCGACACGCATAGTCCGCATAGTGCGCGGCCCTTATAGCCGGCCAACAACAAGCAAGGAGGAAATACACAAGCAGCTATAATTCTAAGGACAAGAGACGATATAAAGACATAAGAAACCAGCTAAAGAATACCCTAAGAAAAGAAGTAAGAAATAACTGGAGATAGTTTATAAATAAATATACTACTAACCTAAGTCTCCCCTATAACAAGGGCCTTTAAACTATAGTAAAATGGGTAAAGAAAAAGGCGGGACGCCTAGTAGAAGATCTACACCTACCACCCCTATAAAGAGCAGGCGAACCATAGGCCACAAGCAACAATAATAAGAAGGCAAAGATCCTTATAAAAAGATTTTTCCCTTAACCGGCTCCAGCAGACCTTAGTAATATTACTAGTAAAACACTAGTGACTCGCCTAAGGGTTAACAGCGACATAACAACTAAAGAAATGGCCAGAACTATTAGCCACCTCTTAAATAATATAGCATTAGGACTAGATAGGATCCTAAATAAAGCCCTAAAGACCTATAAACTACTTATAGCACCTTAGCTTGCAGACGTAGCCAGAGCATGCTTTGTAATAGGCTACTACCTATGACTTAGAAGATCCATAACGATGGTTGTTTTACAAAAAGAAGGCAAAGCAGACTACTTAATCCCAGGAAGCTACCGCCCTATTGCCTTAGAAAACACCCTAAGCAAGATCTTAGAAAAGGTTATAGCGGACTATATAGCAGACACAGTAAAGAAACACGCCCTACTACCACAAAGCCAAATAGGGGCAAGAAAGAATCACTTAACGCTATTAGTACTTACACTACTCGCTACTACCATTAAAACTGCATGGGCTATGCAAAAGGACTTTATAGTATTAATGCTTAGCCTAAATATCAGCGGCGCCTACGACAATATACCCCATAAGCGTCTCCTATACATCTTTAGGGCAAAGGGCTTCCTAAAATAGATTATTTAATTTATTTAAGGATTTACAGGCCAGAAAGAAACATTATTAGTCTTTAGCGGATACCAGAGCCCACCTATTATAGTCATAATAGGAATACCATAAGGATTACCTCTATTACCTATACTCTTTCTCTTCTTTATAAGCAACCTACTTAATACCTTTAAGGAAGGGGCGACCTAGGGGATAGGCTTTGTTAATAATATAAACCTAATTATATATGGGCCAACAGCCGTAGAGAACTGTAGGACACTAGAGAAAGCCCACGACACCTATATAGAATAGGTAAGACAATATAGAGTCTAATTCTTACCAGAGAAATACTAGCTAATCCATTTTATAAGAAAACATAACTAATCTATAGATCTTTAGCATACAATCTATATCTAAGGCTTTAGGGGTTAACCAGTTCAAGGCCTAAGGGTATTAGGAGTGTGGGTAGATAGCAAGCTCTAGTAGAGCGCATATACAGCACAAGCGGCCCATAAGGGCCAAGTATAGTATATCGCTATATCCAGGATTGTCAATTCTATATAGGGTCCATGCTTCCAGAGGTCACGCCTACTATATACAGCAGTTGTCTGGCCAACCATAACATATAGATCTAGCATTTGGGCCACTGGAGAAACTAAGAAAGGCCCTCCTAAATCACTCCTTAAACCACTCTAAAAGGTCCAAACAGCCTGCCTTAGGAGTATAACAGGCGGGTATAAGCAAACGGCCACAGTACTACTTAAGAAGGAAGCCAATATTTCCCCCCTATAACTATATATTAAAGCCAATGCAATGCAAAGGGTGTAAAAGGAACGTAACTCTAACGTTATAAAGTATATTAAGACATACCTAAACAAACTATAGAGGGACCCTAGGGTGCCCTATAGGAGAAGGAACTAATAACCCTAAAGTAGGGAAGATATATTAGGAAAACAGGTAGAGAAAGTAGAAGAAGAATAATACAGCGCTAGGGCCTAGGCCTATATAGAGGAGGAAGGGAGACGCATAAGAGGCCAGCAAAGACAATAGTAAGAGAGAGAAAGGAGCTAAAGTAAAGCATAAAAGAGTACTAGAAAACCATCTACCGCAACACAGTACTAGTTGGACCGACGCTAGAGAGATAAATGGGAGTTAAAGGTATAGAGGTAGACTTAGGTAAGGGGAACCTAAGCCGTAGCATGGGTAATACTATAGGGGGTAAATACCTAAGGGCTCCAAGAGGGCCTAATAAAGGCAGAAAATACAATAGCAACACTCTTAAGGATAGGAATAATAGGACTAAAAGATTAGCTTTACTAGGTGGGTGTCCTAGTAGGTAGCCTAAGGTGCGAATATAGCTGGCTAAGACAGACACCAAAACACGTAATACTATTATGCCCCTTACGCACCAGCCAAAAGGCAATGCTCTTAGCAGCTGGCATAGAAAACTATAATACACTGCTCTTAACACAGAAAGGCCTCAAGGCGGCTACCTAGTGGCTTATTAGCCAAAATGTGCTAGACTAGTTCCGGGTTGTAAAGGAAATAGCAATAGAAGGCAAAGGGGTGAGTAACAGGCGCCCCCTAATAACTCTACAGGAGTAGAGTACAGTGTATAATACTAGCGCGTCCATAGGTTTGTTATGGCAGCAGTAGTTCCTAAAGAGGTTAAAAAGTAAGGTAGTAGAGTACCACTGGTAACTCGTAGGCAACTCGTAAGCGAGCCCCAAAAGGCGGGGAGATGGATTACGGGGTTTTCTTAAATAGAGTTTTCTCCCTATATATATATAAGGAGTAGTCCGCGTGGGCCTAACAGGGATCCGAATCGGACGTTAAGCAATAAATAATAATAATATTTACCTACTTTTAAGGTAGAGGGTATATATAGAGGATATAAAGGGTAGTTAGCGCGTAAAGGGCAATACGTAGTGGTGTTATATTCTAGTTTATTATAGTCACAGCAATCTGCCCCTTTATTATAATTTAGTGCCGCTAGTTATAACTTACTGCTATTTTAGCTAAGTTATATTTATTTACCGCCTAGTATAAGCCTATTTCCTTATATATGCATTAACCTATACCCTATTTATTTGCTTAAAATCTTTATTATATATAGTATTATATATATCCTAATTACTGTAGTTATTTATAAAAAACAGCCTATAACGTTAATATCCGTTAGTATAAGTAAGATAGGCCTTATAATATAGTTAATATTATATATCTAGATGGTATCTAGCGTGCGTTTTATCCTGCTATTAAATAGCTTTATACTTTATACTTTAAGCATTCCGGTTCTTATATTAATCTTATTACCGTTATAAACTTAAAGGGTCTCTACTAACGCACTAGCGTATTTTAGGTATTTACCCTTACTATCCAATTGCCTAGTATCCTAGATTATAAGTAGTAGATAAAGCCTCCCTACTTTATTACTATAGAGGCTATTATTTACCTACTTATATTCTTATACTATTATAGTATTATAGTAGGGGGCTTTAGTATTAGCCTATATCGGGATATATTAAGCAAATACCTTATTAAGCTTATTGGTGTTAATAGCGTCCTTTTAAAGCGAATATAGTATATAACGCTGTAATGGATGCTTAGGGGCATTTTTAATACCTAATTATTACTGGCCTCTAGTTAGTTAATGTCCCAATCTATTTACCAGATTTTATTAATCTGCTTATAATATTCCCTTATAAAGGAAGCCAGTTTAGATATAAGGTTAGTAATTTCTATTTAGCGCTATATCTCCTTAACTATACGCTAGATAGATATATTAATTCTCTAGTCTTAAAGTACCTAAGCTATATAGTTGTTAAAGTTCTATATATATAAGCGATGTGCGTATATATTAACTGTAGGACCTAGCCGTATTGTCTATATTACGCTTATTAGGTCTGCCGTGTTAACTATATTAGTTAACGCCTATAGCTTAAGTTTATTCTAAAGCATTGTATTAAGATATATAGTATTATATTATAGCATCTGCTCTTTATAGTTGTTCCGTTTATTAGTCCTATAGTAGAATGCCTTCTATAGCTTATATACTTGCTCCAAATACTCTATATCTATACCTCTAATTACTCCTAGTTGCTAAATGCTCTCTAGATAGTAGGTAATAGCATATAGCTTAGGAATATTAAAGTGTAGTAGTTCTACCTTAGTTAAAATAGAAGGAATATATTCTTTATCTTATTCATTCTATAAATAGTAGTATGATCTTTGATTAATATCTGATACGGATCCTATCTAAGCCCACGCGGACACTTGCCGTCGCAGGGGGGAAAACTTGTAAATTGACAGAACGAAAACCCTGCTGTGTAGGGGACGGAAAAACCCTATGAGCCACCTCAGTAGGATGAAAAACCCCTGATTTGCCATGTTCGTCCATAGCAGCGGCCCTGCGGGCCTATAGCTACGTCCTGTCCTCCTTAAATGTTTAAACTCCATAGGAACCACTGCTTCCTTCTCTAGCTTATCTAAAGCTAGGGTTCACTACGTCCTAGCTAGGCCTCGCTATGTGTGCTATGTGCTTTATGTTCCATATCTTAACCATCCCCTATATGCTATCTCCTGTAGACCATTACCATATACGCTATACCTCCCCCCCCCTAGAGCCATTAAAGGCGTAAGGGGGATTCATCCGTCTTAACTACCATAATACTAACAGCGGGATATATTATGTTGTGTTTTAGGTATCTTTTATACCTAGGCCCCAGCTAGGCCCTTTCTAAGGGTCACCACTCCTTAAAAGGAGACAAGGAGAACCGTGGGTCGCAATCCAGGCTACTAGGTATTTAGTAGTTGACGGCAAGTAACCGCATGCTCCGTGGGCGATCGCCCTAGGGGTTAGGAGGGGCTGTATATTTGCTCGTTCGTTCGCAGTCGCCGTTCGTCGATGTAAGGTCGTTAATGCTTTCAATTAGGGGTCGGGGGATGTTATCGAATACTGTGTATCTATGTTGGATCGTACAGGTGCCCTAATAGAGTAGTGTAGAAGTAGCTATTATCATAAAGGGGTACCATTAGTGGTGGTTTTCGAGATCTCACCATCCTATATGAAAACTTTTCACTACCGCCCATAACGCTCGCAACCACCACCACGAAGTCATATCGCACACTGTGTGACGTCTTTGCGTTGGCTCTAAGTCTGAACTTTAAAGACCTAGGTTCGTAGCCGTCACCACGTATAGATGCAGAGTCCGTTTTCGACGGCCTCATTCTATAAATAGCTGCTATTAGGTACTAGATAGTTAATTTATTATATAATATATATTAAGATAGTATAGTAAAATCTATAAACGCCCAGATAAATAGCATGGCGCCTTTGTTCTATTTTAGTAAAGGTACTATAGTAGGGACTAATTATTATAATAGAGATTTATATATCTTTTCTATTTATTGGCTGATATTTACCTAGCTATCCTACACTATTATATTAGTAAATTATTCCACCAATATAAAATAGGTGGTAATAAGTATATTAATATTTAATATCTTCTGGCTGTAACTATCTATACGCGGAATATTAAGGCCTAAATATTTTCTGGCCTATATTTTGCTTTATATAAGCCCCTTAATTTAGTATATAAGGTATTTACTAGTAAGGCCTTTAAGCACCTAGTATAGGAAATTAGGCGCTATTATCTTATAGATATTAGATAAATTATAGCCCTATATAAAGTTGCGGAACGGCTAAATATAATTTAAGTTATCCTTTTTATTAGTATTGCAACCTGCCTACTATATTTATATTTGGTTTTTTATTAATTGGTATATATAAAACGGCCACGGTCGCTAGATAGCAGTTATTAGATTATGCCGTTTATATATATATATATATATAATAAGTCGAATATTTACAGCCACTCTTAATACCTATAAGCGTGACCTATTCTTTATAATTAGCTATAAATATAGCTAGAAGTAGAAAGTAGTATTAATTCTAGCTATCTGCGTATAGGAGACGTACTCCTTCTTTATTAGCTTTCTCTAATACTATAGGCATTATTAGTATAACTATATGAGTAGTAGGGTTGTTACCAAAGTATATATTTAAGGATAGCCATAAGGGTCTTATGTTATACTATTAGTTATATTATTTAGTTTCTAGGTATATAGACTAGGAGGTATATAAACAGCAATAGGGCTAGTTAATTTACAGATTGTTAAATACGTAGTTTAATATTTCTAATTAAAATATAGTGCGGCTATGATTTCTTACCGCTGGCGTATTATATTAGTTAGGTCTTATTACTGGCTAATATAATTAGTACTATAGTTGCGCTAAACGGTAGCTGATTTTACGTCTTCTACTACTAGTCTGCCGTATTAAGCTTATTATATATTATTATTTCTACTAATAAGTACTACTTTACTAATAAGAAAGTTATATCTTTTTAGAAAGGGCCGTAACTAATAAGGAGGGATATAATCTCTAGAGTATTGCGGTAAGGTACTAGCAGCTACTAGTCCCCTACGGTTATAATTATTTTAATCTACTACGGTTACTTACTTTTAGATTATATCCATATCTAAAGTAGTTTTACTTTAATATCTTTAACACTTTAGCAAGAAAAATGGTTAGTAAATATTCCCTAAAGCCTAATATTATTAAACTACTTATTAATAGCGCGGTTAGAAGTCCTGTAGCTTACCCACTATAAGACGTACATATATTCTGCCTTACTACTAAATAGGTAAAATAGGGGAGGTGCCTTATCTGGTGCACTGCTAGTACATTTAGTACGTGGTATAATGTTATATACTACTATAGTATCGTCTATAGTTTGCGGATTTTCTTAGTTCTATTTTAGAGGCTTTCCTATAGTACGGCTAGTGGCCTCTTTAAATGTTTTAGTTTAAAAGATGTCCGTAAATGTTCTGGTTAAAGTTTATTAATTAGTCTTAACTATTGCCAGGTTATGCACCCTATTAAATATTACGGAATTATTGTTATAGTACATATCCGCAGCCCCATTATTTAGCTTATTAATAATACTATTACCTAGAGCTTATATGGGTAGCTACTTATTATCTTACTCCGATTTAACCTTATAATTAGTTATTTAATACTCTTTTAAGGTTTAATAGCATAATAGTGCATTATCGTCCATATATTATATAAGTGGCCACTTATTATATTACTTTAGCTTAGCCCTATAATAGGCTGTCTAATACCCCTTTAAGCTTTAATGGCATAAGGGTGCATTATTATTTATCTCTTTAATATTAATGGCCTTATATCTATCCTTCTTCCGTTTCTATTATCTTAGATAATATTATTTATAATAGGTTAGACCGCCTATACTTTTTACTTTAGTCCTATACTTTCTATATTACCGCTAAATAGAGCTTATTTATAAATTGCTATATTAAGCTGTAACTTGCTATAGTTTGGTTAAAAGGGGGCTGAAAATAATATCTGTATAGAACTGTATGTTTAAAGTAGTATTTATAGCTTATACTATATTATAAGCCAGTTAAAATAAGAGGAGTATAGTAAGAGTATAGCGATGTCCGTGAATACTAATGCGCTAAATAGCGCAACCCGTTACGTTTTACGCTAGTTTACACTAGATTATATTATATTAGGCTAAAAGACTCTACTTATTACTAATATCGCGCCGCCTCTCTATTATATTAAGCGCAGGATTCTAAACACTACTATTCCCTACTTAGGATACTAGACTATCTTTTATAATAGGACGCAATATATAATAGCGGTATACCGTAAATATAGCGTATAGTAGTACCTCCTTATACGCTTATTCGATATAAGTAAATCCTTAATATTTGCTTATAACTCTGACCGCCTTCTATATTTGTTAATGGAACAATAATTTTCTGGGCCATCCTCGGCAATAAGCATATGCTTCGCACAAACACAAATATGCTTACTATCGAGGAAGCCATTTATACAGCCATTATTGACCAATATAGCCCCTAAAAGACGTACTTAGTATACTAAAGAGCATAAAAAAACGCATTCGCTTGTTCTATAATACTATCCCTACTGGTAGAAAGCGGCCATCACAGCAACAAGTCGTGGATTTTGCTAAAAATGTCCTCGAAATCGACATTGATCGCTCCTTCGTGTCTAAATGGACTAGCAAGAAGTATAAGCACCTTAATACTCCCTCGCAAGCCTTGTCTACCTCTCGCGTACGCCGTTATACTCGCCTCTATAAAGCTCTCGAAATCGTACTCTATAATTAGATGAAGCAGATAGAAGAGAGAATCGCTATTTTAGGCGCTATTCTTAAGGCTATGGCTTTAAACTTCTATAACTGTATGCCTCAATATTAGGATCAAAATAAGCCTAAGTGGTTAAATGGCTGGCTATAGAACTTCTAGGCAAAGTATGGTATTGCGAAAACTAAGAAGTATGGTAAACTTGGCTCCGCCATCGCTATTAACTGCAATAAAGAGATTAAGGCTATTTAACTCCAGCTTCTTCAGTTTGCTCTCCACAATATCTATAACTACGATAAGACTGGCCTCTTTTTCAAAGCTATACCAGATTCCTTACTTACACTAAACCATTACCTAGGCAAAAGATTAAGAAAGACCATATTACCGCAATGCATACTTATAGCGCCTTAGGTAAGCGCTTAAAGATCTAGTTTATTAGCAAGTTAAAGAATCCTCACTGCTTTAAAAACATTAAAGTTAAAGTAATAAATATATTCTAGCGTAACAACTAAAAGGCCTAGATAAATACTAATATTATAATAGAATACCTTAAGTGGTTTAATAAGCAGATGGCTGGTAGGTAAGTTACTAAGATTATATCTTTAATCTAGATAAGATTTGCTAATAAATATATAGGAAAGTTGTCCTTATTATAGACAACTTCTTAGCTTATAATTCAGCCTATAAGCAGCTATAATATAACATCGCTACCAAGCTCAAGAATACTATGGTTATTTTACTACCACCTAATATTACCTCCCGCCATTAACCTCTTAATTAAAGCATTATCGCCGCCTGGAAAGCATACTATAAGAGGAGTTGGCTATAGTTTATAGTTAAAGAGGTAGAGAGGGGTAGAGATCTAATGGCTAGAATGGATATACTAAAGGCAATTTAATAGGCAATTTAAGCCTGGCATTTAGATATTACTAATAACACTATAGCTAATTACTGGATTAAGAGTGGCCTGTTAGGTTTAGTATATACTTATACGCTAGCTCTAAAGGGCTATTAACAACATTAGCCAGATGCCGTTAGGTTAGAGGTTTAGTTACTACTTAGAAGAGTTGCAGAACAAAGAGGTATATAATCTATTCCATCCATAGACAAGTTTATTACTCCTATAGTAGAGGTTATAGAGGATAATAATATAGAGATTAAAGAGCAGATTCTGGCGGCCTATAATAATAAAGAGGAGGTAGCTAATGGCGAGGATGGTAATAAAGAGCCAGTAGCAAAGGTAACTCTTAAACAAGTAATTAAGGCTATGAAGATTTATATTCTATATAAGGAACAATATGGAGATAGCGAATTAGATAAGCTTTAGCAGCTAGAGCGAGATATAAGGCAGCTGGCTATGCAGAAGGGCGCTACAAACACTAAGCAGTCATCGCTAATAGCCTACTTTCGTTAAACTTAGCCAAGATTTGTATACTCCTTCTTGGCATTGCGTAAAACCTTAATATAAGCAAATCCTCGCAATATACTTATAAAATGGCGGGCCCAAAATATGCTTATAAGGAGGTACTACTGTAGTATAACTCTATAAGCGCTATAGACCCGTAAAAAATATATAGCTTATTACTGGCTTGGACATTAATGCGGAGAGACTTAATACTATTAAGCAGACTTTTAAGCAGGTTATTATTAAGGACGGCATCTTATATATTTTATTTTACGGATAACTAAACGATTTATTACGTGTCAGGTGAAACCTAAGTAGATAGTTATATAGCCGCAAGGTACAGGCGACCCTGGGGCGACTTAGGGATGACTCGCCTGTGAGGCACGTGCAGGGCACGTGCCTAGGGAAAACCCTTCCTACCTCGTACATAGACTCCTCCTTTTCCCTTAAGGATTTGTCTGTATATACAATATACCCTATTGTTCCATCATTGAGCTCCCTATCCACATCCTTACCTCACATTACGCGAGTAGGTAATTTAGAAAGTTATTTATTAGGTAGTAGAATATAAGAAGACACTAGCGCTATAGATATATAAGGCTATATAAAACATGCTAGCCCGTATATAGTTAAATATATATAAAAAGATAAAGGTGCTAGGGCGGCCTAGTATTAACTATATAGTAGATGCGGAAAGGGGGTATATAGCTGCTATAAACTTATAGAGTTTATCCTAGCTTAACTATATATAGAACTGCGGCTATAATTTTAAACGACTTATTATACCACTTTATAGGCGGAAGCTAGATAGTATAAACTTAGTCCTAAGTATAGACGTGGCCTTAAGTCTAGTGTTGCTATCTAATGCGTCTTAAGGCCTATGCATAGTTAAGATATTTTTAGAGGCTAGGAGGGATTATAATAAGAAGTAGATATAGGCCGCCTATATAGAGACTATGCCTATCTAAAATAATAGGGCCTTAAGGGCTGCTCTATTAAGGGCAGTTTATTATAGGGTAGGCTAGGTTATATTTATAGCTATCCACAGAGATAGCATATAGGTGTCCGTTATAATTATAATATATTACTAACGTTTATTTAGCCCTATTTTTAGCATAATATATTTTACTAAGTGGGCTAAAAGGTATTAATTAATTATAGTTAATCTAATCTACACGAAGATAGTAACTTTAGTTAAGCCTGCCTTATAGCAAGACCTCCTATTATACTAAGAAGCCCTAAAATTATTACCTATATACATAATCTTAGGTTATCTAGATATAGTATAGCAAATTACCTTTATTATAGGCTCTTCTATTAGGGGTAATTATATAGATATTATATTTATCCTATGTTTTACTAGCTAGTAGCCAGTATAATATAATAAGTATTATTTTAAGGACTTATAGCCTTAGCGATAAGTTTCTTAAGATATAGTAAGGGTATGCTAATACTAGAAATAGTACAGCCTAGGTTGGGGAACTGCCTATATAAGTAGGAGAGGGTATTAAGTTGCGTTGCCTTAGCGGTAGCTATAGCAAGAAAAGAATTAAATCCTATTTAGGGTTATTATAGTTTAGCAAAAATAAAGGCGACCTATACTATATAAAGAGTAATTAATAATAGTTGCGGTTATTAGTAAGATATCTAGACTATAATCTAACTGGTTAAGTACTTAAAATCTAAATTATGGATTAGTATTAATTAACTGCTAGCCTATAAGGAATAGAAATCTAAATTACTAGACTTAATAAATTGGGCTGTCTTTACTATAATACGCTTATCTATTTTAGAGATTATAATTATTAAGAGTATCTTATTTGGCTATAATATATAATATTATAATATGCCGCATTTTATCTAGTGCTATAGCAAAATTATAAATACTAAAGGCCTATAGCTACTACCGCTCTTAACTTCTATTTAGTGTCCCTATTTAAGGGTTTTACTACTAGTAAAGTCTATAATATCTATTCTTACCACCTTTCTTATATTCTAACGCCACTAATATCCTCTCTATTATTGTTATCCTTACTATTATTATTAGCACCGTCTTAGCTATTATTATTAGCGCCTTTTCTATTAGCCTTATTCTACGCTTTAGTATAATTACTAGTACTGCTAATATTTGCTGCACTTATAAAGTTAGGGATAGTAATATTAAAGTTAACGTCCATACTATATAAAATGGATGTATAATTGGCTGTATACTAGTAGTAGACATGCTATATAGTTTCGTTAATGTTAAACGGGGCAATAAGTTGCTGGAAATGCTCTTTCTGCTTAGGATTCTTAAGGTTAATAAATACCTTATTGTCCTTATACTACTTCTTAATTTTATAGTATATAGTATTGATAAAGGTTTTATCGCTAGTATAATAATTATAAACTACCTAGGGACTACTAATAATAATAAGGCCTGCTTATGGTTTAGTAATTATAAAAAGATTCCTTACTATGTCCTAGATAAATTTTAGTGGACTAGTAACTATTATATTATATACTAATAACTCTACCTAGCCGCCTTAGATACCGTTAACAGTAAAGACCTTAATTTTACTAACTACTAGCATAAATTCCCGCTACTTGCTACTATCTTACTAGGCATAGTACTATTCTTTAAGCGTATACAGCGCTGTGGAGTAGACGGCAAGTTAGGCTATATATAGAACGGCAAGGCCAACCTTTAATAGCTTAAATCTAAAGTCTATTAGCGCTATAGTTACCTAGAATATACGTTAAGCATAAACCAGGTTATACGTTAATTAGCTAAACTTATTTACCTATATAGTACTATTAACGGCAAGAAAGGCGATAGGGTATTTATAGTATAGTATATCCTTAAAAAAGCTCGCCCCTAGCTTTAACTGCTCTTAATCCTTAACTATTAGGCTTATTTAAAGCTAGCCATATAATAGAATAGCATTTATAAGATATATAATGTCTTTAATAAATTAATATTGTAGTAAGAACTATATCGTATCTATACTAGCTATAAGAAGATATATATAAAGGGAGACGGATTTCTAATAGTGGAACGGATTATTGAAATTAGGACTAAGGATTGGGTTTAATTAGTATATATTATTAAGGAAAACCTAAGATATAGGATTACTAGTCTATTTATAGACCTCCCTAAATTAAATATGGTCTGCTTTAGGCAAATCTAGTAAAACTACCTAGCTTAGACGCCTTTTTGGCCTTATTATAGAAAACTATATATATAGTACTAATAGAATATATATAGGTCTATAAGACTATATTAGGTATTATAAGAATAATATTAGCCTTTTTAGCCAGGTCTATAATAACTATATTAGCTACAAGTATTAATCCTATCTTATTATCTTACGTTATATTATTACTAAACATAAATTAGTGCAAGCATTAGCGGAATTTGGTATATTTAGTTATATTAGGGTATATAATAGGATATAGGTTTCTGTTACTATCTAAAATACCTATAAGGTGTAATAACTACTAACCTTTAGATAAATCTATAACCTATAACCGCTTATTAAAGCTAGTAGCATTACTAGCCTTAAATATATAGTAGAGTAGAAATGCTATATTTAGTATAAATACGTCCTTATTAATTATAGCATAGTTGCCCTATTTCTTAAAATACTTAAAATAAGTATTAATGCCTGCCGCTATTTACTGTATAATGGCATCCTATATATAGACCTTAGTTTCTATTAAGCGTATATAGCGGCGAAGGATAATAGGAAATTTAGCGGGACGGTTTTATATAATTAGTGCCTTATAGTCCTCTATAAGTATATTATTAATTATTTTAGCTAAGCTCTTGCTGCAACCGGCCCAAAAAGACTAAAACTAACCAAAAGAACCCTAAAAAACTCCTAGAGAATCCCCCTAAAATGCATACATCGCAGAGGAGGTATACGTTAAATAACCGTGGTTTATACTTGCACGTAACCGCCAGATCCACGCCTAGCAACGGCCCTCTATAATAAAGACAGGTAAATACCACACTATAAAGCGGAAACACCTCTATTAAGAAGGCATCTAATAAAATATAAAGCCTATTAGATATATTTAGTATTTAGAACTACAGGAAAGTAACTGTTAGCTATAATAAACTAATATAGCTAGCAGAATAGCTCTGCTAGTCTAGTAAACCTTAGGTGCCCCTTTAATAAACCCTTAATTAAATCCTCTAACGGCTAAGTAAAAATAAATATAAATATAAACCCCCTTTACCGGTAAACCATACCTAGGCCGCTGTAGCTATATTTCTATAGTATAAGAAACCCACCCCCCTTAAGACAATAACTGGGTATATAATTATAATATAACTAAATATAGAAAAAACAGAGGGGCTTAGGGGATAATTAGAAATAGAAGTCTTTATAAAGATTTATAAAAAGGTCTATAATACTATTATAGTCTAATACCTTAGGAGCAAAGATATTAGAGTTACCTTAAAGGATTAATAGGTAAAAGAATAAGCTATAAAGGTAGGGAATAGGCTAGGAGAATATATTAGCATAAAAGTACTTTATAAAGATTACCTAGTTAAAGTCCTAGCGGTTTCTATAAGCCTTAGGGTAGAAAAGGGACACTAGGTAGATAATATAGTAACTATATAAAAGATAGTAAAATAAATGGAACGCCTTATACTAGGCCTTAAGATTACCTAAATCTAATAGCTTTAATAGGAAAATATAAACTAAGTATATAATAAGAATAATAAGAGAATATAAGGGTCACCAGGTACGTATTAGGGAGACACTAGATAAATATATAGCTCCCTTATTATTAGTATATATATACTAGAAATATAAAAACTCCTTATCTAAAAAGGAATAATTATAAATAGCCTTATATATAATATAAGGCTCTATAACTATAGACTCTGCCTAGAATAATACTATCGCTATATATAATAGGGACATACCTAATCTATATACGCAGTATAGGTATGCTGCGGCTATTATATAGGCCCCTACAATATAAGACACTACTTAAATTAAGGCTAAATAAAATATATAAACTGCCACTAAAGTATATATAAGGCGTAGGAGAGAGAAGGCTATATTAAATATAGGAGATAAAAGGCAAGGGCTTAATAGCTACGGGAATAACTATATATTAGGTTATATAAATAGAAATAATAGATAATAAGCTAGGGGGACGTAGGTGCCTTTCTAGCGTTTCCTACCTTTAACACTAGGGGGCTAGGCTAGCTATTTTAAGCCTTAACGGGCTAAAAGCGACACTGTATAATATTATTAGACTAAATAGGGATATAAGGGTTATAGGGGACATAAGGGAGAGGATGCCTTATAAGAAGACCCCTATAGATAACTATAGTAAGCTTAAGACTAGGATAATTAAGAATTAGACTTAATGCGGTGGGTATAATATTCGCAGCCAACTTATAGAGGGTATATAGCTAACTAGTAAGATTAGGGGAAGAACTAGAGATAATAATAGATTTAGATATAGAAGCGTAGTAGGAATATAAGATATGGGAATAAAAAGCTCTATATAAAATAAGTAGCGACTAGGGTATAGATATAAGAGATAGAAGTTCTAAAAATCTTAAAAAAAAGTAGAAATAGAAAAAGTAAGAAATAAAGGAGAGATAAAGGACTCTTACTAGGGGTTTACTACCTATCTATTATATAGTATAACTACAGTAATATAAACCACTGTCTTATAAAGCCCCTACTAGATAGTCTAGACCTAAAGAAATACTATATCCTTACTATACAAGAGCTGTATTATAATAACTATATATAATTAATATACTGCCCCTAAGGGTTCTAGCTCCTATATAAACTAAAAGCAGCTATATATATATGCTTTATAATTAGTAAGGCTGTTAGCCTATCCTTATAGTTATAGTAGGTAGTTAACCTAGATATATAGGGGACTGGTATAAATTATTAATATATATAACCCTAGGGTTAAAGGGGTCCTATAAATAGAGAATATTATATTAATAATAAGCTTACTAAAAACTAAAGGCATAGAGTTTATTTTATTAGAAGATATAAACCTCTACTACTTGCGGTAGGGGGGTATTTATATTACTGCTAAATAATAGGTAAAGTGCCTATTAAGAGCTATAGATATCTAGGGCTTTAAACTAGCCACCCCCCTAAAAGTAATTATATAGTAATAAAGCACCACTAGAAGTATAATTAACTTTATATTTATAGATAAAGGCCTATACTAGAAACTTAAAAAATATAACCCTAAAGAAGAATAGGCATTTGCCTTAAACTATATCCATATTTAGATATAGCTAGATTTAGATATTAAGGCGTAACTAAATAGTAAAAGATATACAATAAGGAAGCTTAAGATAGACAGTTTCCTTAAAATAGTTAAATAACAACTTTAAGACCTAGAAGAAATCTACCTAATACTAAATAAGTAAGGCTTATTAGCCACTACTAAGGAAATTAACTAAAGACTAAAAAGGGTCTAGGCAGTAATTAAAAATATGTTAAAAGAGTACTGCCTAGTTTTAAAACTGGGCCCCTATATACAATATATATAGTTTATATAATATATAGTTCTTATTACTAGCTAATAATAAGTAAAAAGGAAATATATAAGTAGCTATAACCCTAAAAATAAGAGATGATATAAAGATATAAAAAACTAATTAAAGAATACTCTATTAAAAAAGAAAATGGAGATCTAACTGCCGTTTTAGGAGGGTTCTATTGCTGTTTTTGGAGGTCGCGTCGCCAAAATTCCCCGCCGCCCTAAGCCTCTTACTTGCCGGTCTAATGTTAAGCCTCTCGCTTACCGCCCTATGCCCCGTTTTACGGGTAGACCAGTTTATCTAGAAATGTGACCCTTCCATATGCCTGGCGCTAAAGCTATATATACTCCATGGCTTCTACCTCTAATCCGTTTAACCTAGGCCCTGTTTCTCTTATTCTCTACCCTCCTCTCTCCTTAACCCTATATTACTCTCTAGATCCTTCCCACTGTTATTGCCTTAAGTTCTCTTCTACCTCTATAGAATGCGGCGCGCTTAACTATTGGATTACAGCTCGTTATCCAGCGTTACCAATAATGAGTATATGGACACGGACAGCGATGGTAATAGCTATAGGACAGAACCGACTGTCTTTAACAGTAATACCGACAGTAATGCCGATAGTGACGCCAACTGCGATGCCAACAGTAGCATTAACTGTAACGCTGATAGCATCGCTAGATCTAATAATGCTTGTAAAGCGCCCGCTTAAGCATGGCTTTATAAGGATTAAGACCATCCACTAGAATACTACCTTAAACAGTTAGAAGAGTTTGAGGAATCTAATTTTATAATATAGGACTATACTAATAGTAGTACAAATCTCCTTAACCGCATTAAAGAGCACTGGTATTAGTAAGTAATAACCTATTTAGTAGCTTTCTTTTAGGCCTAACTTGGCAGAGAGCTAACGATTTCTAGATACTATACCTATATAGGGAAAGACCCTAAGAAAATATACCAAGTCCTCTTGCTTTGGCTCCTTTATAGCTTCTTTAACTAGTTTCTAAATTAGAAACAAGGAAAAGGGGATAGGAAATAGTGCGGGACAAAGGCTTCTAGCTCGCTTAGCTTATGCTAGAAGTACTATCACCTTATATATAAGAAAGCGACTAGTGGGAAAATTCCTAGCAAACTAAACCGCTAGATATATAAGGTAATTATATTTCTAGTTAGCCTTTTAACCTAGTAAGGTAAAGCGGAGCTAAGATATCTTTCTTAGGTACTTTGGAAACTGGCAAAGAAACATGGCTTAAGTAAGAAAAAGCGAGAAAAGATAGTTATGGACGGAGAGGATCTTGCCCTAGTTCTTAAAACTAACTTAGTTACAACAAGGAAGAGATATATAGTTAGATGACTTCGGATACAAGTCTATTTCTTACTATAGCTAGGCTTTTGCACTATAAGCTAACCTAAAGCTCTTCTTAATCTATGCTACCGATATATAATGGTTACACTTATTCGCGACCTAGAAGGCGGGCCTTACAAGATTATGCTTAAGTTTATATTTGAATTTACTAAGGAATATTTTGGCATAAAAGAAGCGTACGTTCTCTTTCTACCCTATTCCTCTTACCTTATGCTTATAGAGAACTAGTAATACTTTCCCAATTTCTAAGATTATCTTCAACCCTTTACTTATTCTTAGCCCTTACGTCTTTCTCCTAGGCCTTCTCTTTACTAACTAAGCTTTTGCACCCCCTAATCTAACGTCCATAAAGCAGCTTAGCAAGCTATATATTAAGCCTAGGTGTAACAAGTTGCCGCTACCACTTTGTTTAGACCTAGATAATATCCCTGTATTTTAGCGGTTGATTAAAACCCCCTACGGCCACAAGGTCTTACTTGACTAGCCTTTACTATACTTAACTCTTTTGCCCTGGATCAAGGACCTTGGCGTAATTATAGGATTTCGGCAGGTTGCGCGCCTATACAGTCTCCGTTATGGCGTAGGTAAGGCATTTGACGAGAATAGTAAGTTTTATTATATAGAGCTAGTTCTACTAAAACCTTTCTAACGCCTATACTACCTAGGTAATATAAGTGACGCCCTTTAGAACCTAATAATGTAGTACGCCGACGCTCGAATATTCCTAAAGCACTACCTTCCGTGGCGTGTTGGCGTAAATATATAGGCAATTGTTTGAGGCTTAGAGCCTTAAGAAAAGTTAATAAAAGCGGTATGCCAAATAAGCCGATTAATTAACCTATAGCGGCCATAGCACCTAACAATAGAACAATCCTTATCAGTAAATAAGAACCTACGCATTCGTACCTTAATCGAAATTTAAAATAAGCTAAAGCTTAGCCTTAAGCGCAAAACCACAGGAAGCATAGAATACTAAAAACTTAGCCAAGAAATTATAAATAAAAGGCAACGTCAGAGAAATGCACTATTAGAAAATATTAAGAAGAATTAGGACAATAAACAAGCTGTAATTAATATTAAGCGGCAACTTTCTAGGGATAAATTTAGCAAGGATATTAAAGCAACCTTAGAATCTAGCAATAATAGATTAGTTAAACACAAACGCCTTATCTAAGCGATTATAACGCTTCCTGGCGTGTTACTAGAAGATAAGATACGCAGACGCAATAATGCCATTAATGCGGTTGTAGATTACTATAATGTCGAGAAAGGTAGAGTATATTGGCGGAATCATTACCAGAGACAGTCTAGGACAGATATTACCCTTGGCAAAGTCAAGATTAAAGAAGATGCTGAGATTTTAGAAGCTGCTAAAGCGCTAGAGAGGGCAAAGTTATCCTTGTATAAGGAGAAAAGACCGAAAATATGCTTTATCTGCCTTGGGAATAAAAAGCTCACAATTAGCAAGCGTATATATAAGTTTCATACTTTAGCTGCTTTTACGAAGCATTTCTAACAAGCGCATCTCTCTAAACTTCTATAGTAGGGTAAGATTAAATGTAACGTTTGCGAAGTAACCCTTAAGTATAAAATGCATCTTTAGAACTATACGCTTAGTATATATAGGACCTTTTCCTAGTCATTGCGCGCTTATCTTATTATTCTTTACCACTTTTTATTTTATTTAGTCTGTTGTCATCCAATCCTGTTTCAGTATTTAGTAGAGTAGATGCAATAACTAGGATTTTATAATTCGTCTAGGGGGGCAAGGGGTAATAGGTAAGGTAAGGGTAAGGTAAAGGATAAGGTAAAGGATAAGATAAAGGGTCAAGTAAGAGGTGAGGTAAGGGGCAAGGGTGAGGGTTGGTTATATACTTTACCTTAGGTAAACTAGTTTTGGTAAGAAGCTATTAGAGTTTGAATTCCATATAGATAATATAGCTCCAACCCATAAGTAAATAAGGGGAAAATTATACCCGTTCCGATTAGTATATAACTATACGTGATAGCAAGCTAAGGTAAAACTAGAAAGCTTAATTAGAGATTGCTCTAAAGCAGACTAATCTAAAATGGACTACTTAAGCCTATAAGCGAGAGAGGTATTGTAGGCTAAGAAACGACTTAGGAATATAATACTAATTAAACTTTACCTAATGTGGCTTAATAGAGTGCAGAGCCTTAATCTAAGCTACAGGAATGCATTACCCTATTATATAACTACTAATAATAGGCACGACGCTAGGTAGACCATCCTATTATAGGTTTAGGGGGGATACCCTAAGAGGATATTTCCACTCCAAATAGCACTAGAGTGAAATTAGTCTTAGGGTAATGCTTCTAGGCTATTAGTCCTAGGCGCCACAACTGTATACTTTCTGCGGCCGGAAAATTTTTTAAGCTATATATTTTTTACAGGCCGCTATTACTAGTATCTAGCTCCTAGGAGTCTAAGGCTCCTAAAACGCTATTCTTGGGACTTAAAACTTCCTAAAAGTCCAAGGATTTTAGAAGACTAATCCTAGGACCTAGAAGCTTCTAAGGGACTATTTCTAGAACTTGGAGGCTCTTAGGAGACTATTTCTGGAAGCCTAAGGCTACTAGAAGACTATTCCTAGGATCTAGAGGCTCCTTAGAGCTTAATCCTAGGAGGCGAATTTTATAGGGTGTCTAAAACGGGCACCTAAAGCCTCTACAGTCGTTAGCAAAACTGGCTTCGCCTATTCCCCTAGGGGAATAATCCCCTAGGGCTTCGTTCCCCTAGGGCTTTGTTCCCCCAAGGCTTTGTTCCCCTAGGGCTTCGTTCCCCTAGGGCTTCGTTCCCCTAGGGCTTTATTCCCCTAGGGCTTTATTCCCCTAGGGCTTTGTTCCCCTAGGGCTTCGTTCCCCTAGGGCTTTGTTCCCCTAGGGCTTTGTTCCCCTAGGGCTTTATTCCCCTAGGGCTTTGTTCCCCTAGGGCTTTGTTCCCCTAGGGCTTTGTTCTCCTAGGGCTTTGTTCCCCTAGGGCTTTGTTCCCCTAGGGCTTTGTTCCCCTAGGGCTTCGTTCCCCTAGGGCTTCTTTCCCTACGCTTCCTCTCCCCTTAGCCTCTAAGCTCGCTTAGATCCGCCCTTATCTTCTTACGTCTCTATAATAGCCCGCTTCCCCTTCTTAATTGCTTCTTTAAGGTCTTCTGTTCGTCCCTAGCGCTAGAATAGCTCTAATTTTAACATAGTATAGTGCATATATAGCTCTGTCTGGAGGCTGTTATCTTTACTAGCTATAACGCTTAAGATAAGCTCGAAGTTCTTAAGTAAAAGCGTGTTAAGGTCAAACCCGTCGTCTATAGCTATCGGATATGGAATGTAAAGATATACAAGACAAGCTTATAAAGCTATTTAGAACCACTCTTAAATTGCTATAAATATAGAATTGTGGCGGGGGTAATGTAATATTTATTAGCTGCGCGGAGCGTTCTAAGCTTTGCTTTTGCAATTAAAAGTTCAGCTTAAAGGGTGTGGCGCAGCGCGGCTAACCCTAGGTGGCTTAACAAAGCTACCTTACCACATTATAGTTTGAAGACGCGCTGTTTCCCTAACTTAGGAGATTTATAAATGCACTAATTGTATAAACAATCTCCTTATAGACGTCTCTTACTTTAGTAACAGTGAATTTATTGTATAATGCCTCAAAGTATCCTACTTTTGCAGTTTTTCCTCCCGCTGTCAGCCATTAGTCTTAGGCGTTTTGTTACTAGCCTAGACAACCCTTATTAAGACTACTATAATCCCATTTATAATGCTAGCCCTAAGGTTATAGAGAAAGTCTAAACTTAGTATAACAGTATTTATCATTCCTTTAACTATTAAAACGTAGTATTATAGCTTACGACCTTCCTTTCCTCGTCGTTCTTAAAGCGTCTTAAAGCGTTAATTTAGATTATAGCCGATTAAGCTAAGATGTACTACTTAAATAACGTGGGACAATGGTTTTAATATACTGTGCAGTCTTAAGAAACCCGCGAGTGGATTAAGAGAATTATTAACAAAGGGGAACGCCCAGCTGTAAGGGGCGCTTAGTTATATAATGCTTTATTATATAATAGTTTTACAAGAGGATCCTCTTGTTTAAACGCGCCTGTTTGGACTACGCTGGTTTATCTAGCGATTTGTCTAAGTTAGAAGAATAGTATTACTTTATAATACTAACGTCCTCTAATCTTTTTGAAGAATGATAAAAGGCACTTTATGACTAAAATTAAGGGAATAGCTAACTAGATTACTTAGGTAATGGCAATTATATGCCTAGGCTTGCGCCTTACTATTATTAAGGTATTACGTTAGTGAAGAGTACCAATTTAGGTTTTAAGTTGGCATAATTTATAGCCTTTAAAACCTTTTATAATAAAGAGCAGTAAGACCCTTAGCACATGCCGGCCTTAAGCCATAATAGAGCAGCGCCCGGTAGGCTTTCCAATTAGGCTAACTTGGGATAGGCTATAAAAGGGGTTCTTAATTATTTATATGGCATATAGGTGGTTATAACATATTTTTTACTTTATATCTACTAAATAAGTTTTCGCTACAGCTATACCTAAAAAACATAATTATATAACCTACGTCTTTATGAACTCTTCTACTACTTTATATTTTAGCATCGCTTCCTAGAGCTGCTTGATTTATTATTACAACTTAATAGTACATAGAAGGTCTATTTATACTACAGCCATAGCATTCTTAGGATGGCTCTATCTTTCAATTATCTAGCCTATAGAATGTTGTTTATGCTATATATATACATTCCTATTCGCTCTTAATATGTATAGATCTATACTATAACCCTGCTTAACCCTACTAGCTATTCTTGTGGCTCCTATACTTGCTATCTCTATATCTAGTGTAACTTATTCTTGCAGCAGTCTGGCCCAAATAATACGATAACCAAAGATAAGAGCGTACTTTATATATATAGCTTAACGTGGTAAATCTAGCAAGTTATACCCTATCTTAATATATAATAAGCAATAAAATAATAGGTTTAATAAAAAATACTTCTAATCTAGCGGACCTAGTAATATCTACTCTTTAGTTAAGTTAATTGCTATACCTTATAGCTAGAGGCCTTTTAAGCCAAAGCCCTATATTTGAACTTATAGAACTGCTTAAAGCCCTTAATATGGCATTGGAAAAGCTTGCCTAGATATTAACCATAACAAATGCCGAATTTACAGCACTAGAGCTCCCTCTGCGAAGTTATAGCAAGTGTTATAAAGGGCTTAATAAACAGATTAGTTAGGCGGCTTAATTAGGTGCTTATAACTGGGCTATATTTAAGTATATAGGCTAGGATATCTTTAGCTTTATATATACTTTAAAAATATACACATCTACCATCATAATAAAGATAATAGACGTTGCGTTATATATTAAAGGCGTACTTATATGGACTAGAGCTAACACTAGTATAGGTCTGTAGGTAATATTACGTTTACTAAAGAATGCCTTGAGGAATATAAAGAGCTTATTAAAGACACTTAGTCCGCTATCCTTAAGGAACTAGAAAGCAAGGTTTATTAATTAGGCAAAATAAAATAGTAGCTTAGTAAATTAATTTTTCTATTACACCATAGGTTGATACATAGTTATTTATTAAACTAGTCTAGGCTATTTATTAGTGGCTGCTACTGGTATATATTTTCTCAATATGGCCATAGGGGCCGTTTGCCTGGGGTGGAATACTAGCACTATTAATACCAAAATTTTTTAGTACTATGTTAACCACCATTCTGTTCTTAACCTAATCTTGTTATCCGCGTATATACACTATACTTAACATTTCTTAAGATAGTCTTTCTCTAAATTTCTTAACATTTGAGTCAAGTAAAGTAATAGAAGAGGCGTTAGTAATAGAGTTTATCTTAAAAGAGTTAACTATGGATGATTATGACGATGGGTTAGGTTTAGGGCGGACTTATTAATAGGAGTTTAGAAAGCGACGCATTCGTTTAAGATAAAATTAAGGGGAAATTTAATATATAGGTTCTTTAAAGTTCTCTAGAGATAATAGGGTGGCATTAACCTAAGCACAGATATAGTCTATAATGGTAATGGTAATAATAAGGAAGCGAGTTGGAAGGGCTTAAATTATATAACCTTAACACTATATTTAATTAAAGTTAAAATCGCATTAAATGTAATAAGATAGTATGCGAAAGTTAAGTGTCTATTTATTTCCTACTGCTGATAAGGTATAAACACCGGTTAATATACCCTATAGTAATAAGGCAACTGCGCCCATAGGAAGATAAAAAACTGCTAAATATGCGACCTAAGGGATCGCGGACGCTTTATTAATATAATAGACTCCGCAATAAAGACGAATATAAAGGAGGGTGGTATTCGCGTCGCTAGGCTTCACTTGTGGTAGGTCCCTTATTTAAACTAGCCGCTTTATAAAGGGTGCGCTACGCATTTAGGGATTGCAAAATAATTTTTCTACTTAAAGTTCCCTTATAAAGATCCTTATGTAGTCCTAGCTAGCATTTGCCCCGCTATTAGAAACTTTTAGCATCTACCCCACCAACCTTTACCTCTACATGCCATTCTGTGGCGAAAAGCGCGTTTAAACGCCAACTTCTTTCTTTATTTGCGTTAAAAATTAAATGCCTTTTAAATAAGGGTGTGGCTAGAGCGGGTTAGCACCCTCCCTACTAGCGCCAGTATAATGTTAAAGTAAATTTACACAGCATCGGAACCCTTAATAGAGGGCAAGACAATTTTCAAGTTACTTATAAAAGGGATTAGTAGATATGTTTTTTAAGCCCTAATTTAAAAAGCTTCTTTAAAGGAAAAGGGTAGTAATTGGAAAACTATTCTAGTAAGTATAGGCATAAAGCAGGTGCTAAGAAAGTACCAATAGTAGATATATAAAAATGAAAATAACTTTAACGCTATAAAGAAGAAGCTGTTTCTGTATAAAGAGCCCTATAGACCTAGCATACTGGATAAGTTCCTATATAATAGATCCTACAGGCTTAAAGAACTGGAGAAATTCCTATAAGAGAAGCCTAACGAATTTGGTAATAAGTAGAAGTCCTATTATACTTCCTCCTAACCCTTTCCTACTATACTGGTAGAGGTACACAATCCCACTTAGTAGATTGCAATAGATGGAATAAGCGCTAAAGAGTATATACTAGATATTACTCTTTAACTCTTTAATATATAAATCTATAAGCCTACTAACCTTAAACATAACTGGTACTTGCTTAGGATATAAGTGTTTAAGCTTAGAAAGAAACTTATAGAGTTTAGGGTTATTATTATATATTAGTTATCCTTTATTGGTAATATAGTAAATAAAATCTTCTGCCCGTGTTAAGAGACTTAAGAAATTATTGTAAATTATATAGAGCTTGGAAGAGGTCAAGCTAAGAGAGACAAAAGTATGGGTTTTAGAACATAGACAGACTACTAGGCGTTCTATAGGCGTTCTATAATTTCTTATTAAATTTCTACTTTATTCTTCCGTATAGCATTGCACTTATAGAGTCTTGCCTACTGAATTACGCTAAATCCTAAGTTCTCCATTATTACTTAATAATCCATTATTGTTACTCCGGCTCGGTTTATTGATGTTAGTAGTATTAATTCGCCCTTCTACTAGGTTACTCTAGCGTAATCTATTAATAGAGTGGCTAGAAGTCCGTAGCTTATTACTATTATTTAAAACTACCGTCTCTTTATTACTATCTTTATTACTATCCTCTTTCCATCCTTAATTATAAGGTGTAAAATATATAATACTAGGGTGGTATATATAGATCGTCTCCTAAGCTCTTTCTATAGACCTATAAGAATTATTAGCAATCTAATTTAGGTTTGTTTAAGGCATATATATAATAGGACTTATTTAACAAGCACAGAAAAGAACTATATTTTAGTAAGGTTTAGTATCTAGGGAAAAGCTAGCTTAATCTAAGAATATTTAGAGGTAAGGTAAATGCTACCTTTATAACATTTCCTCTACTGCTTAGCTGAGCTAAGACTAAGTTTAGGAAGGGAGATTAAGATTGCCTAAATAAGGTAAAGTATATTAGCGGCCCCTTCACCCTAAAGCTGGCGTATAATATCCATTGGCTATAATTACTCCTTACTTAGTATGCTGTCTATGCCTAAAAGCGTAGGCTGCTAGACTAAATCTAACGGTAGCTGTTTAAATTAAAAAAGGAATTGCTAGGGGTAGTTATTAGCTAAGCTGTTACTAAATATAAATACCTGACTAAAATATATTATATTAGTGTGGAAGAACTGACGTACCAGTCTCTAGCTTTATAAGCAGTGCTTAGCTGTTATTACTTATTAGATTATAAGTAGTCTTAATACTCTAGCTCTTATTAGCATTAATATAAAGAAGCTTATATAAACACCGTATACTTTAATAGCTGGAGAAGTTTATATAAATTTGTTAACTGGGATTGTATAAGTTACTTTAAGATTAATATTTCTGCCTAAATCTATATAATATGGGTAAAAGCAATGCCGCCTTTTAAGCGCTGTACTACGGTTTCTAAGGCATGCAGTGTAAGTAAGGAGTTAGGAGATAAAGCTATGGCGCATTTAGCTACCTCTAACGTAATTAAGAAGAAGTTTAGAAATATAGTTTCTACTCCATCTGGAACCGGATAAGGGCTTCTATATACTAGTGTTTAGGGGTAGCCCTAACAGTTAATTATTGTTTAAAGTTGGTAATCTGGCCAAGCCAAGTTTTACGCTTAGAATTAAACAGGGGATTTATTTAATATTATAAAAAGAGGCTCAGATACTAAATGCTAGTAAAGGCATTAGCCCCCCAAATACCTAGAAGCTATAGGCGGTAAAGATATTATCCTATAACTATTAATATAACTTAGTGTTGCGGCGAAGCAGCTTACGTAATTTAATATTTTTAGATTAGAGCTATGCTTCTAGCGTTAGTCCTATAAGGGCATAAAGGGCGCTATCGCGTAGTTTTTTTTGCTCTATAGCACTTATAATTCCTAATTCTTTTATACTGGCCCTAAGCTCTTGCTAGCCATGCTTTCTCTAGTTAAGGACCACTTGCAGCCATCCAATTCTAGATAGGTGGGAATACTATCTTTACCTACCTAAATATCTGGAACGGAAATTTCGCATCCCCATAACACCTAAAAGCATAAGGATATGCATATCTTAGGAATAGACTATGCGGAAAGCTATAGTAAGGCCAGCCCTATATTTTAAGTTTGGCCTATTAATCTTCTTACCTAATAACAGGCTCGTCTAACCCTGTAAATATAGTCGCTAGTGTTAAGTACGTTTCTTTAATGCCTCCTAGTAAGATAGCCAGATAATTATAGATCTTTTAATTATACTAATAGCTAAGCAGGTAATAATAAAGCCCACTTTACGGATATTTCTAATAATAGCTTAGATTATAAAAGCGAAGATAAATAGCCTATTAGATTCCTAAGAAGACTAAACCAAATTTTAAAAGGCATAGTTAAAAACGGTGCACTTAAATACTAGGTGGAGTAGAAGCCTAGGCTGACGAGCATTAGAGCTATAGAGAGAAATAAGAATTTAAGGTATTGCTCGGTTTACATTATAGATAGAGTGGTAGTTTTATGCTAGAAGCCTACTAAAGAGCCTATAACTAACCTAATATCCTATAAACTTTAATCTTATTATAAAAAGAACCTTAGCAAGTTTATTAAGCATATTATAAGGTTCCGAGAGCTTAGAGAGGCGCTTGAGAAAAAAGATAGAAAAACACTTATAGCTTTAGTAGATAAGAGCGGAATATAGAAGGGACTTAGATTAACCCTATAAAACGCTATTAATAAAAGTAGTAAAAAAGAGATTAACGGCGAATCTTTAAAAGCGAAAGAGAAGCAGAGATTACCCCCAAATATATAGCGTATAGTGGGCTCAGGCCTAAATAATTTAGGAATAGAACTTTCTCCTATAGTACTTTAATAGTTTCTAAACAATTGCTAAGTATTTCTAGTTACTGTTAAGCAATTTGATTATTTCCTATATATAATACGTTTTAGTCTTATCTATCCCACTATTTCTTAGGAATGTTCTAATATAAGTAGAAATAGCTAGAGGTTTTAAGGGCTCTTAAGCAAGGCTTATAAAGTAGAATAATGTATGCTGTACATGCCATGTAACTATAGGGAAGAGTTTATTGAAAGGCGGAACATTAGATGGTTGGATAAAGGTTAAGCTTAGGTCTATGTCCTTACTACTAGTGAATTCCGCCTGTTAAGACCACCTGAACTAGACAAGGTCTCTAAACTAGGTTAGGTATACTTATTCTTAAATATAAAAATTAAAAGCACTTAATAAAGGTTATAGGCTTTTATAGCAGAGGCAGTTGTTCTAGTATATTTGATGGCACTATTTAAGATAATAACTTTCTTGCTAATGCTTTTTAAAACATTTGAGTTAGGACTAGGACTAGATAGTTAGTACAAGCTCTATTAATTTCCTTACATTAGTGCTATTTGTGTTGTCTTGTCTGCTATAATGGATAAGCAAACGCACCCGCTTACTTATAACGGATTTCGACTATGGTCCCTTAAGCTAGCTAGTCTACAGAGAGTGCGCCACGCGTTCACGGATCGCGAAACAAATTTTCTATACTGAGTTCCCTTACGGAGATCCCATCTAGTACTAGCTGGCATTTGCCCCGCTATTAGAAACTCTTGGTATTTACCCCATATGCTATCCTGTGGCGAAAGTGCGTTTAAACACTAACCTCTCCCTTTATTCGCGTTTAAAAATTAAACGCCTCTCAAACAACCCTGTGGCTGAAGCGGGTCGGCCGCCCTCCCTGCTAGCGTGATGTTCCACCGCTTTCTTTGAGATATAAGCGAACCTGTATAGTTATTGCACATCTGTCTTACCATGCTACACTTTGCAATTAACCGCATGCCCTGAACGAAGCTTGTTCCAACTACCGTCTTGAACTGTCTCACTTTTAGATCCAATTCTTTGGTAGTTTATGTTCTCCTTCGCCTATATACTCGTTAACCTTAATAGCTAGGTATGATATTCTCAGCTAATAAGCGAGTTGCCGTCTCCTGTCTCTCCGCTCAACCTGCCGCGTTTGAACCCGGCCAAGCCCCATTCCTGCCGCTTGCCCCCGTTAAACTCAACGCGAAACTATGCGTCTTTTGCTACGCAACAACACTGGCGAGTTCAGCCTTACCAAGGACTTGTTTTTCGATGATACAATCCCTCCCTATGCGATACTTTCGTATACATGGGGAGTGGATACCGAGGAGGTTATCTTTACAGACCTGATAGATGGCACTGGTAAGGATAAGCCTGGCTATAAGAAGATCCGGTTCTGTGGAGAACAAGCTAGACAAGATGGTTTGCAATACTTTTAGGTCGATACCTGTTGCATTGACAAGGTAAATTACACCAAACTTACGGAGGCTATTAACTCTATGTATCACTGGTACCGCAACGCGACTCGATGCTATATCTATTTATCGGACGTCCCTAGCCCCCCTTTCAGTACCAATGATGAGTTTAATCCACAGTCGTGGGACTCGGATTTTTGGAAAAGTAAATGGTTCACTCGGGGCTGGACGCTCCAAGAGCTTCTTGCCTCTCATTTAGTTGAATTCTTCTCTTGTGAACGCAAGCGACTTAGTGACAAAAGTTCTCTAAAGTAATAAATTCAAGAGATAACGGGTGTTCCTGCCTCAGCGCTTCAAGGAGCCCCTTTGTGTCAGTTTAGTGTGGATGAGCGATTTTTATGGATAGAACGCCGCCAAACATCGGTTGCAGAAGATAAAGTGTACTCATTACTAGGTATTTTCGACGTCAAAATACCTCTTTTCTACGGCGAAGGGGCGACCAATGCATTCAAGCGGCTTCGGGAGGTGATTGATAAGCGGGAAAAATGTGTCCAAGAGTTATACCTTACTGATCCCCGTGAGGATAAGAAGCGTATTAAGGACACCAAGGGCGGCTTACTAAAAGACTTATACCGCTGGATTCTCGAAAACTCCGACTTCTAATAATGGCATAACGACCAGCAGAGCCGACTACTATGGATTAAGGGCGATCCTGGCAAGGGCAAGACTATGCTGCTTTGCGGCATCATTAACGAGCTGAAGAAGTCGATGGCTAAAACACATCTTTTATCATACTTCTTCTGCCAGGCTACGGACTCGCGAATTAACACTGCCACAGCTGTGCTTCGAGGCCTTCTCTACTTGCTTGTTAACTAATAGCCATCTCTTATTTCGCATGTATGGAAGAAGTACGATAGCGCTAGAAAAGCCCTTTTCGAGGACTTAAATGCCTGGGTCGCTTTGTCTGAGATCTTTACCAACGTTCTACAAGACCCAAACTTAAACAGTACCTATTTGATTGTCAATGCGCTCAACGAATGCGTGACAGACTTGCCGAAACTGTTAGACTTTATTATTAAGAAGATGACTACATCTTTTTGTGTTAAGTGGATAGTCTCTAGCCGTAACTGGCCGAGCATCGAGAAGAAACTTAATACTGCAACACAGGGAACCAGACTGTGTCTTGAGCTAAATAAAAAATCTATATCTGCAGCTGTTACCTCGTATATCCAGTGCAAGGTTGACCAGTTGGCGGGGGAAAATAAATACAACAATAATACGCGGGACGCTGTCCAGCGTTACTTGTTATTAAACGCAAATGGCACCTTCCTCTGGGTGGCCTTGGTGTGCTAAGAACTCGCTGATATACCCGGATGGGATACTAAAGAAGCGTTGATGACATTTCCACCTGGACTCCATCCCCTGTACAAGCGGATGCTGGACCAGATCTGCAGTTTAAAATATCCTAAGCTCTGCAAAAGTATACTGGCTCTTATTTCGGCTGTGTACCGCCCCGTCACATTGGACGAATTAGCGTCATTCATTAATATGCCTGCTTGAAGTTCTGGTAGTTATAAAGCTCTGGCGGAGATTATAGGGCTTTGTGGACCCTTTCTGACACTTCGGGAATACACCGTCTCCTTCGTTTATTAGTCAGTGAAGGACTTTTTGGTTGAAAAGGCATCCAATGAGATCTATCCTTCTGGGAAGGAAGAGACCCACCATGAAATCTTCTCAAGATCACTTAAGGTCATGTCTAGGACTTTGCGACGAGACATCTACGGGTTAGGTGCCTTGGGCTGCCATATTGAGCGGGTGAAACAGCCAAATCCAGACCCGTTAGCGGCGTTACGCTACTCGAGTATCTATTGGGTCGATCACCTCTGTGACTGGAATCTTAACCCTTATACAAATCATAGGGTTGACCTGCAGGATGGAGGCGCTGTCGACAGCTTCGTAAGAGAAAAATACCTTTACTGGCTCGAGGCTCTTAGCCTTCTCAGGAGTGTGTCACAGGGGATACGTTCGATGGCCAAGCTCGAGGGTTTACTTCAGGTTAGCCTTGATCAGTGATGCTATCTTACTAGAAGCTGTCCTAACATTACTTTAGAAAAGGGTAGAGACATCCCGGCTGATCGACCTAGTTCGAGATGCACGCCGATTTATTCTATACCACAAGTGGGCAATTGAGAACAGTCCTCTTCAGGTGTACGCTTCAGCACTTGTGTTCAGCCCGGCCCGCGGCATAACGAGAGGTTTGTTTAAGCAGGAGGAGCCAATATGGATTGCCACCAAGCGGGCTATAGAAGATGACCGGAATACGTGCCTACAGACGCTCGAGGGGCATAGCTCCTGGGTCGATTCAGTAGCCTTCTCGCACGATTCGAAGCAGATCGCATCGGCGTCAAACGATCGCACAGTCAAGATCTGGGATACTACCACGGGCCAATGCCTGCAGACGCTCGAGGGCCATCGCGACTGGGTCAGCTCAGTAGCCTTCTCGCACGATTCAAAGCAGGTCGCGTCAGCGTCAAATGATTTCACTGTTAAGATCTGGGATACTACCACGGGCCAATGCCTGCAGACGCTCGAGGGCCATCGCGACTGGGTCAGCTCGGTAGCCTTCTCGCACGATTCGAAGCAGGCCGCGTCGGCGTCAAGCGACCGCACTGTTAAGATCTGGGATGCTGCCACGGGCCAATGCCTGCAGACGCTCAAGGGCCATCGCTCCGCCGTCAGCTCGGTAGCCTTCTCGCACGATTCAAAGAAGGTCGCGTCAGCGTCATACGATAGAACCGTCAAGATCTGGGACACTACCACGGGCCAATGCCTGCAGACGCTCGAGGGCCATAGTGAATCAGTTTACTCAGCGGCCTTCTCGCACGACTCGAAGCAGGCCGCGTCGGCGTCAGGCGAGCGAACAGTTAAGATCTGGGATGCTGCCACGGGCCAATGCCTGCAGACGCTCGAGGGCCATAGCGAATCGGTTATCTCAGTGGTCTTCTCGCCGGACGGTAAGATCCTCGCATCGGGTTCGACCAATGGCACGGTGCGGCTCTGGGCAACATCCGAGCCGCCTCCAAATGAGCAAGACGAGCAGGCTTCTACTACAGAGACTTCTAACACTCTATGGTCAGATCAAGCACGTTCAACAAACCCTTCTTCGCTGTCATATGAAGCCGCCGCGGACATGGAGCAAGTGACAGAGAGTCGTTCGTCCATGACTTTCTTCAACTATAAAAAGCCGGTAATTGAACACAAACCTGACAAAAGAGATGATGATATTCAGTCGGTTAAGTCGATACCTGACGACATTGAGTCCCTAGTTGAGTCTAACTCGGGGGTGGGAATTTACCGACAAGCTGCGGTGAACTATATTGTGAAGATGTTCACTGGTGACTGGGAGCTATTAGCTCTATACCAAGAGGCAACCCAAAGCATGGACGAAGCCAAGTTTGTGAGAAATCACCAGCGTTTGCTGAAGAAATTCTTCCTGGACCTGCGCTCTGAGGGACATAGTCCTTCCCAAACCTTAGCTGTCGGGTTCTTGCGAGCGCGGAGCAAGAGAATCCACATCTCCTCTGGGATTCGTAACCTCGTCATGCCTTCGGACAATACCGTTCGAGAGAAAATTAACATCATGCTCAAGCAGGAGAAAGACAATCTTTTTCTACTTAATCGTCTTCTGGATGAAAGGGATTCTGCAGCGCAGCCAACACCCACAAACACCGCTGAAGAAATTTCTGATTGCAAGCCAGGTATACAACTTCCCGTCTCAGATAATGCAGATACCGCTAGCGAGGAGAGCGAAGATAGTGATGACGATGACGACAGAAGCAGCGATGAACCTGAAGCCGAGATCCAGGAAGATAACGCGCTATCCAAACTAGAAGCAACTGCCGAGTTCCTCACCTCCGGGCGACCATTTAGCCTGTATAAGGAGAATCTCCGTGGATTTCTGTATCCTGCACCTAAGGCAGCTAACATGCAGGAGAACTTGCAACTCGATGTTGCGCAGACCAGTTCTGAGCAATCATTCTCGAATCATAGCGAAAGCGAGCGTAGCGATGTCACTAAATCTTGGCCGTTGGAAACACAGGCGGGCGAGACTACTCAATTGATGCACAATGAAGACAGTCCTACAGAGGAACTCTCAAGACCGCCGTTACAGAATTTAACAAGTGGACTGAGGAACTTCGCCGTGCCTCAGCTTGAGGTAGAGGAAAAGAGCTGCAACTTTCTTCCAAGCTTGCCCCTGCTCGTTGATATGGTTCTGCAGAGCTTACCCCTCCCTGAGTCAGAGCCCCCTATCCCAGAGGGGAAAGTCCGTGCTCGATGGAAATGTGTAGGTCATCCTGCATGCCATTGGATCGTAAACTGTTTGGACCCATTTCATTCACTCTTTCCCATTTTGGGATTAGCGCATACGCGCTCCATAAGAGTTACCACCAATATGTAGAATAGACCTCTTCTCCCTCTAGACACCAATAACACAACTAATTAAGCAATTGCTATACCGTAGCTACCGAAGTGCTACCAACACTAATCAGTGATCACAGATCAGGAGACAGTACTATTTTAAAGAGGAATTAACCACGAAAGGCCTACCTGCCTGTGCAGAGAACCCTCATATAAGATTTGCTAGGGAATACGCGTTAAGAAGTAGACGCCTACCTATGCTCGTGTTTCTATAACTTAATTCGCATTTAAAGATTCAGAGGCCTACCTATGCTCGTCTTTCTGTATCGCGTCTATTACGCATTCGCGGCACCTGCGCGTTTTACTGTTCATCACAACCTACAAACTTAATACGGTCTCTATACCAACAACTTTCCCTCCCTCTATACCTCCAAAAACCCTATAGCAACCGATTCTGCCTCCCTCCTTACCTCCTCCCATATAATAAATATAAGCTATAGCGGACTGGTTAGCAAAGCCAAAGAATAAGGATTAGTGGCCTAATAGCTTTAATCCTACAAATAAGGAGAAAGATAAGAGAGATGCTTTTATAAGATATAAATGCTGGGTCTACAACTAATTATAGTTACAAGATAGTGATCTCTGGGAGCAATTTAAAGAAGACTTTAATAAATGGACGGTATAGCTATTTAATAAAGTTAACAAGACATACTTACGCAATTTATAAAGTGCTCTGCGTAAGTATAAAGTTTGGGTATATAAGTTAAATCACCCTCCTAAGCTAAACGACGCACTATATAAATGCCTTTAGGAGGAAGAGCTGACTGCTTAGACAATACTAGAGATTTAACAAATAATACTAAAGGATAGAGAATTTAAGTTAAACCTTATAGCATATATGCTAAAGACAGGCGGAGTTAAAGTATAAGTTAGCAACCTTAATAATGTTAAATAACAACCTATATAATACTAAAACTTACCTCCTTTACTTTTACCAGCAGACCGTACTACTAGAGATATTATTTCCCTTATAAAGTTAATTACAGTAGATAATAAATACAGCAGTTAGAATAATAACTTTAATATTAAACTTAATATCTTTAAGAATTACTGTAAGTAACTTAATATTACTAATAACGTAATAAAGGCAAAGGCATATTCCAATATACTAAAGGATAATACTCTTAACCACTTCTTTGCAAATTAAGCATTATATAGAGAAAGTACACCTACTTTTACTTAACTTTGCGGTGTAATACGAGCCTATTTTAAGAATAATAACCACCGCCGCTCTTAACTTTAGTTATTTAACAGCCTTACACTAAAGGAAGTTATATCTTAACTAGAGAATACGGCCAAATAGAAGAAGGAATGCCTTAATATCTTAGTTAGAGACCTCTAAAAAGCATAGAATGGCGCCAATAAGACTATAAAGGGTAACGCCGCTTTATAATAGCGCTTAATTATTACATATTAAGATGACTTGGCTTGTAGTTATGCATGCTTTTAACTACCTAATATATTACCAGCCTTAATCAACTCTCTTTAAAGCTTAATTATTACCTATAAGAGAAGTCACCTACCAGCTATAGCTGCCTATATTACAGGAGAAGATAAAGAGGAAGAAGTGTACTATATAGACCGCTAATACATTCGTAATAACAACAATTACAATAATTGTAGTACTTCGCGATTTTAACGCTTCCTGTAATACCCTTAGAATCGCAACACTTAATACCTTTAAGAACGATACCCTTAAGACCGAAATCCTTAATTCTGCAACCCTCATGACTTATAAGTTAAGAGATGCTTTATTTACAAGAAATAAGGCTATTAGTCTACTAAACACTTAAAAGAAGAGCAAGAAGATTAGAAAGAAAAGTATAGATATAAATACGGCCGTACCTTCAATCAGAATACTGCCTAATAGATTACCGAATACGAAGGCACCGAAGACAATAATAATCTTAATAACTTTTAGACCTTCGTACTTAATCTTAAAGAAAATACTAAACACGCTAAATACTTTATATTATTAATAGTTAAGAAGTTAAGCAACCTTATAACTTAATATATACTTATAGGAGTAGTTCCTAATAAGTCTACTTTCCCTTTTACGTATTTAACCACCTCTAAAGAGACCTCTTAATACAACTCTAACAAATGGTACGGTATTATAATTAACACAAAAGCAGCAAGAGTATTAACTGCTAGATTCGGCTAATATCTTATATATAAGGAGACCGTTAACTTAATAGCTACACTTAATACTTCTAACGCCGGCGCCATTAAGGTCAAGTTTAGAATTGGCTTAACATTATTAGTAGGTTCTTTCAAAGTGCAATCACCGGTAGGAGAGATTATGTTTTATATTATACGCGCTAATACCCCATTTTTTATAAGCCTGCGAGATCTTAACTCTCTGGGTTGCTACTACAATAACCTTACCAATAAGGTAGTAACTCCTACATTAATAGTGCCAGTAGCACAATAGTTTGGTTACCCCTTCCTACTATAGGGAAAGACTCTATAGCAATTTATTACTATATTAATTACATTAACAGCATACTACTTAACAGCAATAGAGTTATTATAATTACACCATCGTTTCGGCCATCCTTTAGTTGGGAAGTTATATGCTCTACTTAAGTGTTTAGGTTATAATATTAATAAAGAGATAATTAAGAAGCTAACTAAGTACTATCGCTATTGTTAAAAGCACGGTAAATCCCTATATAGATTTAAGTTCAAGCTTCCTAATAATTTGGACTTTAATTATACGGTATTTATTAATATCTTCTATATTAACGGCAAGCTAGTACTCCACGTTATTAATAAGGCTATAGGATTTACCACCACCTAATTTCTAAAAGATATATCTATAAAAACCACCTGGGAGGCTCTTTATACTTATTAGCTTAATACTTATCTTAATCCCCCCAATTTAGTTATATACGATGCCAGCACTAACTTTAACAGCTATAAGTTTCATTAAAACGCCTCTATAGTTATAATAAAGACCAAGTGCATGCCTATTAAGGCTTATTGGAGCATTAGAAAGGTTAAATAAGGTTATATAACCCTTCTTTATGCCTATAAGATTATTTAAGAAGAGATAGGTTTAGATATCTTAAAGGAGGCATATTTACAGATAGCTATTAAGGCGTTAAATAATTCTACGGGCCCTAACGGCTTGGTACCAACTCTATTAGTATTTAGTGCTTTCCCACAAATATTAGATAGTAACATACTGGCACCATTAATTTAATAACGTGCTGTCGCTATATATAAAGCAATGGAAGAGATCACAAAGGAGAGAGCTAAGAGAATGGTTAATAACGCATTTAATACTCAAAACAGTCCTAATACGGAAGCTTTACACAACCTACTACCTAATTCCCCAGTGCTTGTATATAGAGAGAAAGGAGGCTGGAAAGGCCTCTTCCCATTAATTAGAATTACTGGCGAGACTTATAAGGTTAAACTCTTATCTAAAGTTACTAATTTCCGATTAACTTATATTAAGCTGTATTATAAAAAGAGTATAGTTAGAGACTTTAAGGGAGATCAATCTAATAGAGAGCAAGTTAATAAAGGAGAAGAGGAGCAAGAGGTACTAATTTGGCGACTATAACGCAACCACTAGCAACCTAAACGATTTTGTGAACCTGACGTTACTGTCTATATAGCAATTCCATTATATACTAACTCCCATATAAAGGAGATTAACAGCCTATTTAAAAAGGGCGTATTTTAAATTGCTAATACTTCTATAGTACCAAAAGGCACCCGTATATTTAACTCCTGATTTATTAATAATATTAAGAACAAGGGCACTAATTAAGCGTTTAAGAAGTTACGATTAGTTATATAAGCCTATAATAATTAGGAAAAGGAATTAGTGTTAACATAGTTACCTACCATTTAACGATTAAGTTAATGAATTATACTTATACTTATACCTTCTCTTTTTAAGGAAGGCGCCTTCTTATACCTTTGTAATATCTTATAAGTGTACATATAATCTACCACTCTTTTAAATCGCGATTTCTATATTCGCCCACCTCTAGAACTCTTAGATATCTTATAACTCGGTAATAATACTATTATAAAGGTAATTAAGCCTCTATACGGTATCCCTAAGGCTAGTAACTATTGGTTCTTAATATACTACCTTTACTATATAGAGAAGCTTAAGATAAAGGAGTCTACCTATAACCCTTACCTCCTCTACACATATAAAGCCGGAGTAGGAATTATTAGCCTCTAAACCAATAATACTCTATTTATTGGAAATAAAGAGTTTATATAAAACAAGAAAATTAATTTTATAAACGCTAAGTTTATAGCAAAGGAATATAAGAAACTTACAATAAGTACTCTAATTAAGTTTAATGGCGGTTAAATTACTCTTAATAACAACAACTCTATTATATTTAACTAAATACGCTAGTGTAAGAACTTAAACCTTATTAACCTTAAGACTACCAATCTTATAAGTTTAAGAGGCACTAAGAGAGTTATAGTCACCCTAAAAGATTAATATATTACTTAACGCGTAAGAGGAGCGTATATTGCCTCTATATACCAACTAGAGTCTTTATTTAATCTTTCCTTTACGGCTTAAGTTACTAACCTAAAAGAAAGTAATATAAAGAAGCTAAATAAGCATTTATAATGGCAAATTGACAATAAGTTAAGAGGCCTGTAATTTATACCTTTAGACCTCCAATTACCTAAGATTGTGGTATTTACAGATGCCTCTTTTGCTAATAACACTAATAACACCTCACAAATTAGCTTTATAATTGCAATTGCCGACAACAGTAGCAGTACAAATATCGTTTATTAGTCCTCTATTAAGTGTAAGAGAGTTACTCACTTAGTTCTAGCCTCTAAACTATACGCAATGGCTTACAAATTCGATTATAGCGTGGTCTTAAAGTCTACGATAGAGAAGATCTTGTAGGTGGAGCTCCTACTTATACTCTATATAGATTCTAAGTTGCTATATAAATGCCTTATTAAGTTAGGAAGTACTTAGGAGAAGAGATTAATGGTTAACTTAATATGCTTACGCCAATTATATAAGAGACGCATAATTACAGAGATTAAATGGATTAACGGCAACTTAAACCCTATAGATATAATGACGAAAGCAAATACTTATAACGCATTAAGAAACCTCATTAATATAAATATAATTAACTTAAATACAAAGGAATGGGTGGAGAGAGGTTAAGTAGTTAGTAAGAAATTAAGTAAACGTAGAATGCAGAGACTGGAGTTAGATTTTAATATCACGTGCGGTATATCACGTGTACGGGTTATTGGGCCAATTATATAGAGAGTTGCCAGTGTTTGGACCCATTTTATTCACTCTTTCCTATTTTGGGATTAGCGCATACGCGCTCCATAAGAGTTACCACCAATATGTAGAATAGACCTCTTCTCCCTCTAGACACCAATAACACAACCAATTAAGCAATTGCTATACCGTAGCTACCGAAGTGCTACCAACATAAACATACTAAGTCTTGTACAGCGATGCGGTACGCGTCTTTTCGATGACTTTACCGAGCTTGAATCCGGTTCTGTGAAAGAGCTCGAAAGAGAACTCCAGGAACTAGACGGCTCCGCAAATAGGACTCGGAATCTCGGGCAGATTATATCCGAGGGTTTTGGGGCGCTATGGAAACCCATCGAGCACCGTCTTCAGAAACGGCGTCCATCAAATTCCAATAGAGGGAACATGCTTCCCTTAGAAGAGATCAGGCAACGGTCCAACGTACTACCCCGGTCGAACGCCACTCAGCAACCTAACCAGAGCGGTGCCAGATGCCAAGATACTCTTCACCTGCTCCTTTGCATAGAAAAAGGGAACTCCGGAACTCCGTTGCACCAGGAACACCTCGAAGATGTCAGCACAGATCGCGAGCTCTTTTTATTCCTACGATCTGAGTATTTCGGTCACTGGAATGTGAGACACTGGTTCATCCTAAGGAATATCGGAAGCTTGTCCTTAAGTCGAGTATGTACATTTTTCCTCTCATCTGTGTCACATTCTGCGAACACAAAAACAAATTGGCTAAGAGCAGTTAAGTTTGCAGTCGACTTCAGCAATTTCACAGAGGTTCACAAGCATGTCAGCACATGTGGCCCCGCTTGTGTCTGCCTCCCACCAGTGGACAGACTGGATAGAGAGTATCGTTGTCGTCCAGCACCAGAGGCTAAGCCGAAATACGAGCCTGCTATCGGGTCTCAGCGGTTGACACACTACTTTCTAAGCCCACAGTGTGTCGAGGCCACACAAAAGACCATACTCGCTCAACTGCCAAAGAGGATCGGCCACCTTAGAGCGTTAAATAACCAAGAAGAGATTGGATGGGGCATACACTTCCAGGAAGGCTGGCATTGGAGAACGGTCTACTTTGTAGTCGTTGTTTTGGTGGCTTCATCCAGCCTGGTATTCGGTATCGTATGGTCAATCACGAAACGGGACATCCAAGGCGCGTTTGCAATCTCGAGTTTCTGGCTTACTCTGGGGAGTCTTTTGCTGGGTTATATGGCAGTGAGGAGCGCATAGTTAGTCTGGAGGGAAAATCATCGTCAACCGCCAAATGGAGGAAGGCCATGGTGGGGGTAATAAGACGAAGGGCTTGGAGCTAGAGTTGTTTACAATTGATTACTCGTACCAAGCCAGAGACAAATGGTAAGAGATACGTGGGCGCAGAACAAAACCTAGTCTGAATGCGGGACGGTTAAGCCGCGTCAGCATGCTTATGAGTAATATCTAACGGTAATTAAAGTAATTTAGCATGGATGCCGCCACCACCAAGCAGGGAGGGCGGCCGACCCGCTCCGGCCACAGGGTTGTTAAGGGTCTACTTCCTGGGGAACTATGGTTGGTGTTGTTTTGAGTGTGGCGTTGTGGTGGTAATGCACTGCCTCCACTGCTCGGCGTTTAGCTTGGCGTCAACTAAACCATGCCGAAACCTCAAGGACCACCGTTCAACTTCGGGATGCAGCCCATTTTATGCCATGACATACGGCTATGTTTACATCGCAGCCTCCTCTAAAAGAATCTCAGCATATTATATTGCCTTTAAGCTTTATAGGCGCGCCTTTGACGCCTCTACTAACTAATAAGAAAGCCTTTACCTAAGCTCTTTAAGTTATCGCGCTTCTTAGAGACATAGCAATTAAAATCCATAGATATCCTTTTAGCTTGTATAAGGGGAATATAATAAGACAGAGCGTTGGCTTAGGCAAGACGAGTCGCTATTTGGGTTTATTAAGGACAAGATATGGTATATAGCCTCTGGCAGGGAAGAGGTACTAGCTAATAATGCCAGTTAGACAAATATAACTATAACGGTAGGAGGAATTAACTTGTTATTTATATGCCTACTTAGCTGCACCAAAGTAGAGCGCTTTTGAGCTTCTGTATAAATAAAGGCTTTTGTAGCGATAGGTAAAAGAGCTGGATAAAGGGCGGTATCTGGAGCGTATATATTCATTATCTCGCTGCCAAATTGGCAGTTTATGCCATGCGAGCTCGCTTAGAGGCATATTTTAGGCACTATCCTCTTAGCGGAGGCATCTATAGGAAAATATCCTCTTGGGATACCCCCACTAAGCCTATAGTGGAATGGCCTGCTTGGCGCCCCTGCTTTATTTTATTTATAAAATACTGTTACTTTTGCTGCGTTTTAGATATTAACTTATAGGTAGCATTACTAGATGTTAATGTCTAAGATATAAAAGGATCTATGTTTACTAGTTATTAACACCTGTAAGGCTACTACTTAATATCTTAGAGCCTTACCGTAGGCACTTTAAAATGGAATAGTTTAAATATCTAAGTGCATTTTCTTGCTGTATATAGCTGTTTTTATGCATCTTTGCTGCCAATATATCTGCACTAATATACATAAATTCAGCCTTATTTAAGTAGAGATAAGTATTAATAGTTTATATACCTACTAAAGTCTACTTTCCTTAGCTCTGTTCCATACTAATAGCTTTAAAAAATATTACTCCGTAAAAGGCTATAAAACTATAAATTCCTATAAAGAGCCAGTATTCTGCCTTAAATTTGTAAGATTGTTTCTTATTATCTATAGAAAGCAGCTAACTCGTCTCTAAAGGCATACTATATATATTTAGGAAACACTCTTGTATAGTTATAGTTACTTTTACTCTAATAAGTGCACGCGTAAGTGTAATACGGCTAGACAAAATGGTATATAGTATACAGAAAACAATCTAAATAATATCTGGAATATAAGGACATTATAGGGTATATATAGCTGTGATTTAGAGTATAGGACGCCAGAATTAATATAATAAGCCCTTTAAAGTCAGAAGTGCCTAATATAGTACTCTTTATTTATAGTTATAAATGTAGCTAAGTTAAATAAAACCTTAGTCTCTTTCTAAATTCCTTTAGCTTTAGATAGAAAAACTTAAGAATATTATTTCTTAACTCTATCTCTTAAATTACTATATGTTTATAATTAACGCTTTATTATATTATTCTGGCTAATATCTCCTGCCTCTAATAGACATTTCCCCTTTTTAGGCTTTAAACGGTTTTTTCTTAACTTAGTATCATTAGCCAAATGTTTATTAGAGGAGCCTTTAATTAAGAGTACTTATAGCGGCTTTAAATTCTTGCTAGACATCCTAGGAGGTACTAGCGTTTACTATTTATATATAAATAGGGTAATCTCTAGGTCCATATCTACGCCAGTCTTTAATATATCTAAAAGGAACCTCTAGCTTTAGTTAGTATTTATAGATTACTTTTAGTTGGTTGTTAATACGCCCTAAGAGATTTATATCTTTAAGAGTGTATGCTATAAGTGTGCCACTTTGGAGGCGCAATTATAGAAGTTAGAGATATATGTCCTTACCAGGCTTAAAGCAATTAAGTAGTATCGTAATATTTATAAGACTATACATTGTAGCAAAATAGCGAGGCTTGTTCCCTTTCTTATTAAGTGTAGCGGTTAGACTGGAAATAAGGCTATTAAGTGCTATATTAAGATCGGGGCTAATATAAATAAGAGTAACTGGAGTAAGCGTAAAGATAAGACAAGAATGCCTATTAAGAAGATATTCTAGATTTATTCGGACTTAAGATACCATAAAAGCAATTAGGCGGAGTGGAGAGTTATTAATAGAATTTCCTATTACTTAAATGATTAGCATTGCTGCCTAACTTAGGGCCGAGCGCTAGAGAGGAGGTGATAATGTTAAGGAGGTTTAGGGGATTAAGTAGACCTTAAAAATCAAATACCTAATTTTAGGCGTTAAATAAAAGACTTTTTTAGGTTAGTTAGGTGCTCCCTTAGTCATTACTTATTGTGAGAAGTAAGGTGTATATTTTATTATCCCAGCCCTATACATGGCGTAGCGCAGCATGGGCACCTAGCTTAGTGTTACCTTAAGCGTATAAAGCCTTACACTTTGCTATGTCTTTAATCTTTTATTCTTTTACTACTATCTATACTGTTTATGGTTCCTCTATAGTAATTGTACTAGAAAATAAAGGTAGGAATAAGCAATTAAGATTAGTTTTTTTAGGACTAAGAGCCTCCTAAAAGCCCTAAACCTAAATATAATACCTATTAAATTTATCTTTACGTAAAGTTCATAAATATATATGGTGAGAGCTATATTAAGCTTTTTAGTTGTAATGATTTATATATATAATTAACACACATCCCTATATACTGCAAAAATCTATGCTAATATTTACCTATCTAGTTTTAGGTATTTTATTAAACCTAGCGAGTTAAATAGCTCCTCCTTTATAAGGGATCCATCTATATCCTTAAGTATATATTTTCTCTCTGGAATTGGTCCTAAGAGGAGATTAAGAAAGTAAGTTATCTATTAGCTGCATTTATAGAGAAAACTACCACATTCTTTATCTAAAATATTAATAAGCAATTTAAAATTATCTACTAGAAGTCTTTTAATACTATAGGAAGTTAGCCTAGTATAGATTCTGCTAGTAGGAAGGAAGCTTACTTACAGTTATAGATACCAAAATTACTATTAGTTGGGACTAAAGCAAGGATACTAGTGCTAAATTAAGCTACTAGTATATGCCAGTTGCGTCCCTAACTAAGTCTATTTTTTAGGGTAGTTAGTTATTTATTATACTTAACTATATACCTTATAAGTTTAGAATACGCCTGGGATAGTATATTATCTAGAGCGCGGGAAGTAGCCTAGCCGCAATAACCTAGTTCTAATATTCGCTCTTTATTCCGCTAATATCTAGTCTGCCGGACCGGTTAAAGCCAGTAATTCTATTTTAGCTATATATAAGCTTCCACTAATCTAATTAGGTGGAATCGCTTTATAATAAATGCTATAGTAAGTAAGACATCTAATTGATCTAAAGACTCTATATTTACAGATACTGTATTACTAGAAGAAAGAATAACTATACTTATACTCTCCTAAATGGTAAGATAGGAATTCTATAGCTACACAAAAGTGTTTTAGCTGGCAATTGTGAAGAATAAGTAAGTAAGGAGCTAGAGCCTATTAGAATTGTCTAATAAGCTACGGTTAGTAAAGGTTTAATATATCTCTATTAATGGAAATTTGCAGTTATAGATAGGTGGAATCTCCTTTAGAGTTTATTTTTGTAGCCTCTTAACCTTATAGGAGTGTTAATTGTTAACTTTTTATTTGCTTTAAAGCCGCTTTAATATCGTCCTTCCAGACCTAGTAATCGCTGTGTTTAGTATTTTAGTAGGCTTAGCTCGCTATAGTTGCTTTTTATTTATAGGTAATTGTGCTCCTTCTCTCTAGTATGTTTTACTTTGCGGTTTAGGATTACATCTAACTTCTTCCATTACATTATCCTGTCTGTAAATATTATCTAACTCTGCCTTATCCTGCCCCTCTTTACGCGCCTATATTTGGTTGTCCTGCCTTATATATTAGAGATTATAGTTAATTAATTGTTAAGGCTTTTTATAGTATTGCTTATCTACCTAAAATAGTAACTGTTCTTTCTCTCCTTTCTAGTTATCTGTATAATTATAGGGTTAACTACTAGGACTTTACTACAATATCTCTACACTTTAGATTAATGGGTTTGTAGCTATAAAGGGGAATTGGTTTTCCGTATAGGACAAAGGGTGTTAAAGAAAAGGCGTAGAAGACTTTTAGGGGGTCGTGTTAACGCCTTAAGATGGCGTTAAATTACCGTTATAAGAGGAAAACTAATTAGTAGTGCTTGCCTTAGTCTATTTAGCTAGCTTACCTATAGGTAAAGGGGATAAGCTAGAAGCTAAAAGGAGCTTACTAGGATTAATGAAATTACTATTATAATTCTATAAATCTTCTTTAAACAAGTCTCTGGTGGTAATATAGTATATAGCTATAGAATTAATAGCTGCGGAAAGCATAAGCGCCTAATTACAGATTAGCTGGGAATACTTTAGATTTATATCCAAGAGCTAGTTAAGCTTAAAGTAGACATTATATTAAAGGGTTGTAATTTCCTATAATAGCTATATTAGTTATAAAAATTGAACACAAAGGGGGAAGTAAAGAAGGTATACATTTTTTATCTTAGCACTAATAGTATTAATCGGCATGCCTTGAGTTGGTTTGTTGCAAGTAAGGGGATTATAGTTTGAAGGCAGATACTACACTTGCGCGTATAAGTAGAAGGTAGCAGAATAAAGTTACCTGTGGAGATATAGGTCTCGGCTTATTAACTGCCTAAATATTTTAAGTAATAAAAGGTAGACCCAGCCTTGCAGGGCAATAGCTCTATTAATAACTATTATTAATAACAATTACTCTAGGCCGTATATTTAAAATCCTAGACAAACCCACCTCCTATAATCATGGCGGCCGACTCTATAGCGGCCACCTTTCTTTGGCTAAGGAAAGAGGCTTTAGTTAAATGGATAACACCCTATATAATAATTGTGCTAGAGCTTTAACCGCTAATGTCTGGGAAACGCCACCTCGATAAGGATCTAGTTGGTGCGGCTCGGCTACCCTCCCTACTAGCGGGGGCGAGCTTAAAGTATTTTACGCTTTAATTACCTACTGTAAATACCACTAATTATACTGCCGCTGAACCCGTCCCGTGCTAAGAGGAAGTTGTAGATATTGGTAGATGGTAATTCCGCAGCCAATGGCGTAGCAAAACTTAGATTTACCTTAGGCAGAAGTCTTGGCAGTGGGCTTTACCCAGAATAGTTAAACGCTATGCTTAGACAGCTACGTAAAGATCTAGGGTGCTATTATTGCCTAATCTATAAGTGTTATGTAAAGCATTTTGTATAGATTGGTTTATCTCTTTTAGTTATCCTAGCTCTAACCTAGCACTTATAAATAGAGGCAGATGGAGCCTATATAAAGGCTACGCCTTATAATTTAATATTTAATCCATATACGTATTAGTTACTCCGCCAGATTTTCTAATGCAAAACTATTTATATAACTCGCGCGTTAAGCCTCTATCTTTTTACGTAGTGACTCTAAATTAACCCAACTCTAACCCTACTATATTTGCTATCTACACTGGTCAGCCTGATAATTAATATATAGTACTCCTTAATACCCTTATTAGACTTCTTCCTAGCGATAATATATTGTTCTTTATAAAGATTCTTACCCTCCTTAATGTTATAACGTATCCATCCTCTTTTCATTCTAAAGAAATTTAAGATGGTATAATAATCCCCGTCTGGTTTTATTATGCAATTCCGAAACTTTCCTATGTTGGCGATTAATGCAGATTCGCACTCCTTATTGAGCCGGAGGTTATTAATCCAATTAACTCCACCAAAAGGAATGTCTATAAACTGGGTGCCTCCATTATATGCTATTTATGACCACGATGGCACATTCTGGGTGGGGTACTTAATCCACTCTATATTGTTAGACGCCTGCTATAAGAGATTCCTGTAAAGGTACCGCTTAAAGATACCGTATCTGCTTTGATACCTTAGAGTGCGTGCAATACGGGCCTCTAACCCAGATGTTGTAATAGCTCTGCCGGTCTTCTCTGTAAGGTCGCGCTTTGAGTAGTCCTTAAAAAGAAAGTGAATGAATTCTATAGTACGTTGGTAGCTTGACTTAAGGAGCTGGTTTGGGAAGTTTGGATTGAGTATAAAGAACTTCCTTTAAAATAAGCTAAGGAGCAAAATATCTAAGTTAGAAAGATGTTGGTCTATTAGATATTGCTTAAGCTCTTACCTTTCTAGTCTAGTAAGGTTTTTGTAGTAAACCCTTTTACTACATTCCCAATATATCTGATTGTTACTAAAATGGATAGTTTGTTGTGATAAAACCCTTTCTTGTATTACCTATGCTTGCGTGTTAAGCTGAGCCTTCTCTATATCGTTGTTGAAATTATCTATACTGGTGTAGATATAGAATTGCCTACCTAAGGCATTTTGAACAAGGATATACTTGGTGCTTATATTCCGCTTAAGGAATCCTGCTTTTGAATAGACAGCCAAAGCTACAGCAATTATGCAGTAAGTAAAAGAGAAGACCTTTTTTATACGCCTAGATTCGCGTTTCTAATCTTCTTTATTATCCTCATATTGGATTATACAGAGTGAGTTGATCTAGAGGTATAATACGCGAAGTTCTTAAGTTACTTTAACAGCGTCCTAGAAAGTCTTTAGTAGGTTAGAGATACTAAATCCTTTTAGCCGTTAGATAATGTTATCCTGGGTTATACAAAATTGTTTCTTATCTTTAATTGGAAGTTCGCCCTAGTAATAGGATAAAGCAATATATTTTCCTCTGTCTATTCGCGTAGTACAATTAAGATATAAGGTATTAGGATTATAATCTAGATTATCCGGATTACCAATATAGAGGAGTCTTGTTAGCAATTCTGTGTTGGATTTAATATGGTGCTTATTGCAATTATGGGACTTGTTACACCAACGAAGCTATACGCGAAGTAGTGCAAATTGTGTAGGACTTTTAGCTTTGGGCAAGACTGGGAAGCTAATTAGGATGCCGTTATTAGGATTAGCCAAATATTCTATGCGCAAAGATATATAGTGAGCAACGGCCCCGCCTGGCGTATATAAGGAGTTAAAGACACTAACCTAAATTAAAACATAACCGGAGAATACATGGCCCCCCCTCTCCTATTTTTAATGCTGACCGTTCTCTAACTATTTGAATATATAGTTCATTATTATTATAGTAGCGCTTAAGTGTATAGAGGAGTAGAGCGTAGACCTAACAACTTTTTTCAGTAGTACAGACTTTAGAAAGATTAACGTTGCAGCTATTAGCTATAATAGTACTGTAGTAGGCATAATATTGGACTAGAGCTAGCTGGCTTAGTAGCGTGCTAGATGGTAAGCTTTTAAAGAAATCCTAAGCAAATGTATTGTTAAAGGTATAGAGCTAGCCGTTAGGCTATATCCATATTAGTAACAGTTATGTGTAAGGGGCATTTGCAGATCTATATACATCCTATACTAACAAACAGGACAAGGTTAGCAGCAGCCGTATATCTTAGTATTTATAGGTCTACTTACTCCCTATACTAACAAATAGGACAAGGTTAGCAGCAGCCGTATATCTCGGTATTTGTAGGTCTACTTACTCCCTACACTAATAAACAGGACAAGGTTAGCAGCAGCTGTATATCTTAGTATTTGTAGGTCTACTTACTCGCTACACCAATAAATAGGACAAGGTTAGCAGTAGCCATACATCTTGGTATTTGTAGGTCTACTTACAAACTATACTAACAAATAGGACAAGGTTAGCAGCAGCCATATATCTTGGTATTCGCAGGTCTACTTACGAGCTACACCAACAAATAGGATAAGGTTAGTAGCAGCCGTATATCTCGGTATTTATAGGTCTACTTACAAACTATACCAATAAATAGGACAAGGTTAGCAGCAGCCATATATCTCTGTATTCGCAGGTCTACTTACAAACTACACTAATAAACAGGACAAGATTAGCAGTAGCCGTATATCTTGGTATTTGCAGGTCTACTTACTCCCTATACCAATAAATAGGACAAGGTTAGCAGCAGCCGTATATCTTGGTATTCGCAGGTCTACTTACGAACTACACTAATAAACAGGACAAGGTTAGCAGTAGCCATACATCTTAGTATTTGCAGGTCTACTTACATCCTACACTAATAAATAGGACAAGGTTAGCAGCAGCCGTATATCTCGGTATTTGTAGGTCTACTTACGAACTACACTAGCAAAGAGGACAAGGTTAGTAGTAGCTATACATCTTAGTATTTGTAGGTCTACTTACAAGCTACACTAATAAACAGGACAAGGTTAGCAGCAGCTATATATCTTAGTATTCGCAGGTCTACTTACTCCCTATACTAACAAATAGGACAAGGTTAGCAGTAGCCATATATCTTGGTATTTGTAGGTCTACTTACGAACTACACCAATAAATAGGACAAGATTAGCAGTAGCCGTATATCTTGGTATTCGCAGGTCTACTTACTCCCTATACTAACAAATAGGACAAGGTTAGCAGTAGCCGTATATCTTAGTATTTACAGGTCTACTTACATCCTATACTAATAAATAGGACAAGGTTAGCAGCAGCCGTATATCTTGGTATTTGCAGGTCTACTTACATCCTATACTAATAAATAGGATAAGGTTAGCAGTAGCCGTACATCTTAGTATTTGCAGGTCTACTTACATCCTACACTAATAAACAGGACAAGGTTAGCAGCAGCTGTACATCTTGGTATTTGCAGGTCTACTTACATCCTACACCAATAAATAGGATAAGGTTAGCAGCAGCCATATATCTCGGTATTTATAGGTCTACTTATATACTATACTAATAAACAGGACAAGGTTAGCAGCAGCCGTATATTTTGGTATTTGCAGGTCTACTTACGAACTACACTAATAAATAGGACAAGGTTAGCAGCAGCCGTATATTTTAGTATTTATAGGTCTACTTACATCCTATACTAATAAACAGGACAAGGTTAGCAGCAGCTGTATATCTTAGTATTTGCAGGTCTACTTATATCCTATACTAACAAATAGGACAAGGTTAGCAGTAGCCGTATATTTTAGTATTCGCAGGTCTACTTACATACTACACCAATAAATAGGACAAGGTTAGCAATAGCCATATATCTTAGTATTCGCAGGTCTACTTACTTCCTATAACTAAGTATATTAGTAGAATATCTAGAATATACTCTAGGAACATTTACCCTCTATACCTACACTATTAGCTATAATAATATTGTCCAGTTGCTATTAAACCCTACCGTAAATAAGCTATCCTCCCACGTATTTTGATCTATTGGAATAAGTTCAACCGCAGCTAATTAAGATAACGATATATTGTATAAGGTTACGTAAGTTAACTCCTACGCTAATAGCTCTTGACGTTAGTTGCGCTTTTATGCTAGGGTTAAGGGATGATTTTAGGACTGTATTTGCGATGGCGGGGCAAGCTACTGCCTATATATATCGGTCCTGCAATTATTCCGGACTTAGGTCAGCTGACCGTTTTTACTACATAAATATGTATTTGAGCGCCAAGCCAAATATCTGCGAAGGCCCATCCGGCATAATTAGCGGTATTTACAGCAGGTGATTAAAGCGTAAAATACTTTAAGCTCGCCCCCGCTAGCAGGGAGGGTGGCTAAGCCACACTGACTAGACCCTTGTGACGCCCTACTTTTTAAGGTTAAGAATAGAGAAAGCAGAGAAAGTAGGCAGCTATAGTGTTGGAACAAAGAACTATTATAGGCTTGCCGCTGTCGGTTAAGCACTAGCTGTAACGGGACTAGCCTAGTTACAGTAGGAATGTCTTAGTAAAACACTCGACAAGATAAACTTGACGCTTTGACCGAATTCTGCCGAATTCTGCCAGCTTGATTGACTTCTGCCAAGTTCTGCCAGATTAATTGAATTCTACCGAAGTCCGTCCGCGTGTGTACGTGCGCACGTATTAACCAAGACCCCTAACTATTTAATTACAAGATTCTCTAGTTATTCCCTTCTCTTCTTTATACAACGTCTTGTTTTCTTAAAAAGCTATATACCCTTAGATTTAGATAGAATTTATATTGTTCCTTTAAATCTTCCCTAAAGCCTCTTCGCGCCCTAATATTACGTTACGTTAAAAACAACTACTATTAAAATAGCAAACGAACCCAAATCCTCTTTAATAACTATAAGTATTATATCCCTAGTCAGGGAACAGTTAACCATAATGCAATAGTCCTTTATGGATGCCTTAGCTTAGCAGCGGGCTGCACTAGAAGCCCAGTATTAGTGATTAATGGAAGCACTCCGCGAAGAACTCTATAATATCTAAGCATTTATATTAGAGACCCCGACACCGCCTATAAACAAAATTAATATAACTATATCTAAACCTAGCCCGTTAAATACGAACCCTAAACTAGTAATAGTAGCTTAACCCGTACCTGTAACGAACCCAGTACCTACTATAAAATCAGAAAAGCTTCCTGACCCTCTAATGTTTAATAGAAATTAAAATAACCTACGTCCCTTTGTAACCAAGCTCCGTCTTAAACTTTTAATAAACTATAACTAATACCCTACTAAAGCTAGTAAGGTTAGCTATAGAATGTCTCGTTTAAGTAAAGATGCTGCATAAACCATAGACCCATTCTTCTATAACGGCACCTTTATTAATTTTAAAACCTTTATCTCTCTGCTAGAACGAATATATAATGACGCCAGCCGCGAACACACCGCTGTTACTAAACTTAAAAACCTATAATAACGGAACCAAGACTTTATAAGCTTCTTTTTGGAATTTTTAGGCCTTATTAGCAAACTGGATTGGAATAAAGCTGCTAGAGTTACTGCTCTTCAACAAGCTATTTTAGATAAAATTAGAGCATAGTTAGTAGGTAGGGAACTGCCAAAGGACCTACCCAAATTTGCTATAATATATTAACAAATCAATAAGGACCTTTAATACAATAAACAGACTTATTTTTTAAAGCCAACTATACCTCGTGTTTAAAGCTCCACAAAACCGATATATACCCTAAAGCGCGACCCTTTTTCGAAACCTATGCACGACCCTATGGACCTTAACGCCACTTGATTCTACGCACCCTTAGGAACCAATAAACGAAGAACTTAAGCCGCAAATAGAGAATGCTTTGGATGTGGTAGAAAAGGATATATCTAAAGGAATTGCTGAACTTACCCTTTTAAAAAAGTCCGCTGTAGTTCCTCCCGGTCTTTAAATTGCACCTACTCCTTAAATCGCACTTATTCTTTAAGCCGTACTCACTCCTTAACTTATACTTGTTTTATAAATCATACCCAGTCGTTATAAAGCATCTTACCCTTGGCTAACTTGGAAAATAAATCGTCCTAGGGCCAAGTTACGCCTTAGGATAAGAAGTGGAAGAGCATAAGTGTCTAGGCTCTTCTAGCACTAATACACAACACGACTCCCTTAATATACTTAGCGAAATTCAAACACTTAGAAAGTGGAAGGAGGTATAAATCCTTATAGACAGCGGAGCCACTAGTATAGGCTTTATTAATATAAACTACACGAAAACCTAACGCCTAAATTTAAAGAAACTTAATAAGCCCTAAGGCCTATAAGGCTTTAACAGCAAACCCTTAATATATAGCAAATTAATATACTACGCTCTTGTAAAAATGCGGATAGGCGAACACCTTAAATATATTTCCCTATTTATAACACCCCTAAAGCAATATAAGATAATACTTAGATATAAATAGCTAAAATAACACAACCCTTTAATTAGCTGGGTTAAAGAAATACTAAAGTTCCGTATAACCTACTACTAAAGTTATTACTTGAAAACCCATTTGCCCTATAAATATACACACAACTATTTAAATTTAAAATAATATAAATTACCCTTGCCATGAACCTTAAACCAATACAATAAAGCTATAACTGCCAATTGCAGTAAAGAATGTAAAGATGTTACGTTAAAACCTCTTGAAATTTGTATAATATAGGCCGCACCCTTTATCTTATTAGCAAAAAGATAAGATTATAAAATCTTTACTGTGACCATAGAAGATATTAAGAAAGTACTAGAACTAAAATAGTATATTAATCCTTAACCTCTTATACCTAAAGAGTACCACAATCTAATTAACAAGTTTAAAAAATAATTTGTAGACTAACTAGCCCTGCACCAAAATAAGCACGATTTTAAGATAGAACTTAAGCCTAGTATAACACCAAAGTTCGGTCTACTATATGGTATGTTATAAGAAGAACTGCTTATAATGCGACAATACCTTAACAAGCATCTAGAAAAAGGATTTATTCGCCCTAGTTAATCTCCATTTGCCTTACCTATACTATTTATTAAAAAGCTAGAAGGAGGCTTAAGATTTTATGTCAATTATTAAGCTCTAAATATAATTATGATTTAAAACCGATATCCAATTCCCCTAATTTAAGAAACACTTAACTATTTGGTAAAGGTACGGTACTTTACAAAGCTTAATATAGTCGCTGCCTTTAATAAAATCCGTATATGTAAAGGAGATAAGAAGTACATAGCTTTTTGTATATAATGGGGACTCTTTAAATACCTAGTAATGCCATTTGGCGTAAAAAACGGTCCCAGTACGTTTTAGCAATATGTTAATAATACGCTTTATAAATTCCTTAATATATTCGTTACCGTGTATATTAATAATATCTTAATCTACTCGTCCTTGCTTTCTAAACATCAGAAACATATTAAAATAGTTCTTAAACGCCTATAAGATATAGGCTTATAATGCAATATTAAGAAATACAAGTTCTACGTGTCCGAGGTTACATACTTAGGCTTAATTATATCCCGCAATAGAATTAAAATAGACCCTAAGAAAGTCGCCGCGATTATAAACTGGGGAAGCCCTAGCAATATATAAGACGTTTAAGGATTTCTAGGATTTGCAAACTTCTATTGTTAATTTATTAACCACTTCTTAGAAATTGCCTAGCCATTAGTAAACCTAATAAGAAAGAACGTGAAATTTAAATAGACTACTAAATGTGAACAAGCTTTTAACGACCTAAAGCATCGTTTTACAACTGCTTTAATTCTCGCCCACTTCAACCCTAACCTTAAATGCATTGTTAAAACAGATTTATCTAATCATGCACTAGAAGGAGTGTTATCGCAATACAATAAAAACGGCGAGCTATGTCTAGTAGCCTTTCTTTCTTGGAAACTCGCCCCTGCTAAATTAGACTATAAGATATATAATAAGGAACTACTTACAATTATTAGATGCTTTAAACAATGGCGTCCTAAGCTTAAAGGATTGTTGTTCCTAATATGTATATTAACAGACCACAAGAACCTATAGTACTTTATAACTATAAAACAATTAATATAGCGCCAAATTTATTGGGCCGAATACCTCTTATAATTTAACTTTAAGATTATGTACTAACTAGGCAAACTTAATTAGAAGCCTAATGTATTAATATAACAATTATAGGACCTACCTGCGAACGCTTTAGATAAACGGATTACAAATCAATTACAGATCTTACTGCCCCCTAAACATTTTAAAAAGCTACATCCTATATTCTTAGATGCGGAACTTGACAGAAATAAATTAGAAGTTAATAAATGGGAAATAAAAATTAATAAGCTAATGGAATACAAATATAAGAATAATATATGGATAATAGATATAATAAAAGCAATTTAAACAGGAAAACGATAGTATAAGGACATTATACTTGCTGAATGCGAAATTCAAAATGATTGATTGTACTATTAATAGAAGATGGTAGTTCCGAATTCCGAACCTTTACAATTTAAGATACTTAATTTCGTATACGACTCCCCTGTAGTAGGGCATCCTGGCCGTGCAAAGACCTATAAGATTATTCAATGAGCATACTACTAGCCTATAATGCACGACTACGTATAAAAATACATTCGAGCATATAGGATGTGCGTGCGTGGAAAGACCTCTTATATAAAGAAGTAAGGAGTACTTTAACCGCTACCAATTCCGATATAAAGATGGCGCGACATCTTAATTAACTTTATAGTCGACTTGCCTAGTAGTAATAGGTTTATAAATATTATGGTAGTTATTAACCGCCTTATAAAAATGCGATATATGATTCCCATGGACTTAATTAATGCGATATTAGTAGCTAAATGTTTTGTTAAGCATGTCTTTAAGCTATATAGACTTCCTAATTTAATAATATCTGACCATAGAAGCTAGTTCGTTTTAGACTTCTGGCAAGCTCTATATAAATAATTAAGCATTTAAACACGACTCTTAACTGCGTTTTATCCGGAGATAAATAGTTAAACTAAAATTATAAACGCGATTATGGAATAATACCTATAAATATACTGCTCCTACCTGCAAGACAACTGGGAAAAATGGCTGCCTTTAGCTGAGTTTACTGCAAATAATACAATAAACGTATTAATAGGCGTGACGCCGTTCTATGCGACCTATAGACAAAACCCTTAACTCGGATTTGAACCACAACCCAAAATTAACACAATAAGACCCACGATCAAACAGATCCAGTTAATTAACGCGCACAACTTCGCTAATTAAATAAAGCAGTTAACGGAACTGTTACAAAGTAAATTAATATACGCTTAAACGGTATAGGAATGGCATGCGAATAAAGGACGAGCTCCCGTATAGGACTTTAAGGAAGGTAATATGGCTTACCTAAATACACAAAACATACAGACTTAACAGCCCTTAAAGAAACTTAATTGGAAGTTTGTGGGGCTATACTAAATTAAGAAGAAACTAAGCCTATACGCCTATAAGCTTAAACTGCCAACTAAAATAAAAATACACCTAATGTTTCACATAAGCTTATTGCAACCTTTAAAAGATAATCCTATAACTTATAAAGTACCACCGCCACCTCCTATAATTGTTAATAATGGTAACGGTTCTTACTTTATTGACTTAATTAATGATATACAATAGAAACTATAATCCAAACAATTCAAACTTCTTGTTAAGTGGGAAGGATATAAAACACGGACCTAGAAAACCTATAATTAGATTAAGGCTAACGCGCCTTCCCTAGTAAAAGAATTCCATAAGGACTATCCTTCGCGGCCTACTCTGGCTGGATGGACATAATATAAAGGTAAATAACTACCACCCAACATAAATATACGAAACTCGAATTTAAAAAGAACTTAAAATAAGTTATAACATTTATAACGCGATTATGTGACACATAAGATGTTAAGGAACTTTAACCAGTGGTTAAAGTTGTCTAATTGGTTAGATTTGCCTTGCCAAGACCGCCACCTAACGCGAAAATATGACACGCGATAAAAAAAAAATTATAAATTCTTAACTAAATTGAATTATTTTAAACCTTCGGCCAAAGGGGGGGTACTGTAATGGGACTAGCCTAGTTACAGTAGGAATGTCTTGGTAAAACACTTAATAAGATAAACTTAACGCTTTAACCGAATTCTGCCGAATTCTGCCAGCTTAATTGACTTCTGCTAAGTTCTGCCAGATTAATCAAATTCTACCGAAGTCCGTCCGCGTGTGTATGTGCGCACGCATTAACTAAGACCCCTGACTATTTAATTATAAGATTCTCTGGTTATTCCCTTCTCTTCTTTACGCAATGTCTTGTTCTCTTAAAAAGCTATATACCCTTAGATTTAGATAGAATTTATATTGTTCCTTTAAATCTTCCCTAAAGCCTCTTTGCGCCCTAATACTAGCCCACGAATTATATAAGGCGGATAAGTGGCACGGTTACTAAGTTAACTAAAATGTTAACTAAGTGACTATCACTACTAAACTTCGCGATGTGGCCCAACTTATAATATAATATACGGCTATGTCTACGTCGCAGACTTCTCTAAAGTACTATTAGTATATCGCACTACCTCTAAGCTTTATAGGCATGCCTTTAACGCCTCCGCTAACTAATAAGAAAGTCTTTACATAAGCTTCTAAGAGACAACGCGCTTTTTAAAGATATCGAAGTAGAGAAACATATTAAGCAATACCCGTGAACAGAATTTCAGCTTATATAAGAGGAATATGATAGGTTAGAACGCTGGCTTAAGCGGAATAAATCGCTATTCGGGTATATTAAGGGCAAGGTACGGTGCGTGGGCTAGAATTTTATAAGGTTAATATAGATATAGTATTTAATTTAATCTATCTTCCTATTAATCGCCAATTTTTTACCTATAAAGAGGCTCTATATAAGAAAGAGCAGCCAGATCTATCCGCAGCAATAAGTAAGGCTTAAAGCGCCTATAATAGAGAAAGGGAAAAGGAGTATATTAGCCACAAAAAGGCCAGAGTAGAAGAAGACAGGATAGTAAAAGCTAAGGAGATGCCCTTATAGCAGTAAAGAAGAAAAAGAAAAGAGGAATAAAGAACTACGGTAAGGCAGGCTAACGGAAGAATTATAGAGCTTATTTACTGCTGGCCCTAAGGAGCGTAGCCACCTTTATATTCCTATAGTCTAGGAACTTTAGGGGAGACTTCTTCTACAGAGCCTATTTCTCCACCTTTATTATCTGCTAGAGCTTCTGGACCACAAATAGGTCTATTATTTTAGCTATAGTGGCACCTCTAGCCTTCTATAACGCGTCTAGCTACCACTTTCCCTCTATCCTCACTATAATGGCGGAAGACTTATCCTAGAAAGGACCAAGGCTAGAACCCTTATCTCTGTTGTGTATATTATGTATTAACACAATATTAAGCCCGCAGGTCTTGGCTAACTCTAGCGTCTACTCCTTACTATATCCTCTCTAGTGCAATCCTGCTATGCCTTATAGCCTTCCGGTGCATCTAAAGCCTCCCCTTAGTATTATAGCTGATAGGGCGAAACTCCTCGTAGATCTTTAGGGCAGGGTACTTGGTACCATTGGGATACTTAGGCCCCTTTATAAGCATGCTAAGATCCTCAATAATCCTGCCATCCTTGGCCAAGAAACTGGATACTAGGCGTAGCAACCGCTTTTACTGCTTAGGCGTTAACATGTTAAGGACCTATAGCTAAAAAAATGGCGTTAAAGCCGCCCTTCCCTTCTGGCAGTAGCTTCCTCACCTTATCCAAGACGGCCTTGTCCACAAAGTCACCTATAATTAGGTGGACAGCCTTGCCAGGGCCGCCGTTGCCGCGTTTAAGTTTGTAGACCTTAATGTTGCTTATAGCGTCTATCTCGATTAGCTCCTTGCAGATATTTATGCTAATATAGACTCTGGAGTCCCCTACGCGGCGCTTTGCCTTAATGGCTACCTATGTTGATTCCGTACCTAAGTCTAGTACACAGTCTTTGGGAGAGAGGTTTGCGAGAACTACAAAAGGCAAAACATTACGGAAATGGATATAGTTAACTAGGTTATAGACGGAAATCTATCCCTATATTTAATCGCTTACCTTATAGGCAGTATTAAATTGAACTATTATTTTATGTGTAAGGGGGAGCTTCGCTGATGTCGTTTAAAGCGCGTGTCGCAGAGCTGTCGTAATGGAGGGGTGAAGGAGGAGCTACTGCGGGAGGCTTGATTAAAGGGAGGACGGCGTATAGCCAATGGTTAGGAGCCGCAGAAGCTGCTTTAACGGAGGGCAGAGTAACTCGGGAGGTAAGTAGTAGTTAGTAAGAGCCAAGAGAGATAAGAGTCGCAAAAGAGGTGAGATAAGAGTAAGATAATGGCTATAAGGAGAGTTTTTGTGAGTGTTAAAGGTGATATAGAACTTTAGGAAGCAGGACGGAGCTTCGTAGAAATGTTAGAGACGGTGTTATATAAGATAAAAAGAAGTCCGCGCGAGAGGCAGGGGTTCTTTTTACCCTTATTTAATATAAGAGCAAGAAGAAGCAAATTGTTGACCTACTAATAGGCTTAATTATCCTAGAAGCGATGGTAGGAAGCTATTTAGCTTTTTAGACGCTAGAGGTGGTAAAGAAAAGGAAGTTAAGGTAAGATCTGGAAGCTACTAGCTCTAGAGCCTAATATTAAGGTTAACAAGAGGTATTAAGGGCTAAAGGAGGGTTAATTGACGAAGCGTAAAGGTGTTAAAGGTAAGAAGCACACGCGACAATATATCCGCGTAATAGGGCTTAGGTGGGTTAATTTTATTATTGGCGCCGCCTTGAAAACAATGCCTTTACTAACCTACTTGAGTTACTATTCTGCCATAGGTTACGTGTAGACGTGGATAAAAGCTCTGTTCTCTTCTAGATTTTAGCTATTTAAAGACCTCATACATCGCTTAAGCCTTACTTTTTATTAAGATTAAGATTAAGCTTAAATCCTTTATTTTACCTACTACTGCTTCCTTCTCTCCTCCCTTTATAGAGAGCGGCTTTGTAAGTTGTTTGCTTTCTAGTAGAGCTTCTTGTTCGCTAGCGCTGCCTATATTTACTTAATAACCTTCTTCCTTTCCTATTCTTCTCTACTGCGAGCTTACCTTTATTTGCTTTTCTTTAGCCTTACTACCTCTTCTTAAGACTTCTAACCGCCGTAATTACTGGTAAGCTATTATATTCCTTAATATCTATTTTGTCCTTACTTATTCTAAGGCTTCTCGTCCTTACCTACCCTTAAATTTGATAACTTATTACATTTCTGTTTCTTCTATATCTCCTTTACGTTTAGAATTAATGACTTAGCTTTAACCCCGCAACGCGCTTTACCGCGCGAGCGCTTGTTACACTTACTAACCTCTTAACGCTTAAGAAGAACTTCTGCTAATAATAACACCTTCTCTTTGAGCTCTCTCGGCCTTTTCCCTCTTTAGTACGCGTCTTAACAGCTTTGGGAAGCGTCTTGGTGTAGGTTCCATTTGCTACAGCCCAACTTGTTATAGAGTGGGAGTAGCGCATGTATCTAGGCTGCAATGCATCTTCCTAGGTTATAGTAAAACAAATCTAGTTAGATAAAGCATTGCGGATAATTATACTTAATGCAATTATTAGCTTTTTTCTAGCTATAGTAAGTTTAATTCTCCTTGTCTTCTTTTAGACGGATTATTACTTCTTAGTAAGTAAATTATCTGACCTCTAAAGAAATCCTCTAATATAAGGTAGTGGGTATGCGTTATAGTGTTTACGGTAATATCTTTATCGGAATATATAGGTTTTTGGAATTACAAATTGCAGGAAAGTAATAGGATTGGAGATGGAAACCCCAATATCTAAAGCTGTTTGAGTATCCGCCTCTTTGCGCCGTACTTAAGCTAGGGTGGCATCTGTCGTGGTATTTATGGCGTTTGTGATTAGTTAAGAGCATTTTATAAAACCGCACTTATCCCTTGACCGTAAATTCGCGTCTAACCGTTATTAATAAAAACTAGCCAATCAATCAAGCCGAATTTAACGCTCGTATTGTCATAGGGCCATAATTGGCATCTTAACTTATATAGCTTGGTTCTCCCTTGTCTGCAAGCATTAGGGATATAGGAAGGCGTATTAAGGCAAAAGTTGCTAGGGGCGGGATTTTTACACTAATTTAAGGCTTTATTGGTAGCGTCTGGGGATGGTAAGCGGGTTGTGCCAGTTAGAACGGTTAGAATGGTTAAAATGGTTAGAATAGTTAGATTAGTTAAAGCGATATAATTAGTCGGAATAATTAGGTCTTTGTTTTATAACCCTATTTAAGTTATATTACATCGTCCTAATCTTCCGTTTTAACGCTACTATATCTTATAAGTCTAGCCAAGACGTACGTACCACTGTAGGATATATAGATAACGAATAGAAATACTTCTTAGTAAGCTATATATTATGCATACTGCAAAGTATTAGTTAACGCTAGGTAGTACTTATTATATAAGGAAGCTAAGGATCTTACTAAAACCTATAATTCTTGGATATAGGTTCCTCTACTTATCTAAAAGAAGGTTCAAACTCATATAGTAGATAGGCTATGGGAAGCGAACATGTCCCTAATATATAATAAGGTTTTTCGGTGGCGTATATTACAGGCTATTAAGAGCAATTTCCCTAGGGTATAATTCTAGGGCATAATTCTATCTGGTTAGTTTTAGTTATAAATAGTTAATATAAATACTTATTTAAGTTTTAGCGCAAAAAGAGGCAAGCTAATCAAATAGTTAACCTAAGATACTGGATAGGCCTTAGGATCCTATAAACCAATTAAGTATTAAACCTAAAATACTGCGTAAGCTGCCTTAAGACCCTATAAAGAGAGGGAATAAGTGATAAATGGCTAGAATAAGGATGTATAAGGCGGGCAAAGAACCAATATAAAGCGGGTATTTAGTGGAAGGGGGATTTTATCCTAAAGCGTTAGATTAATACCACTTAATACTAGTTTGCTATATAGCCCTCCTCTATCCGCCTTATCCAAACTCCCCTAACGTATATAGAATCTGCTATACACGCCTACGCTCTACTAGATACTAATTAAGAGTTGCTATTATCCTAGTCCCTATCTGTTGGATAATTTCGCTCTATATACGTTCTTGTCTGGTATCTAGGCCCTAATCTAATGTTAGGTTTTAGTGACGATTCTGCCTTATTTTTAGTTCTTTAGCTATTTAGGGGAGACTAAGTGTAAAAGGTCTGGCAGGCTGTCTTACTTAAAAATTATTATAGTAAATATATTTTATTTCATAAAACCACAAATTATGCAGCTATTTAAGACTATTAACTATATCTATTCCGTCCTTCTGGTTGTTTCTTTCCTCTCCTATACTGTGTAATCTATAAGATCGCAGTTGTTACTAGTTGCATGTAGGAAGCGGCCAACTTATATATTGTAGATGGTGGCAGGAATTATAGCTAGCTATATAAGTGTCTAAATTCTGCAACTATAAGCATATCTAATAATGGCTAGGGTACAGAAGGTATTCTCTAGGCTATATACTAGCAAATTACTCTATACACATATATATAACGTCCCTATATGGAATTATAGTTCTATACTAACTAGACGTTTAGGTCTTTACAGAAAGTTCAATACTTGTGTAAAGTACTATTTGGATCCTTTTTTAACTTAAATTAATTCACCTAAGGTATTTTTATTTTAGCTCTTGCCTAATTACCTATATCCTTAAAGTCGCCTGTTTTATCGTCCTTGCTATTGGCCAATCAATTAACGTCTATTAAGTTATGCGCCTTATAATACCAATTCTAAGGATATTTCTATTGGTTGGGCTCTCTATCCTATATAGAATATCTTACCTGGCAAGCAAAGCGGAACTGTTACTTAAGCAGCCTAAAGCTAGTGACATTAAAAGCTAGCGGGATTGTATAGAGGATCTCTTAGTAGTTATACCATACCTACGGCCAAAGGACTTAAAAATATGGTTATTGCTTTGCCTGGTGGGTATCCTGCAAATCTTAGCTAGGCTACTAGTGATATTGCCATTGATATAAACGGGTGCACTTGTAGATACTGCTATAGATAGATCTGGTTTGTATTCTTGTCCTTTTTAAGTTATATTAACTAACCGCTAAAGGTTCTATTTCTGTTTGAGAATTTGTCTTGTAGGTAATAGCGCTACTTACCTTTATTCTAAACCAGTTTAACTCGTGCATAAAGGGGTACATTATGGAATGTTTAATGCGTAACCTAAAAGAGCACGCCTTAAGACACGTTATAACACTCTTACTGGACTTCCATAGCAATAACAGCTCTGGGGAAGTCTTGGAGGTTATAGTCTTAGAAGAACAGTATATCTATCTTGCGGAGAGTTTAATCCTCAATTTAATACCTTTTGTAATTAATATTGTTACCTTCGTGGTTTATTTCTTGCACTTTATTAATGCATACATAGGACTTATTATAATAGGCGTAATCGTTATTTATATCTAGACTGAGCTTGTTAAAAATCCTATACTTTTTGAATGTATTAAGACTATAATATAAATAGGTATAAGGAGGGCCAGATTAAGTATAATATAGTTATATACTAAAATCTGGTAAAAATAGCTAATTGTTAAGATTAGGAGTGGCGCGGATATTCCTCTATATTAATAGACAGTAACAAACTAGGATTATAGATAAAGTGTTTATAACTTTTTACTAGTCTGTCTAGGGAGGGATTAAAAGCAATTGGCCTAGCAATTTTAGTACTAGTCTTGCTTCTTTACCTTACATAGGATATCACAAGTGTGGGCAGCTTGTTTATTTTAATTGGTTTCTAGCAAAACATATTTGCGTTTATAGGCTATCTTGTACAAACGTATAATATGCTAATAGGCTGCCTTAGTATAGGAGAACACTTTTCTAAACTTCTTTAAACTAAGCCATTTATTGTTAATAAAGAAGGAGTAATACACCTTAAGGTTACCACTAGCTGTGTTAAATTTAACAACGTCTTATTTTCTTACGCTAATAAGCTAGTGGTAAAGAAGATTAGTTTTATAGTTAAGGGTAGAAAGACTGTTGCGCTTATTAGACTAACTGGGAGTAGTAAGTCTACACTTCTTAATTTCCTAAAGCGGTTTATTAACCCTAGTAAAGGGAGCATTAAAATTAATGGCCAAAATATTAGTAATGTCACACTAAGAAGTCTGCAAGAAAATATTGTAGTTATACCCTAAAACCTTAAAATACCAAGTAAGTTAATTAGGGAAATTGTATTATACGGGCTCCATACTAATAATATTAAAATTATAGAAAGCTGTAAAGCCGCTTCTATATATAAACGGATTATAAGTTGTAATGCTAGATATAACATAGTGGTTAGGGAAGGAGGTATTAAACTCTTAGGCGGTAAGCGTTAACGCGTTGCTATTATAAGGGCCTTTCTTAAAAATCCAAAGATTTTGCTTCTTAACGAAGCTATATCTACTATAGATAATATAATAGAGAAATTAATTCGCGAATTGCTTAAAAGTCGGGGGAAAGGTTAAATAATTTTAACTATTGCTTATCGTCTTAGCACAGTTAAGGGTGCCAATGAAATTATTTTCTTGGAAAAAGGAGAGATAAAAGAAAGGGGAAGTTATACTAAGTTGCTTAACCAACGTGGATTATACTACGAAATATAGACAGCGCTGGATAATATAGACGGAATGAAGGGGGTTAGAAGCTAGTATATACGCCTTATAGATAGCATATACGCCTTACAGATAGCATAGTATACGTTAGTAGCTATAAAATAATATACGGCCTGCAGAATAAGAGCTTATATAATATGCTAAGACTTCTGCCTTTTAGGCTGCCCTGTATATCCACCTATAAATTCCTAACTTTTGGCCTTCCTATTCTTGATCCTAGCAAAGAATATCCAGTATGGAAAATTATATGTAACTACTAGGGCAACTCAAAAAGCTTAATCTTAGTACTGGATTTAACTAGGAAGAAAACACGCTTATTAAATCCGCCTAAAAAGATTACCCTAAGAGTTATAAACCACGCATTGTGAGTTTTGCTATTAGATAATTCTATAGGCCCTATAATAACAATTTCAGTCGCCGTAGCAATGTTGGATTTGCGTATGTATCCTTTTATAATAATATTAAAAGGCCTAATAGAAGGTATAGTAATGTTATAACGGAGCTAGACTTGGGGAAAGGTGCCCTAATTATAAGTATTTAAAGTGCGCATAGTGTGAACCTATATAGGCCTCGACCACTGTCGCTGTTTTGGTGGTGCTAATATGGGCCATATAGATTTCCTGCAATGGAAGTTATAGAGGCTAGCTACTCTTAGTCTTTTATATCCAGCTATCTAGTCTGGTATTATATAAGTCTAGCCATTTTAATTATTAAGCTTATTATAATCGCTGCTAGTGTTACTGCGGAGATGGTCCGCTAAAACGTGGAATAATGTATATATGTAAACATAAAGCCTATAAGGAATATCCGGTGGAAACGAAAAAAGAGCTAAATATAGAGTTAGATATAATAACTTGGTGCCTTATAGATATACCATATAAAGAGTCAGATATGTCAGATATAAAAACTTAGTACTATATAAGCATACCTGCTTATATTTGTGTAGCACTGCTAATAGTAAGAGAGTGTTAATATTAAGCTAGATACGGACCTGTTAAAGGACCTGTTAAAGTTTACGAATATATGCACCTTTATTGTTCCAAGTGCGAATATAAGTTTTGTTAGGGAAGGTAGCTATAACACTAATACCAGGAGCCGTAAATAAGAGGGGTAGTAGCGATAAGGACCTAGTTATAGTTTATCTTTAGTCTTAGAGTTAAAAAGCACTATATATTTGGCGCAGTTTATTAGATTAAAATTAAATAGTGCTAGCTGTTAAAGGATAAATTTAATACGCGCTTATAAATGCTCCTATATCTATATTTTACTACTCTAACTATTATTCCTTACTTCCTCTGTAATGATTTCCTTTAGGCACTATTAATTAATTAAGGAATTCTATAAAAAGAGCGAGCTAGGTAGTTAGGCGTAGCGCCCTCTAAACATATAGCTAGGATCTTAACGGATTTAGCGGCTGTGGCTTTGGTCCTATAAGCTAGAAGGTCGTAGGAGCTAGGGGCTCGTAGGAGCTAGGGGATCCTACAAGGTAGGTAATTATATAAGTAGGGTAGTCTGACCTAGCGCCCTCTAATTAATGCCTAGCATGCAAACTGGGTATTAATGGGTTTCTAAAATGTATTAGATTTTTATATTTGCAAGCTCTTTCAGCTGTGGTATATTGTAATAATCGGCAATTGTATTAACATGGACGTGACGAAGTGTAATATTAGCCGTTATTGGCCGTGTCATTATGTCTTCATTATCGCCACCGCTAAGTTTAGATGGCGATAAGGCATTAGCGTTGTTAAGTTACGCTGCCTTTAATTCTATAGATTGAACTTTAAGTACGGATAAATTGGATTAGCGTGCGAATATATCCCTTACCTTAGCTAAGTGTTTCTACACTTATAATATTGGATCCTTACTTCTCCTTGCCATTGTTATAATCCCTCTTATACATAAATTGAATTATTTTCTTAACGGTGCCGGAATCGAACTTGTTAATATTTATAATATTAGTTGCCACCTCCTACCGGTTAGTTAGTTCCTAGTTAGGGTTAATTCTACTAGATATTTAGTTAGCTTTTACCTAAAAGCCTCCATTATAGGCAGCTGCAAGTATAGGAGATTAGGTGTATATAATTGCTTTATAGACCTTAAACTCTAGCCCCTGGCATATAAGTTTTAAGTTGCTATATTTCTCGCTGTCTATAAGCTGCGCTAAGCTGAGTAGAATATTTTTGGATAATATGTTTTGTTAGTTTTCTTTCCTAGTTCTAGTTTTGACTGCGTTTTAAGCAATATTTAAGGGTGTGATTTGGTGTTGAACAGGATAATTAAGAATAAGAACTTTGCTTTATTAAATATAGCTCTAGAGCCTCTATATATATATTAAGAAGTTATTATCAGCTTCGTCTAATCTGCGACAGATTTGGTTAATTAGTTAGAGCTTTAAACGTCAGTCGCTTAACTAAGGACTAATGTGACTTCTAAAGTTATAGGTCGACATTTAGCTTATATATATACCAAGTATTTTCCGCTGCCCCTCTACCTGGATAAAGCCAGTTATATGACTAGAAAACCCCACTATCTATATTTAGTAAAAGTAATATCCACGCTTTTTATTAATTATTTACTATAATAATAACTGTTAGTATGCATTAACAATATGCAGAATATATATATTGTAATAATATATACTATGTGGTGTTGTTAGTAGATTCTTTCTATTCTATCTATATATCTTAATAATATATATACGCGCCTCGCGTAGATTACGTGCCCTACGTTTGTGATATATAAAACGAATATCTACCGACAGTAACTTAGACTGCAAAAAGCGGTAAAACCTTCGCTAAAACCTTAGCAATACTAATACTAAAAGGGCCTTTCTTGACCTAGGGAAAGAGCGTGAAAATATATTAGGAATCCCCCCATAGTAACCATCTACTAGCCTGTAAAAAAAGTATATCCTTTTTAGAATAACTTTAACGCTTAATTTATCACACTGTGTTTAACAGCGCTAGCTTTTAACCCACTGCGCAATAAGACCCACGCCTATAAAAATTAAAAAGTGCTTAGTAGCGTTAATACCTATTTAAACCTTCTCTGCTATCTACTTTAAATATTTAAACTCCTTTATCTAATCTTTAGAGATTATGGTGTGGCAGGTTTTAGAGTTAAAAGTTAATTTAATTACAATACGGTTAGTGCTTAAACCAATAATATAAATACGCTATTGCAATATTAATTGATAATTTTTAAAATTAGTCTTTTACTTACCCCTTTATTAGCGTCAAAAAGTTGTTTAGTTGAAATACTTTCCTTAAAATTAACTTGGCCGGCAAATGCATTATAGGAGTGGAAAAAATTCAGGTCCTATATCCAGCCGTTAGATTCCTCTACTAATCTACTATAGCTAAGTAATTCCCTATGCCAGGCTTCCCTGTCCCATATATTGAGTTTAAAGGTGGATTCGCGACTTAAAGCTATATACAGGATTTCAGATGTTTTGTTAATCAACAGGAATATTTAATTGGAATTGCTAAATGGCCTAGAAGGGGAGAACTGGGCGCCACTAGTATATCTAGGGAGATAAAGGTATTAGCAGCCCCATCTTAGTATAGAGAGGTGCGGTTTTTGCTTACCTAAAAGTTAAGTACAGTTAGTAGCAACAAGGTCTTTATTAGATAGAATGTGCGATCCTTAGGAGTCTATTTATATGTATAAAAGACTTAATTAGCAGAAACCGACGCCCTTAATACTGTATTATAAATGGTAAGGTGTAGATTGCGGTATAAATTAGCTAAGTTAGCCTAAAATGCATATATGCGGTAGGTAATAAAGACTTTTCCTAGAAGTACTAATGCCTAATCAATGCTAGTGCTGTAAGTAACAAAGACCGGTGAATGCCTGTCTCGGATAGAGGTTATTAAACGTATTAAGGTAAGAAGAGGATTTCTATAGGGCAAATATCTTTTCACCTCCAACTATACCAGATGCTTATGGAATGTGGGGACACTATTAATGTCGCGGGTAGTAAAGATTGGTAAAGGCTAAGAATGGTGCTTAAGGCGTAAGTTAGGGTTGCTGGACGGTAAGAAGACACTATAAATAAATCTGCTAAAGTATATCCTGTACACCTCTAAGTTCCCTGCCCTGCTGCTGGTTTTATAGGTGCATTAGCTGTATGCTGTTTAAACGCCTATCTTGGAGCAGAGGTTGAAATTAAGAACCGTTAAATATTAGGGAAGGGGACGCATTTACGGAGGGTTACTAGGCGCGGGAAAGACCAGTTAATAGTCATATATAGTGTCCTATTTAGAGGTCTAATTGCAGCTATATGCGAAATCTAGGCCGCTAAATATCACAAAGGGCAGAAAGGCACCACAAATGCATTTACGTGGATAGGATGCCAGGCGTCTAATGCATATAGCGGCCCGCATAGCGGCCATTATGCATGTTGATTATAGGATGCTATGCGTAACGGAGATCGTTTAAAGGTCGTGCAGCGTAGTAGTTCCTGTTAGAGTATATATAGGGTTCAAATTAGGCCGCCAAATGTTATAGAGGACGAGAAGGGACGTTATAAGCATACCTATAGAAAATAAGGGTTAGTAGCCTATTACAGGTAGAGAAATGCAGGTTATACAGTTGCTTGCTTTAGTAGTGTATTTAAGGCATTAAAAATATTACCACTAAATCCTTGCTAATAAAAATGGTAAAGCCTAAGTGTTAATAGTGACGCTTATTTAAGCGTTAGGGTGTTAAATGTTTAAGGCTTGTTTAAAATGCCAAGCATTTTAATATCCGTGCGCGTTGGCGAATTAGTATACCTAGCGCGCGAAATATAAATAGGCTGATAAAGCCTACCCCTCTAAACTGCCCCACCACTTAGATAATTTTACTCGCAGCGAGCTCGCAAAATTGGATATAGCAACGCAAAAAATAAATAAGTACAAAACTCCGACAAAAGATTACCGGAATAGGATATATATAGTATTCGTAATCGATAAGTTGTACGCAGACCTCGTATAATCTAGCCTAGAGGAGACGATCTAGAAGATTTAAAAAACTATATTAACTAAGACTACGCCTGCGCCTGCTATCGCCTTAATGGACATTATAGAAAGTAATAAAGCGCATAAGCTTGCGAAAATAGTATGTTTAATATAGTTTACTTTGGTATAGTGACTCTAGCGGCTAACGCAAACAAGGAATTTAAGTTAAAGATATCAGAAATACTACTAAAGTTAGGAGTTAGAGCAGTTAATATAAACTATTTACGTATAGGCCTAACAGTCTATTTTACGGGACGACGCATTTCAATGCAATATCTAAATGATTTAGTGGTATGCACGTTAGCTTTTAGCCCTTATAGGGACTCCTAGGTCCCGCTTAGTTATACTATCCCGCATTTAGAGAGTGGGTGGAGCTGTTGCTGGGCTAGTTTATAATGGGTAAAATGGAACGGGAGTAGAGGTGGCATTAGTGTATTAATTATGGTGCCAATTATTAACTAAGCTTAAACTGCTAGTTCTACTTAATAAGGGATGTTGTTAAACCATTATTATACCACATTGAAAATCTAAAACTAGGGTGTATAACAATATAAGAGTTTTAAAAGAAATTTACTAATACCTATAAGCAGAACTTATAGCAACCGCATTATTAAGGGGCTTATTGTATACCCATTGCGCGGCGCCATAGCTTATCTGTTCGCTGTCGCTAATCGCCGGTAGCGTATTACCACCGATTTGGTCTCCATACACCCATTGCGCCTTGTTATAGCTTATCTTTTCGCTGTTACCAATTTCTAGTAGCGTATTACCGCTAATTTGGTCTCCGTATATCTATTACGCCTTATTATAGCTTATCTGTTCGCTGTTTCTAATTGCCGGTGGCATATTACTGTCGATTTGGTCTCCGTATACCCGTTACACCTTATTATAGCTTATCTATTTGCTGTTACTACTAATATCTATAGAACTAGAGCCGCTAGGGGTTCTATTTAAACACGCTATACTATTTATATTTAGGTATCTTTGCGCAAGGTTGCCGCGGGTATTGAAAGTAGTAGGGAAATCTTATAACAAGCGTTCTTGACCAAGGCGTAGTGTAAGGGATTCGCCCACCGGCTTAGAGACTTAAGGATATTGTTTAATAAATTATAGAGGAGATGTTCTATAACCTATAATAAATTAGAGATTCTGCTATTTAGAAGTATAACTTTACTCTTATATGTCTGCATGCTATTTATTAAGGCCGTTATTAGTAGCTAAGGAGGGTGCGATATTATTAGATCTACGCGTTGGTAATTATACGCTAATATAGAATCCCTAGGTTCAGCAACTTCTATATAAGGGCGTTTATAAGGGGAGGAAATTTGCTTTTTTAGGCTTGGCTAGGGCAGGTTAGTAGTACTAAGATATATTAGTCTGAGAGAAAGTATCTAACCAGAATAAAGCTCTTAACACTATCCCATCCAAGCTAAGCATCTTTGCGCAATTTTGAATATTATAAAATAAGACGGGTGCCGTAAAGCTATAAGAAAGTTATTAATATTAAGTAAATTTAATCTCTAGTAGGCATTATGGGTAAAGGCTAAGAGAACTAATAGCCCTGCCCCTCTAAGTCTTTGTATAACATAAAGCTTGATTCTATGTCTAATAGCTAAAGCCGCTTTAGTGATATTGCGACATCCTATACTTCTGTTAGGCCATAGAGACGCACTGGCCGTAACCGGCTTAGCGCAGGCGAGGCGCCTACAAAACGTAGTCGCCCCGCATCAGAGAACAGCAGAATTCAGTTCTACAGTTCTACTTCATCAAGAACCAG